>Ga0210057_1006740_pt1 | contig 14197 bp, 14 predicted proteins | sample CryGeyCG2114_010_2_FD_183968 | JGI IMG/M metagenome (GOLD analysis project Ga0210057, IMG submission 183968) | Groundwater microbial communities from aquifer - Crystal Geyser CG10_big_fil_rev_8/21/14_0.10 (SPAdes) (version 2) | ecosystem: Environmental > Aquatic > Deep subsurface > Groundwater ... | reverse complement strand
CCCCCCGCCGAAATCGGCGGGTGGTTTTTACATGTGAATTTACTTGCTCATCTCGCCGGCGACCAAGACCACGCCAAAGGCGACGAGCACCACGGGCCACACAGGAAAATCAACATCCACAATCCCCATTTGCCGGGCGTACAAAAGCATGCCGAGGATAATCAAAAATACGCCAAAGGTGATGTGCGTGGAATGTACCATTAACTTTTTTGCCATAGTTTTATTTTTTTATTTTACCTGCGGGCGACTTTATCCACAGGTGGTGATAGTATAGCACATTTTGTTAAGCCTGGCTACTCGTCAATTTTTTCCGGACCCTCAATCAGTTCAGGCGCAACGCCGGATTCGGCGCGGCCTGTGATTTTCATCACATCCTTATCTATCTTGCCGAGCTCCTTAAACGATGTGTTATAGGCATTGACCGTGGTTGCGAGGTGCCCGCCGAGCTTGCGGACATACTCCTCGTAGTTCACGATGTGCTTGCCCAGAGCCTCCACTTGCTTGCGGATCTCCTGGGCGTCCTTTTCTATCTGCAAGGCTTTGAGGCCCTGGAGCACGGTCTGTAAATACGCTAAAAATGACGTTGGGGACACGTTAATTACGTGCTTCCGCTTGAAGGCGTACTCAATCAAATCTTCGGTTGAAATTTTTACAGCGCCGACTTTGTTGATGAGCAAATCATAATAAATACCCTCGCTCGGAATAAACATGAACGCGAAATCCATGGTCCCCTCGCTCGGACGGATGTACTTTGCGGTTTCGTCAATCCGATTTTTGAGGTCGTTCTTGAACGCCTTCTCAAACCGATTCCGGTCCTCTTCCGTGTCCGCGGCAATCACGCGGTTGTAGTTTTCCAGGGAAAATTTTGAATCAACGGGCACAATTTTTTCGTCAATAAACACGGCCGCATCAACGATTTCCCCGTCTTTGAACTTGTACTGCATCTGGTACGAGCCCGGAGGCAGTACGTTCTTGAGCACTGATTCAAGATAATACTCCCCCAAGACGCCGCGCTGTTTCGGATTTTTAAGAATTGACTCAAGGCTCCGGATTTGGTCCCCCACGCCCGCCACTTGCTTATTGGTCTCGTCCAGCTTGGTGAGGCGCTCGGTGACGTCTTTCAAAATTTGGTGGGATTGTCCGGTGATCCCTTGAATGATTTTTGAGGACTGCCCGAACTGCTGCTGCATCATCTTGGTTGATTCCCCGAGCTTGGAATCCAGGGTGCGCGTAAGCTCATTGAGCTGGCTCTGCAGTAATTGCAGGCCTTGCGTGTCAGGCGGCTTTTGCATGTCCTTCAAGCGCCCGAGCAGCACAAACGCAAGCGCGCCAAAGCCCGCCAAAAGAATGATGATAATGATGACTGAAGCACTGTCCATGGCTAGAGGTTAAAAAATTTCCGCGCGTTCTCCGTGGTTTGGGACGCCACTGTATCATAGTCCTGCCCACGAATTTCGGCAATACCCCTTGCCACGTATTCCACATACGAAGGCTCATTTTGTTTTCCGCGGTAGGGTTCAGGCGCAAGATATGGAGAATCAGTCTCTACCATATACCGATCTTGCGGGATGCGCTTGACGACCTCGCGCAATGATTCTGACGCGTTTTTGTAGGTGACAATACCGGTAAACGAAATCATGCACCCAAGCGAAAGAAACCGCTGCGCGTGCTCCCAGTCCCCGCCATAGCAATGCAGAACGCACTTGAAATATCCGAATTCCTTGATGACGCGGTACACATGCTCGTACGCTTCCCCGCCCTGCTCGGCCGCGCCGTCCCGCGAGTGCAGGATGACCGGAAGGTCTTTTTCCTTGGCTAATGACAGGTGTTGGCGCAATACCTCCTCTTGTTTTGCGAGAATGACATCGCGCTTTAATTCGTCCAAATGATAATGGTCAATGCCGGTCTCCCCAATTGCCACGACCTTTGGATTGTCCGCCTGCTCGGAAAACCACGCCGCATCAAATGCCTCATCCTCCGCGTGCGTGGGATGCAGGCCGATTGACGCAAAAACACCATCACGTGCCTCGGCGATGGTGATTGATTTTTCTGACGTTTCTTTCGCCGCGCCAACGCAAATCATGGCGATGTCCTTGTCCCGAGCACGCTTGGCCGCTTCCTGCCAGCCGCTATTGAACGCCTTGAATGAAAGGTGGCAATGGGTGTCTATGAGCATGCTAGTTAATCTTTTCCAACTCCCCCAAATCCATTGGCACGCCGGTTTTTTCGGCTACGGCTTTAACCCACTGGGCGATGAGCGCATCACGGTGCTTGAGCTCAAAGTACCGCTTATCGGAAAGTTCAAGGTAGTTGTTAACCGAGGAGCACAAACCAGCCATTTCTTTCCCTAATGTATCCATCCGGCCCTCAATCTTATCCATCCGGCCTTCCACTCCTTCCATCCGGCCGTCTAGTTTGTCCATCCTGCCACCGAGGTCGCCAAAACCATCCGCCACCATAGCGGCCAGGTCATCCAAAGTCATTTGTTTTTTATTAGTATCTTCCATAGATTCGCCCATCATACCACGCGACCGCGCAAAAAACAACCCCGCAACAAGCTCGCCCGCACTATATCAAAGACTGGATCTGCTTGATGGCACCCGGCAAAAGCGGCTGGATAATGCCCGCAATGCCGAGGAGTATGGGCGCGACTCGGGAGTCGTCGAAAAAATGCTCCACCAGGCTCCCGAACGGAAACCGCGCGGCAAAATAAAGCACCAAGCCGAGAAGGATGGAAGATTGCAAGAGCCCGAGCGCCGCGCCAAGCATGCGGTTGCCGAACTGCATGAACGGCAGAACCGCGACTGCCGTGTATGCGCGCTCGGCCAACGATACAATAAACCCCACCACGTAGTTGACCGCGATCAAGAGCCCCACGAACGCAATCATGCGCGCCAGGTTCAAGTTGTGCTCAAATCCGATCACCGGAGCAATCCATTCGGCAACCGGCTCATAGAATCGGCTCGCAAGCACCACGGCGCCGATCAGTCCCACGATGCCGCCTACGGACTGGATGAGGCCTTTCCGAAACCCCCAGACCGTGGACCAACCCACCATGGCAAGTAAGATGTAGTCAACGACAAGCATGGGTATAGTGTACCAAATTTTTACTTGCGCGGAAACAGAGCAGCAGCTTTTTTCACCTGACCCGCGCTGAACTGGGCAACAATTGATTCCGCGGCCGCAGGCAAAAACGGCTGCAGGAGAACGGCAACATTCAGAATGCGCTGGCTCGCCGGTTCAAGCACGGCTTTTTTCTCGTCTCTTGATTCCATTTCCCAGGGTTTTGATTCAGCAAGCGCCTCATCAACCCTCGCAAGCTCCCGCCAGAGCACGGCGAGCGCCTCGTTGAACCGATACGCTTCCATTGCCTTTGCCATGGCGCCGGTGAGCTTCTGGTCGCTGCCGGGCGCGATGGAAATCGCGATTGCGTCTTTCTCTAAAAGCGCTGAAACACGGGACACAACATTCCCCAAGCCATTGGCAAGATCTCCGTTGTAGCGCTGTTCAAATTTTTCCATAGTAAAATCCCCGTCCTCAAACGGCGATAGTTCAGCGAGGAGATAATAGCGCACCGCATCAGTCCCGTACTGTTCAATCAGGGCGAACGGATCAACCACATTACCCGTGCTCTTGGACATTTTCTTGCCTTCGCTCGTAATAAATCCATGGATCAAAATCTGTTTGGAATTCGGCAAGCCCGCGGAAAGCAACATGGCCTGCCACATGGAAGCCTGCTGGCGCAGATTGTCCTTGCCCGCGATTTGCACGCCCGGCCAGAACTTTTTGAATTTTTCCTCATCGGCGGGCCAGCCAAGCGTTGAAATGTAATTAACCAGGGCATCAAACCACACGTACATCACGTGGTCATCGTCCCCGGGCACGGGCACGCCCCATGGCATTTTCTCGCGCAACCGCGAGACGCTGAAATCCTCCAGCCCGCTTTTGGCGAACTCCGTGATTTCTTTCAATCGATGCGGAGGCAGGACAAAATCTTTCTGTGATTCGTACAGCTTCAAGAGCGGCTCTTGGTACTTTGAAAAGCGGAAAAAATAGTTTTCCTCATCCAAGGTTTCAAGCGCAGCAATCGGGTGCAGAGGGCATTTCCCGTCAACCAACTCTGACTCGGTTTTTTCCAGCTCGCAGCCCACGCAGTATTTGACGGAGTAATTTTTTTTGTAAATGTCGCCCGCCGCCTCGCACCGCTTCCAAAATTCCTGGGCCGCGGCTTTATGGGCGGAATCTGTGGTGCGGATAAACGCGTTATAGCTCAAATTCAGAGCGTGTTTAAGATCGTCAAACCGCTGTGCGTGCTTGTCCGTGTACGCCTGCGGATCCTCACCGGCCTCCTGGGCCTTGCGGTAAATTTTGAGGCCGTGCTCATCCGTGCCTGTGTTGAAAAACACCTCATCCCCCTGTAAACGGCGGTAGCGCGCAATGGCGTCCGCCTGCACGATTTCCAACGCAAACCCAATGTGCGGGCTCGCATTCACGTACGGCAGGGTGGTGGTTATGTAGAATGGCTTTGGCATATGTGCATCATACCAAAAAGACCCCAAAAAACAAGGGCCTTCGGCGTTTGGCACCGTGACTTTTGACGAAGTAGTGCACTAAATTTGAAAGCCTCTAAGTTTTCTCTTTCTCGCCCCGTATCTCCTCAACCATCACCCCGAACCAATCGCCTGCAATAGTCATCACGGCCACAGCCACCGGGATTGATAAAATGACACCCAGGATGCCGGCAAGCTTTGCGCCGAGCAAAATCACCACAATCACCACAATCGGGTTAAGCCCGACTGCGCGCTGCATGACCTTGGGCACGATGATGTTGCCCTCAAGCTGCTGGATCACGAGGTAGAGTATAACGACCAGAAGCGCTTTAAGCGGAGACTGCAAAAATGCGAGAATCACGGCCGGGATGGCGCCGATGATGGGGCCCAAAAACGGAATAACCTCGGTGATGCCCGCAATCAAGGCGAGCACCAGTGAGTACTTAACCCCGAGCGCCAAGAGCCCGATCCAAGTGACCGCGAAAATAATTCCGGAAAGCAGGAGCTGGCCGCGCAGCCAGAGCCCGAGCTTATCCTGAATGCGGACGAACATACTCTCCACGTACTTCTGGTGGCTTGCAGGCGTCACGGAACGGATAAAGTGCTTTAAGCCGTCCTTGCTCGCGGAAAAATAGAACGTAAGCACCAGCACCAGGATCAAGGTGGTGAGTCCCCCAAAGATGCCGGAGAGGGTTGCCACCACCGAACCGGTGTATGAGGAGAGGGTCTCGCCTATGGAGCGCAAATTACTCTGGAACGCCTCGCTGAAATCGCTCTGAATCTGCAAATTCCCAAAAAGCTGCATAATGCGCTCATAGTAGAACGGGAACGTGGCTGCCAGTTGGTCAATCTGTTCGGTGATGGGCGGAATGAGAAGCACAATAACCAGACTCAACACAAATACTATGGCTACATAGATGAGTAAAATTCCAGCGCCCCGCGGAACGCGCTTTTTTTCCAGCCAGTCAATGGACGGCCCAAGCGATGCGGCGAACACGATCGACACGAATAAGAGGACAACAATGTCCCACACCAGGTAAAAAAACGTCAAAACCGCGAGCACTGCAAGAATTTTAATGATGCTCAAGGTTGAGATGTGTATGGTGGTTGAGTCTTTTGGGTCGGAGAATGGGTTTGCCATAAAGTAATCCGCCGAGCCGCGCGAATTTACTTCGCGCGACGAGGCACTTTGGAAGGGGTATTATTAAGGGGAAACCCTTCTTCAAGGGTTTCCCCTTAATTGCTATTATACTAGAATTGCAAAAAACGAGCAAACTGCTTTATTGATTTGAATGGTGACAAGGTGGTAAGGTGCAGTTTTTTACGGTCAAGAATTTTATTCGCGACCGCTTTTACTTCAGCCAGTGTAACGCGGTCTATTTTTTTGAAGATATCTTCCGGAGTTTTAATTTTTTTGGCAAACAAGGCTTGGGATCCGTAGAACGACGCCACGTCCAAAGAATCTTCCTGCGAGAGCGCCATCTTGCCCTTGATGTATTCCTTCGCGCTCGCAAGCTCGTCTTTTTTGACCCCGTTGGATTTAATGTCCGCAAGCTCAATGCTGATTGCCTCAAGCGCCTTATCAAACTTTTTAAGGTCCAGGCCCGCCTGGATGGTAAATGTGCCCGTGTCCTCCAACGTGTCGGACGAGGATCGGATAAAGTAGCACAAACCCAAACGCTCGCGCACCTGGATGAAGAGCCGCGAGCTCATGTTGCCGCCAAGGATGATGGAGAGCAGGCCCAGGGCGTATTTGTCCTTGTGCTCGTTCGCAATTCCCGGAAACCCGAGCACAGCGTGGGCTTGGCTCGTCTCTTTGTGGTGCGCGCTCAATGATTGCTTATTGATTTCGGCCGAAAGCGGTGCAACACGGTTGCGGCTTCCCCTCTTAATTGAACCGAACTGCTTTTGCAATAGTGACAAGACGCGGCCTTTTTTGAAATTGCCGGCGATACTGATGACAATGTTGTGCGCTGAATAGTGTTTTTTCCAGTAATTGACGAGCTGCGAACGCTTCATTGTTCTAATGGTTTGCGGCGTGCCGATCACATGCTGGCCCAAATGCGAGCCCTGGCCGAACAAATCTTCCTCAAACAAATCCTCAACCTTTGCCATGGGGTTATCCAGGTACATATTGATCTCTTCCAGGATAGTGCCCCGCTCGCGCTCCACCTCTTCTTTGGCGAACAGCGAATTGGTGGTCATGTCCGCGAGCATGTCCGCAAGCATGGGTAAGTGGGTTGTTTCCGCCTTGATGTAGTACCCGGTCTGCTCTTTGCCGGTAAACGCATTGTAGTCCGCGCCGATGGAATCCAGCTCCTTGGAGATGACGAGCGTGCTCGGCCGCTTTTTAGTGCCCTTGAACAAGAGGTGCTCCACAAAGTGCGAAATGCCGTTGATGGGATTGGCCTCAAACCGCGAACCCACCTTAGCCAACACCAAAATGGAAACCGCCCGAGTTGCCTCGTTCGGCGAGAGAATCACCTTAATGCCGTTCTTGAGTTTGGTTTGATGAAACATGCACACATCATACTACGCTTATTCCAAAAATACAACGAAGTGCGGGCCTGTTGCTTGATTTTTTACAAATTATATGATAGCGTACACGCGCTTCCTAAAAACGAGAAAATAACAATGTATAGTTCATTTTAACCAGGAAAGCGAGGTGAGAAAGGTGGACGAAAGTAGCTCCGACGGGCTAATAGAAGCCGTCATCGGACTCGGAATCCTCGTCATTGGCGGACTCGTGTTAGCTGCAGCCGTAAGCTCCGGTAGCAGCAACACCCAACAACCACTACCAGAGCCGAAACCAGCGGCAACGCCAGTTGTCCATCACGAAGTCATTGTTGAAGATAGTACGACGGAAGAATATTCAGGCATGTGCATGTCCTGCGGAAGATCATGTGGCGGGACTTGCGGCACTGGCGACTTCAACTTCGGCTGAACTAGACCCGCTGTACCTGCATGACTTTCCAACAGGATGCGTCCCCGCAGACCGTGGTCGAACACTGACCACGGTCTTTTTTATTTATTTCCCGAATATAGAAAACGATACTTCTTCCCCGCCCACGTAGGTCCCGCGTAATCCACGCCCACGCGCGGCAACCGTTTGATGTCGCGTTTTTTGACCACTATTCCCCTGTCCTCAATCCACAATCCAGTGGCGCGGCTCGTTACTGTTGCGTTGAATTGCTTGGTGACAGAGAGTGCCTTGGTGAGCTTGGCCGGACCATTGATATCGCCTGCTCCGCGGATAAGCACTGCCGCAGGATACTCTGCTGGGCCGGTTACGATGTTCAGCATCCAGTGCATGCCATACACCAGATACACATACCAAAAACCGGCATCCCCGAACATGGGCGCGTTGCGTTCTGTTCTGCCGCGGCTCGCGTGGGACGCCTTATCATCAAACCCGTCATATGCCTCAACCTCGGTGATTAGAAACGCGATCTCTTTTGCGCCGACGCGACGGACAATCACCTTGCCCAAAAGCTCCTCGCAGACTTTGAGCGTGGGTCGGTTAAAAAATGATTGATTCAGAATGCGCCTCATTGCACGATGCGATTGTTTCTTCCTAATAGACCGTAGAGGGATTATGCGATTGCGCGCTTCTTTTTGCGGGCGCACGCCCGGGGAGCGCGCACAGGCTCCAGGCGGATCCGAAACCCAAGGCCGGAAAAAATGTCCAGCATGGTATCCAGCCGCGGATTGTGCTTACTTGCCAATATCTCATAGAGGTGCGGCCGACTCACTCGAGTGGTTTTAGCGAGCTTGCCAATGCCGCCCTGGGCCTCGGCTACAACGCCGAGCGCGGAAAGGAATGCGCGAGTGTCCCCGTCCTTTTCATACTCCTCAAGTATCGCCTCTAAAAACGCCTGCGCTTCTTTTGGATTCTTTAAATCCTCAACGAGATCATCGTGGAAGCTCGCGGTGGTTTTGAGAATTTTTTGAATATCTACTTCCATAATGTTTCTCACCAACAAATCTTGATAATATTTTTCCGCTTTCGCAATATCCCGCTTCTGAACGCTCTTCTCGCCACCGCACAGAAGGATTACCACCACGTCTCTCATCCTGCAGAAATACACTTAGAAAAATTACGCCAGTTTTTCAGCCAGGTATGCCGCAAGTTCCCCGGCTTTGACGCGCTCCTGCTGCATGGTGTCGCGGTCCCGGATGGTGACTGTGCCATCCTCAAGCGTGGTAAAATCCACGGTAATGCAAAAAGGCGTGCCGATCTGGTCCTGGGAGTAATAGCGCTTGCCCACGTTGCCCCTATCATCCCAGGCAACCATGAACCTGGCGCGCAAATTTTGATATATAGACTGCGCTTTTGCGACAAGCTCGGGCTTGTTGCGCATAAGCGGGAACACGGCTGCTTTGTAGGGCGCGAGCTTTGGAGTGAGCTTGAGCACTTCCCTGCCTTCTTCTTGGCTGTACGCGCTGCAAAGGACCGCAAGCAGTGTGCGATCAACCCCGAGCGAAGGCTCTATCACGTGCGGCCAAAAATCTTCCTTGCCCTCGGGATCTTTGTATGGAGCCTCCTTAAAGTGGTTTTTGAGGTCAAAGTCCGTGCGGTACGCAAGCCCGTATAGTTCATCTTTTCCGAATGGAAAATCAAACTGGAAATCAACAGTCTTTTTGGAATAGTGCGCCAATTCATCCTTTGGCACGTCAAACTCATGCACGTTGTTTGAATTGATGCCCACTGCCTTGATCCATGCGTGCATTTCTTTGACCCATGCCCCGAACGGCTCTTCCCATTCTTTGTCGTTCGTGGGCGCGGGAATAAAATATTCAATCTCCATCTGCTCAAACTCGCGCGTGCGGAAAATAAAGTTGCCCGGAGTGATTTCGTTCCTAAACGCTTTTCCGATCTGCGCAACGCCGAACGGCAGTGTCTTGCGCGAAGTTTGCAGCACGTTTTTGAAGTCCACAAAAATTGCCTGTGCCGTCTCCGGCCGCAGATACACAAGATTGTCGTCATTAGCAACCGGCCCCAAGTGCGTGCGGAACATCATATTAAACTGAGCCGGTTTAGTGAGCTCTCCCCCGCACGTTTCGCACGAATCGCCTTTGATGTGGTCCGCGCGGTATCTCTCGTGGCACTTTTTGCACTCAACCATTGGGTCGTTAAAATTGCTCACATGGCCGGATGCTTCCCAAACTTTTGGATTCATGATTAATGCGGCATCCAAGCCAACCATGTCATCCCGCCTGCGAACGAACATGTCCCACCACAAGGACTTGATGTTGTTTTTGAGCTCAACCCCCAACGGGCCGTAGTCCCAAGAATTGGCAAGGCCCCCGTAGATTTCACTTCCCGGGTAAATGAATCCCCGCTGCTTTGCCAGGGAAATTATTTTTTCCATGAGATCTTGTTTTTGCATAAAGTGACTCTATAATAGCACGAAAGCTTGACAAAAATCAATCAATGTGCAAAAATACGCATACTTTGTACGATTCCAATCGCTCCTCAAAAAAAACGAAACGCAGTACCAGCTCCTAAAGCGGAAGTACGACGCACTTCCGCCAAGGAACTGGCTCCCCCGGTGGGCATACGGGCGACCCTTTGAAAAAAGGAGTGTGCTCACCGGGACTATTCTCTTTATTTTACTTTATAATTTCCCCGTCTTGATAGCCGCGCGTATGCGGCGCATCAATTCAAGATAAAAATCCACGTTATTGAGCGTGGCGAGCCGTATAGCGAGCGGCTCTTGTGTTTTAAAAAGGTGGCGCAGGTACGCGCGTGAATACGTTTGCAGCTCTTTGGCGTGTGACGCTGCGTTGATTGGCACAAATGACCGCGCGAACCGCGCGTTGGTAATGGACGCGGTTTCATATTTGAATCCCGCGCCTTTCCAAAAATACAGCCTTCCATGCCGCGCCTCGCGCGTGGGAATCACACAGTCAAACAGATCAATGCCCCGCTTGACCGCTTCAACAATCTGCTCGGGCTTGCCCACGCCCATTACATAGTGCGGCTTATGTTCCGGCAATTCCGGAACCGTATACTCCAAAACTTCAAACATCGCATCTCCCGGCTCCCCCACGGCCAAACCGCCGATGGCATATCCGTCAAAATCCAAATTGACCAGCTCGCGGGCTGATTTGATGCGCAAGTCGCGGTAGACCGAACCCTGCACAATGGCAAATTGAAGGTGTTTCGCACGCTTGGGCTTAATACTCTGTTTCGCCCATGCGGTTGTATGTGCCACAGCCTGTTCCGCTTCCTTCCGCGTGCATGGGTACGGCGGGCATACATCAAGGACCATCCTGATATCAGAGCCGATCACCTCCTGGATTTCCAGCGCTTTTTTAGGGGTCAGCAGAAACTGCTTGCCATCTATGTGCGATCTGAACCGCACGCCTTGGGGAAGAATCTTTCTGATTTTTGCCAAAGAAAAAACCTGGAATCCGCCCGAGTCCGTAAGTAGGGGCCCGTGCCAGTCCATGAACTTGTGCAAGCCTCCTGCCTTTTTCAAAATTGGCAATCCAGGCTGCAACAACTGGTGGTATGTGTTGGAGAGGATGATCTGCGCTTTGAGATTGCGTACATCATCGCCGGTCAAAGATTTGACCGCGCCTTTGGTTGCGATGGGACAAAAAAACGGCGATTGAATAACGCCACGCGGCGTCGTAAGCGCTCCAAGCCGCGCGCGCGAGCGCGTTGATTTTTTTTTAATGCGGAACATCACTCAATGGTCCCGAGCGTCACGCCGTTCAAGAACAGTTCCATGGCTTCGCCAGCCGCATCATCAACCACCTTGAATTCACTGCGCTCGACCAGCACTGCGGAACTCCCAAGTTCGGACGAGGGAGTCACGCCGACTGTAAAGCGCACCTCAATGGGCAGCTCCAAGGCAGGCACGCGGGACGCTTTCCATACAACATTCCGCGTTGCCGGATCAAAACTGATTTCACCGACCGAAAGGCTCGTGTCGTCTTTCCAGGAAACAAAGCTCGGCAAACGGGCCGAAAGCGAAAGATCGCGCAAGCCCGACGTAGTTGGCCCGATGTTCCATTGGATGATGTACACGGTTTCCTTGCCCTGCTCCGGCGGGTTGGGGCCTGACCCCAAAACCGCGCCCTCCGGGCTCGTGTACAGTCCCATGATGTCAAAATCAATGTCCGCCAAAATATTGATGAGGTGCTCTTCGCTCACCACGCTCACCTCTTGGTCCCCGAGGCTTGCCGTGACCTCTACGCCGGCAACCAAGCGCGGCACCCCCGCAAACCCGCGCGGCGGCCGCGCTGCGGTGGTGAGGCTCAAGCGGAATATTGCTTCGGCATCCGGCCGCAGCGAATCAAGGCTTCCCGTGGTTGAGGTATCCCAAAACACGCTTCCTGATTCATAAAATCCGCCGTTCTGGATGTTGAGGGACGTTGAATCCCATAGGCCCTCGTTCGGCATCTGCAGCCTCACCACCACGTCGCGCATCACGTACGTGCCCGTATTTTTGAGCGTTACTGCGTAATCAATGCGCTCGCCCCACTGCAATTTTTGCCCGCTTGCCGGGGTGCCGGAAACGGTTGCTGATACAGATGCATTCTGGATGCTAATTTCTTTTTGCGCCGAAATCAAGGGTTCGCGCGAATCCCCGCGGGTAAGCGTTGCGGAAATCACGGCAGTCGCGCCCGCGGAAACGCCCACCACCCCGGTGATTGAAAGCTCGTACGCGCCGCCGTTTTTGGCAAGCGAAGAAAGCGGCCAGCGCCGCACTCCCCCCTCCGCGGGTGCGGGATTCAAAGTTTTTACGGAAAACGCGCTCGGAATATCCAGGGTCAAAAATATCTCGTCCGCTTTTTCCTGCGCGAGCGTTTCACCGGAAACACGCACGCTTGCGAGCACCTCCGACCCTTCTGCGGCAACTCCCGGAGCCGTGATATCGAGCCGGATAGTCGGGTCTCCGAGTGTCATGGTTTCCTCATGCGTTATAGTGTATGTGCTCGTGAATGAACCGGGCTGGAATGAGAGCGAAAACGGAATCTCCACTTCGGATCCGGCGCGCCCGCCAAAGCGAGCGGTAAACGCAAAATCAACTGAATTCCCGGAATCCACGCTTCCGAGCTCCCAGGTGTTGTTTGCTTCGCTCGCGGCCGCGCGGTCCGCGGAAACAAAGTGCGCGAAGCCCGCGTCAGGATCGCTTCCCGAGTCCGGCCAGTCAATGTAGAGCTCAAGGCCGTCCAAAGGAACCTCCTCATTGTTGGTGATGCGCAACGTGTACTCTGTATTGTTCGCGGTTTGCGGGTTTGCGTCTCCAATGAGTTCAAGCGCGACCCTGCTTCCGGTAAAGCTCTCCGGCGCGCGCCCAAAAAGGTACATGCCGCCGAGCACCACCGCGACCACGGCAAACAAAAACAAAGCCAAACCCCACAGGTAGAGCGCTTTGCCGCTCTTCTTGTGCTTGTGCTCAAAAGAGCGCGGGTTAAAATTGCCGGTTCCGTAAATGCTCTTCATGGCGTTGGTGATGTTGCGCGATGCCATACTATGCCGTTGTAATTATAGTGTGATAGAAACGCCAGCTTTCAAGCGGCTCCTCAAACACGTAATTCCAGAACCGCTGTGCGATTGACTGCGTAACACTGCCAAAGGTTTGGCGCACTCCCCGCAGCTCCGCAAGCACGTATTCGCTCGCCGCGTCCGCGAACGCATCGCGGGAAGCGCACGCAGGGCAGAGCATGCCCCCTCCCTCGCAGCTGAACGCGCCGGATGAAAGTTTTTTCTTGCAGTTGATGCACTGGAGAAGCTCTGGTTTAAACCCGGTTGAGGCGAGCATGTGCCACACGAACTGCCCCGTAATCGGAGCTTCCTGCCCGCTCGGCGCGTGCGAGAGCCGGGTGAGCGCTTCATCCAATAGATGGTACACCCCGTGTTCGCGCGACATCGGCCTGGTGGCCATTTTCACTGCCTCAACACACACGCTTGCCGCCGCAATTTTGTTGATATCGGAACGAATCTCGCGCCGAGGATCGCGCGTCCTGCTTCCTGCCAGTATATCCCATTTCCTGCCGTTTGCAAGCAAGAGTTCGGTTTTGATGAACGGCTCCAGGTGCCCAGCAAGTTTTGACTCAATTTTGCGCACCCCGCGCGCCCGGACGTCTATGCGCCCAAACTCCTCCGAAAAAAACGAAATAATCCGGTCATGCTCGCGGTAGGGATAGGATGATAAAATGATTGCGTGGGTCTTGTACGTCGCCATGCTAAAATTTGATATTGATTGCTTCGCCGTTTACCTCCACTGCCTCCCCGCTGTTCTTTTTGTTGACCAGCTCTTTCGCGATGACTGATTTTTTAAACTCATCGCCATACTGCTCAAATACCTTCCTAAGCTCCCCTGATTCAGTGTGGTAGACGAGCGTAATAGCGTCTCCGGGAGTTAAGCCCTTCTTTTTGCGCATGCTGTTTATGGTGCGAACCAATTCGCGCAGATGCCCCAGAGTAGCAAGTTCAGAGGTGACTTCCGTATCAAGCGCAACCGCGAGAGCATCGCCCGCGAGATAGGTGATGTTTTTGACATTGAGCTCATCCGCAATGAGTTCCGTGATATAACTCGGAAGCGCTTCTCCGGTTACGCGCGCAGACGAGAGCGGCTGCCGGATTTTAACTCCCGCTTCCGCGCGCGCCGAGAGGCCCTGCTCCACAA
>Ga0210057_1006739_pt1 | contig 14197 bp, 13 predicted proteins | sample CryGeyCG2114_010_2_FD_183968 | JGI IMG/M metagenome (GOLD analysis project Ga0210057, IMG submission 183968) | Groundwater microbial communities from aquifer - Crystal Geyser CG10_big_fil_rev_8/21/14_0.10 (SPAdes) (version 2) | ecosystem: Environmental > Aquatic > Deep subsurface > Groundwater ... | reverse complement strand
TTCAATTTTCAAAAATATTATCGGTAGTTTTATTAGTAATGGTTTTTTTATTTTCCGCTAATCAGGTTTTAGCTGATGGTCTCGTTCCTTGCGGCGGACCGGAGGAAGATCCTTGTCAGCTTTGTCATTTTTTTGTTTTAATTGACAATATTATTGACTTTCTTTTGTTCAAATTACTGCTACCGGTAGCTACTTTAATGTTCTTTATTGGAGGATTTTATTTATTAATAGCCAGCGGTCAGCCAGAATTATTTAATAAAGCAAAATCTATTTTAACAGCAGCTGTCATTGGTTTAGTAATTATTTTTACTGCATTTATCTTTATTGGTACATTTTTAGAAATGATTGGATTGGCAGAATGGACTGAAGATATTTATAGAAATTGGTGGCAAAAGGGTTTTTTCCAGTTCCCTTGCCCTTAAGCCCCGCTAGCTCAATTTGGCAGAGCAGGAAGCTCTTAACTTCAAGGTTGCAGGTCCGAGTCCTGCGCGGGGCACAGAAATAATAAACACAAACAATATGCTAACCCAAGAAGAAAAAGATAAAGCCATCAAAAAATACAAGCTTCACGACACAGACACTGGCTCCCCTGAGGTTCAAGTTGCTTTATTAACAGAAGAAATAGAGCAGCTCCTTTCTCATTTGAAAAAGCACCAAAAAGATCTTAGTTCCAAAAGAGGGCTTTTAAAAATGGTTGACAAAAGAAGGTCTCTTCTGGCTCATTTAAAAAAAGAAAGTGTCAGGAGATACAATGTTATTATTAAAAAAGTAGGGTTAAAGAGCTAAAACTATGGTTTTGAAACCTTCAGGTCAAAGAGTAGCTATTTTAATAGACGTCCAAAACCTCTATCATTCAGCCAAAAATCTTTACCAGGCTCGGGTTAACTTCCGGGAGATTTTAAAATCTGCCGCAGGCAAAAGAAACTTAATCAGGTCTTTTGCTTACGTTGTCAGGACAAAGACTGGAGAAGAAAAACCTTTTTTTGAGGCCTTAATTAGCTTGGGGATTGAAACCAGAGTCAGAGATCTGCAGGAATTCTTTGGCGGTTTGAAGAAAGCTGATTGGGACGTGGGAATCACGGTGGATGCTATAAGAATAGCGCCTAGCGTAGACACAATTGTTTTGGCTTCAGGAGACGGTGATTTTATCCAGTTAGTAGAATATTTAAAGAATCAAGGAAAAAGAGTTGAGGTTATGGCTTTTGGCCGGTCCTCTTCTTCTCGCTTGAAAGAGATGGCAGATGAGTTTATTGATTTGGAAAGTGAGCCTGACAGGTTTTTATTGAATAAGCAACTCTCTCTCGGCAAGAAACTCCTTTCCCGATTTAATCCAAAACATTAAATGGAAAATAAAACTTTTAAATTAGAACTAGGTAACAGAGAATTAAAAATAGAAGTCAGAAACCTGGCCGAACAAGCTTCAGGTAGTGTTTTAGTCCAGTACGGAGACACTCTGGTCTTGGCAACAGCTGTCATGGCCAATCAGGAGAAAGAAGGAATGGATTTCTTTCCCCTGACTGTTGAGTATGAAGAAAGATATTATGCGGCTGGCAAAATTCTGGGTTCTCGCTGGATGAGAAGAGAAGGAAGACCTTCAGACGAAGCTATAATTACTGCCAGATTTATTGACAGAGCTATTAGGCCTCGTTTCCCAAAACATTTAAAAAGAGAGGTCCAGGTGGTGGTCACCTGCCTTTCTTGGGATGGAGAGAATGACCCTGACATTATTGGTTTAATTGGCGCTTCCTTGGCTCTTTCTCTTTCTAACATTCCTTGGCAGGGGCCGGTGGCTTGTTTAAGAGTGGGGGAAAAAGAGAAGGAGTTCATTTTAAATCCGATTTACCAAGAGAGGGAAAAGAGTAACTTTGATTTAGCTTTAGCTGCCGTTTCCTCTCCTTTGGCTCAGTATTTGGGGAACAAAAAGGGAGACGATATTTTAATTAATATGATTGAGGCAGAAGGGAATGAAGTTGAAGAGAAGACCATTTTGGAAGCAATAGACTTTGCTAAACCCTATTTGGAAAAGTTAATTAACCTCCAGCTAGAGGTTACAAAGAAAGAAGGAAAGGAAAAGTTGGATATTGCCGAGCCGCCAAAAGACCTGGAATTAGAAAACGAGGTTAAAGATTTTCTGGGAGATAAACTGGAAAAAGCTCTCTTTCAGGAAAAGAAAGCTCAAAGGATGGGCAAAGAGGATAAATCCGCTTCTTCATCTTCGCCCCTACAAAGCAGGAGCTCGATGGACGAAGTGAACGACTTAAAAGAGGAGCTAGCTTATTATATTGAAGGAAAATATCCTGGCTTGGGAAAGACAGCCTATACCAAAGAATATTTTGAGAGAGAGATTGAAAAGTTGGTTCATGAAAATATTATTTTTTCAGAAAAAAGGGTTGATGCTAGAAAGTTGGATGAAATCCGAAACTTAGAGTGCGAGGCAGGCCTTTTGCCTAGAACCCATGGTTCTGGTCTCTTTATTAGAGGACAGACAAAAGCTCTCTCTATCCTGACTTTGGGGGCGCCAGGGGATGTCAGATTGCAAGAAGGAATGGAAATAGTTGGTAAGAAACGCTTTATGCACCACTACAACTTTCCTCCTTATTCTACCGGGGAAGTGAAACCAATGAGGGGTCCCGGCAGAAGAGAAATTGGCCATGGTATCTTAGCTGAAAAAGCTCTTTCTCCTTTAATTCCGGGTTCTGATGATTTTCCCTACACCATTAGAATAGTAACAGAAATCCTCTCCTCCAATGGCTCCACTTCCATGGCTTCTGTCTCCAGTTCCAGTTTAGCCCTCTTGGACGCTGGCGTGCCCATTAAGAGACCGGCCGCAGGCATTGCTTTGGGTTTAATGCAAGATTACAAAGGTAAATACAAAATCTTAACTGACATTCAAGGGCCAGAAGACCATCATGGCGACATGGACTTTAAAGTGGCTGGAACAAAAGAGGGAATTACTGCTCTCCAAATGGATGTTAAAATTGAAGGAATCGGAGAAGGGATTATAAAGGAAACTTTGTCTCAAGCCAAAAAGGCCAGGGAAGAAATCTTGGCAAAGATGGCAAAAACTCTTTCTGAACCCAGAAAAGAACTCTCTCCTTTTGCCCCCAGAATCCTTATTTTGCAGATTAACCCTGACAAAATCAGAGAGGTTATCGGACCAGGAGGTAAAGTAATAAATGGGATTATTGAAGAGTGTGGAGTTTTAATAGATATTGAGGACACGGGCCGAATCTTTATTACCGCAGAGAAAGAGGAAGCTGGCAAAAAAGCAACTGAGTGGATAAAGAACATTACCCGGGAGGTAAAGGTGGGAGAAATCTTCCAGGGCAGGGTTACCAGAATTCTTAATTTTGGAGCTTTTGTTGAAATTTTGCCAGGCCAAGAAGGGCTGGTTCATATATCAGAACTGGCTCCCTACCGGGTAGGGAAAGTGGAAGATGTGGTAAAGGTGGGGGAGATAATTCCAGTAAAAGTAATTTCAATAGATGAACAAGGCAGAATTAATCTCTCTCTAAAAGCTGCCAAAAACTTCAATGAATCAGGAAGCAAATCAAAAAGATAATCAAGAGCTGCCCGAGGAAGAAAGGTTAAAGTTTTTGAAACGAGAGGAAGTCCAAACAATGGAAAAAGATATTGCCAGGCTTAGAGAGGGGGAAGCTCAAAAAGAAAGAGAAAGAATAACTGAATTAAAACCAGAGGAGGAAGTAAAAGTTGAGAAAGCAAAGGAGATTGAAAGAGAAGAAACGCCTCCTCCCTTGATGCCGAAGGTGCCTGAAAAACCAAAAGCTTTAGCTTTAAAAAAGATCTTAATCAGAACTTTAATAATCGGGGTTCTTTTTTTAATCTTAGGTTACCTAGTTTGGTCTTTTATCCCAATGGAAGGAGAGGGTCCGGCAGAAGAACCTTCCCAAACAGAAGAAAAACCAGAAGAAAAACCACCTGAAGTCACACCTCCCTCTTCTTTGATTACGGTCCAAAAAACAGAAACCTTAGAAATAGCCAGTTTGGAAGAACTTCCTAATTCTTTGGCTCAAGTATTAGAAAAAGAGCTTGAAAATAATACCTTTAATAGAATCTTAATTAAAAAAGACGGAGTCTTCTTGGGGTTAGAAGAGTTTTTGGAAGGGTTTGAAGTCAAAATTCCGGAGGGACTCTTAAGTAAATTAGAAAATGATTTTACTTTGTTTGTTTATCCGAGTGAAGGGTTTAACCGTTTGGGATTTGTTGCCAAAATCCAGGGAGAAGATCTAGTGGGATTAATGAGTGCTTGGGAAGAAAGTCTGGAACAAGATACAGAAAAGCTTTTGACAGCTCTTGGTAAAGAAGGACCTGCCCTTGTTCCTTATTTCAAATCAACCAATTTTACAAATGAGACGAACTTCAGATTCTTAACCTTCTCCAAGCAAGATTTTGGCATTTGTTATGCGGTAACAGACAATTATTTCTTTTTCGCTACTTCTTTTGCTGGAATGAGAGCTGCTATTCGGGCTACGGAATTAAAAGAATTAGAAAATAAACTAGGCCAGCTTTTCATTATCGGCATAGAGGGAAAAGAGGTAACTTCCGAGATAAAGGAGTTGTTTAGAAAATATCACCCAGGGGGCATTCTCTTGCTTAGTAAAAACATTGAAAGCCCGGTCCAACTCAAGGAATTAACCCAAGACCTTCAATCCCTCTCCCTCCAAGAAACAGGTCTTCCTTTGTTTGTGGCCGTAGACCAGGAGGGAGGCTTGATCTCCAGAATCGAGTTTTTGGAAGAAAAAACTGGTCAATCAGAGATCGAAACCCCAGATCAAGCACTGATCATTGGCAAGAAAAGAGGAGAGGAATTAAAAGAGCTGGGCGTCAATCTGAACTTAGCTCCTTTGTTAGATGAAATAAAGGAAGGTGATTTTCTCTTTAACCGTTCCTTTCAGAAAACTCCAGTTGAAACAGGGAGCTTGGCCAAGTCTTTGATTGAGGGGCAAAAAGAAGCTGGCATTTTAACGGCCATCAAACACTTTCCAGGCTACGGAGGCATTGATTTTAATCCAGAAGGAAAGCTAGCTGAGAAAGAAACAGTTCCTGAAATATCCCAGTTCAAAGAAGCAATGGAGTCAAATCCAGAACTGGTTATGACAGCTAATGTTATTTATAAAAATCTTGATGAAACTCTTCCTTTTACTTTTTCCAGTAATGCTATCTTATTTTTAAAAAACAATCTGGGTGGGAACGTCTTAATTCTGTCAGATGACTTAGCTCAAAATTACTTGCTGGAGAAGTTTTCTCTCAAGGATATTTTAAAGAAGCCAATCCAGGCAGGCGTAGATCTGCTTATTTTCTCTGGTTGGCAGATAGAAGTTAGTAAAGGTCTAGAAGAGTTCTTTGCCAGCTTCAGGCAAGGAGAACTTTCGGAATCTCAGCTCGAAGCTGCTATTTCAAGAATTATTCAATTAAAAGAAAATTTATGAAAAAGAACCTCCTAAATGAATTAAAGGAAAGACTAGAAAGAGATAAGGAGAGTTTGGAGAAAGAACTAACTAAAATTGCCAAGAAAGATGAAAAGCCAAAAGGTGATTGGGACACTCGCTTCCCCCAGTGGAATGGTGATTCTGGCGGTTCAGCTTTAGAAAGGGCAGCTGACCAAGTGGAAGAATACAGCAACCTTTTATCTCTTGAATACGCTTTGGAAACAAGACTGAAAGATGTTGACCTGGCTTTGGATAAAATAAAGAAAGGGAGTTATGGCAAGTGCGAAAAGTGCAAAAAGCAGATTGAGGAAGAAAGGCTAAAAGCTAATCCGGCAGCCAGAACCTGCAGTAAGTGTCAATAAATCAAAAATCCGCCTATTTAAGCGGTTTTTGGTTGGTTAACTTATTGAGCAAAAGGGTTTCTCGTTCCTGAAACCCCAAAGTGTAAGTGACAACCTGTTGAAAGACCCGCTCCAGCTGTTCCTGGCTGGCCACCCATTAAAGCTATAACCTGGCCCTGGGAAACATGGTCTCCTGAGTTAACAAAACTGTTGGCTATATGACCATACATTGTTACCGCACCATTAGGATGGAGAATGGTTAAATGATTGCCAGCTCCGCCAAAAGCCCAGCGAGAAGTAGAGCTAGTCAGTTTTACTTTCAAAACGGTCCCGGCAGCTGCGGCGAAAATTGGTTCTCCACACTTTCCGTGGCTGAAGTCAATGGCATTGTACCAGTGAAGACCTTGGGTAATTCGACAGGGAGCAGAGATAGGACAAATAAAGTAGCTGTCTGCCAAAGGCACATATTGAGGGGCTGTTTGAATGGAAGGTGCCGGAATCACGCCCTGTGGCACAATAACAATATCTCCGATAAAGATATCTCCTTCGTCTGACAAGTTATTGAAGGCTAGGATTTCTGAAGTCTTAGCTTTGTAGGTTTGGGCAATAAGGGAAATAGTGTCTCCAGATTTTACATGGTGAATTACTCCGGTGGTAGGCGGGATAATCAGTTTTTGGCCTGGTTGCAAATAAGTATTTTTGTTTAAATCGTTGGCCCAGAGAATGGTGTTCAAAGATATGCCAAAATAAGAAGCTATGCCAGATAAACTGTCCCCTGGCTCAACTAAGTACTCAACAATTACCTTTTTGGTGTCTTCTGGTTCATACCCCGCAACTAAGGCTCCCAAAACTTGTGGGGAAAAGGTAGTGGGGGGAGAGGATGTTTTTAAAGAATTATTAGCTACCAGCAGAAACTCTGGAGAGCCCAACCAAGATTTCTGTGCCAGCCCCAAAAAGACCTCTCCTTCTTTCTCCTGAAAGGGCTGGACAATGAAAGCTAGAGAATTGCCAGCTGCGTTATTAATAGGACCTGCAGCCAAAGAGACAAAAAGAAAAAGAAAGACAGCCGCTGCTCCCAAACAAAAGAAAGGATCTTTTGAGGATCCCTTAAGTGTTTTCTTAGCTTTCTTTATCCCCTTTTTCAATCTTAAAACTCTTTTCCGAAGACTATCCATACCTTTTCCAACTGTATCTTATTTAAGTTAAAAGTCAAGCAGATTATCCACAGCCAAGAAGGAGTGCTAAAATTAGTTAATGGACCTTTTTTCTCGAAAAACCATCAAAGAACTGCTCAAAAAACAGCAAATAAGGCCCTCCAGAGGACTGGGTCAGCACTTTTTAATTAGCAAGAACGCTCTTGGAAAGTTTCTCCAAGCTGGCCAGTTTAATTCAGAGGAAGTGGTTTTGGAAATTGGACCGGGTTTGGGCGTTCTGACAAAAGAAATAGCTAGTCAGGTAAAAAAAGTGGTTGCTGTTGAGAAAGACCTAAGAATGTGTGCGATATTGAAAGAAACCTTAGCCGGGCTAAGCAACGTTAGAATTATCCAAGAAGACATATTAAAACTAAACCCTATACCCTATACCCTAAAAACCTATAAAGTTGTTGGCAATCTTCCCTTTTACCTGACAGCTCCAGTTATCAGAAAGTTTCTGGAGAGTGAAAGGCAACCTAGAGAGATGGTTTTCCTTATCCAGAAAGAAGTAGCTCAAAGAATAGTGGCCCGCCCTCCCAAGATGAGTATTTTAGCTGTTTCTGTTCAGGTTTATGCAACAGCCGAAATTATCAGCTACATTAAAAAAACAGCTTTCTGGCCTCAGCCCAAGGTAGATGCAGCCATTATTAAGATATCTCCTTTGGCTAAACTTAGTTTAGCCCCAAGAAGGGACTTGTTTTTCAAAATTGTCAAGGCAGGGTTTTCCCACCCCAGAAAACAGCTGATAAACAACTTATCCAATCTTGAGCTTAACTCGGTTAAGCTCGATAGAAACAAGGTTAGAAGCTGGCTTGAGAAAAATAATATTCAGCCAGAACAAAGGGCAGAAACCCTAAGTGTTCAGGACTGGCTAAATCTCACAAAAACATTAAACCCCGTTAGAAATTTCTGATTTGTTTGTGATGAAAATGTTTTTTATTGTGATAAGATTTCTAACGGGGTAAAATAGACTAATGCTTAAATTTTCTGTGAAATTGGGGTTGATTACTGTTTTGGCATTGGCCCCAATTATTATTTTGGCAGTAAATTTGGATACACCGACCCTAAGCTATCCTACAGCTAAAGATTCACCGGTTTGGAAGGGGGAAATCAGATTTATTTGGGCAGGCTCTGAAGCTAATTTTTACCAATATCAGATTAATCTAGAAGATGGCACTTCTCGAGGAGACATTATTCGTGGAACCTCAAAAACAATCCAGGATTTGCCCTTGGGAAACCACAGCTGGGCAGTCAGGGCGTGCCAAGATTCAGAATCCAAAAACTGCGGCAGCTGGAGCAAGACAGAAAGTTTTCAGATTGTTTCCGCTCCCGAAGAACTGTTAGGCGGCCTGGTTCCTTGCGGCAGGCAGTATGACAATCCAGAAACAAAGTATATTAATGAAGCCAAGCCTTGCCAGTTTTCTGATCTGTTCGTTTTGCTAAAATTGGTCCTTGACTTTGTCCTTTGGAAACTGGGTTTAATTGTAATTGTCCTCCTGACTGTTCTTGCCGGTTTGGTTTCCTATTTCTCTTTCGGGGGGCCGGGAACAATAGTCAAGGTAAAATCAATCCTTAAATCAGCTGTTACCGGCTACATCATTATTCTTCTGGCCTGGCTGGCGACAAATCTTATTTTAAGACTCCTTGGTTATGCTATGGGAGATTGGTGGATAATTTCGTTTTAGCAAACTTTATTTAATTTGGTATAATAAAATATTATGGCATTACCTGCAGTAGCTGCTGCCGCAGGCCGAGCTCTTCCTCGTTTAGCCAGATTAGGCAAGAGAGCCCACATGGCGGGCGCAGCTCCCCAAAGCCAAGAAAAAGAAAAACCCAGCATACTTAGTGCAGAGGGAATTATAATGATGCTTCTGGCCGGGCTGTTTGAAGTTGTTAATATTATTTTGGCAATTTCAGACTTAGCTTTCGGCATTGGAACAATCTTGGCTCCTATCGTTAACGGAATAGCCACCATTTTTATTGGTGGTTGGCTTTTCTTTAGAACTGGCAAACTTCCGCTGAAGAAAGCTTTGTTGCCCCTGGGTTTGAATTCTTTGCCTGTGGTAAGGTTTTTCCCTTTTTGGCTTTGGTCAGTCTGGTCAAGCTGCAAACCCCGTTAGAAACTGGCTCATGTGGTATGTCTATGTTTTGCAAAATAACAAAGGAAATTGGTATATAGGTTCTACGATGGATTTGCGAAAAAGAATTTTAAGACATAATTCAGGAAGGAACAAATCTACAAAATACGGAGTTCCCTGGAAACTTATTTATTGTGAAATTAGCACAGACAAACAAGACGCTAGAACAAGAGAGAAATACCTCAAATCAGGTATGGGTAGAAGATATTTGAAAAACAGACTAAAATTCTTTTTTGCCAAAGGTTTCTAACGGGGTAAAAATCCAGCTTAAAAATGAAAACTTTATTGAAAAACAAAAAAATCATTTTTTTCTTCCTGATTTTAGGGGTGGCTTTAATTTCTCTTCACTCTTCCCTGGCCAAGGAATTGGAACAGGACTATCCCGAACTGCCCGGGACAAAAAACCTATCTGAAACCTCTACTCTAACAGAGCTAATCGCTTATGTCTACAATCTTGCCATTATGATAGCGGGGCTGGCGGTTTTTGTGATGCTAGTAATTGGAGGGGTTAAATGGCTGACTTCCGCCGGCGACCCGGGAAGGACAAAAGACGCCAAAGACCAGCTAACTTCGGCGGTTCTGGGGTTAATTCTGCTCCTCTCTTCTTTTTTGATATTGGAAACTATCAACCCGCAACTGACAAAACTAATTGAGCCCGGGGAAAGACTGGGCTTGATCGGAGGGATAGAAATTAATCCTCCTCCTATAGAAAACGGAGCTGTCCTTTATCGAGATGCCGATTACAAAGGAAGTTATTATCTCCTTAAGTCTAGCCAGCCAGTTAAAGATTTTTCTGAAAAAACCAAGTATGGAGACCTAAAATATGTCTTCCAAAATACCAATATTAAGGTTAATGACGAAATTTCTTCGTTAAGAATAGGGGGAAACCATTTAATTTTATGTGGAGACGCTCACTTTATAAATTGCGGCTACTTTACCCATGAAATATCAGATTTAGGATTATTTGAAATTGGACAGAGTTTGATAAGCAAATGGACGTGGAACGACGCCGTCTCCTCGGCCAAGATGGGATTCAGTCCCGATCAAAAACCCGCCGAGGGGGCAATTCTCTACGACTTAAGAGATCGACTCATCAATGTAGGATACACACCACCGAAGGGTAGTTATTTTTACCCAGCCAATAGCGAATGTGTTAATATTGAAGATCCTTTCAAAGAACTTGGCCTATCCCCCGATGAATTTCCGCTTAGGAATGATACTGTTAGTTCTCTATCAGTTTCGGGAGGGGTTCAAGTAACCCTTTTTGAACACAAAAATTGTAATAGGGATGAACCTGGATCCTCGATATCTTTTGGACACACTTATGATTACTATGGCAAGGGAGCCAATTGTACTCCATCGTGGGCAGGGCCCGGAGAGAAAGTGTATTGTTGTGAAGAGAATTATAACTGTATTAAGGATTTAATAAACTATACGTGCGAAGGACAAGAAGCGGAGTGCGGGGGAGAGCCGGAAGGACAAGGGGAATGGCACGATGATGCTTCCAGTCTGATAGTTAAACCCTGGCCAGAGTGTTTTAATTACGAAGAAGTAGCAAGAGGTTTAGGTTTTGATATAGCAAGAGCTAAATGCCAGTCCTACGGTGGAGCTTTTTATGACTGGGAAAAAATAAAAGATAGTAATTGCATTTACGACACCCCCAATGGCAATCCCTATTGCTGCATTGAATGTACGCCTTAAAACCCATTTCAGTTTTAAATTTTATGAAATTTGTAAGAAAATTTTTCCTAAAATCACTCCCTGCCAAGAATAAAACTTGGGCCCTATTCCTTGGAAGCGCTTTCCTTGGCCTCTTGACCCCTCTAAAATTCGCTCAAGCTGCTTGGTGGGATGCTATGCTTAGCCCGATTATTGGATCGGTAGTTGGAATTTTTAGCTTACTCTTCCAATTGATTTTGGCAATCTCTGTATTTTTTTCTTCGGCTACTTCAGCTCTACTGAAATGGGTAGTAATCGATCTCAACATTCCTCTAACCAGGTGCCCGGAAGGTTTCGAGAGCTGTGTGGTCAAAATCGGCTGGGCTTTTTCTCGAGACTTAGCTAATATGCTTTTCGTTCTGATATTTGTCGCTATTGCCTTTGCCTATATTTTGAAACTGGAGACCTTTGGGATGAAAAAGGCCCTGCCGATGCTGATTATTGTCGCTCTTTTAATTAACTTCAGCCAAGTCTTTGTCGGGGTAATAGTTGACATTAGCCAGATCGCTATGAACACTTTTATTACGCCCCTACAATCTTCTAATGTCTTCGCGCAATTACATGGTTTTGGAGAACGTTATGGTGACATTTTGGCAAATTTTTCTAGCGGCCCAGAACAAATTAAAATTTTGACCCAAACCGTTGTTATTATTGTTTTTAATTTTGTAATGGGCATGTTGTTCTTTATGTATTTCTTAGCCTTCCTAACCAGAATAATTGCGATTTGGGTTCTAACTATTTTGGCCCCCTTAGCTTTTGCCGCCTTGGTTTTGCCCCAAACAAAGAGCTGGTGGTCAAAATGGATGTCCAACCTCTTGCAGTGGTCTTTCCTGGGAGTTATTGCTTTGTTCTTTCTCTTCTTTGGCTTTTATTTATTAAGCGTGTCTGGACAATATATTTATCCTGACATCGGAGATGTTGGATTTGGGAGCACTCCAATTCTTTACAGTATTCTTCCTTATTTAGTGGTAATCGTCTTCTTGTTCATCGGCTTTCAGTTAGCCATTTCTTCCGCTCCGGCCGGCGCCCATGCAGTAATGAACTTGAGCAAGAAAGCCGGAATCGGACTAGCTGCAGCGGGGGGGCTAGCTGCTGGGAGTGCGATTGGAAGAAGGGTTAGCCCAAAGGTTGAAGCTTGGGGAGAAAGATTAGCAAAACAAGGAGAAAAGCCAGGCGAGGAAAAAGGAATTTTTGCAAAAGCATTAGGTAAGACTGTTCGCTTTGGCGAGAAATGGACAGGCAGAGGAGTTGCGACTGGTGCCGGAAGAATATATAGACAGGTAAAAACGAAGGATGAAGACGAGATTCAAGCTGGAATCAAAGAGGCGACCAATAAACATTCTGCTGATAATTTCAGAATAATAAACGAAGAGCTTTTAAAACCCGACCGCCTAAGAAACTGGAATCGAATTAGTGGGGTGTTAAACGGAACAGTTAAAAACGGCGATACTGATGATATCCAAGAAGCATTGCGAAACAAAACGCTCTCTGGGGAAGTAGTGGGACGCGCTCTCCTGACTGCCCAACGGGCTGGACCGCCAGCTTACCGACCTATTGCCAAGGCACTCTATGGCCGGCTTCTCGAAAACCCTGAAGAGTTTGGAGAAAAATTTAGAGTTAAAGGCAGAGACACTGAGGGCAACATAATAAGAGACGAAGACGGAAATCCGGTATTTTCGGGCGAGGAGTTTATAGAAGGTACTCGTAAAAAAGACAGGAAGACTTTAACCACTGCCGGAAAAATTATCGGAGAAATCCCTGAGAAACTCTCTAACGCAGATATTACAGCCAAAATTCTTGGTGACACCATTGATAAGGGCAAGGCGGAGGGAAAAGAGTTTGAGGAGCATGGGGGCAAACGCGTACTTCAGCAATTAGTGAAGATACGCGGAGGAGACTTAATAAGCGGCCTCATACGACGCCCGGAAACAAAAGAAGGACGGGCTGAAATATTAAACACATTCCGTAAGATGAATCCCGAAGACCTCTATAAGCAAGGCGCAGACGGTCTTTTTACGCATCTCAACAGCTCAGCGGCTCAAGGAGCGGGAGTTGCTTCCCCCTTATTGCCAAGAGAAACAACTGACCTTCGTCGCTTGTTACGAGAAAAAGCCCGAGCAAAGGCCCGCGGAATAGACCTTGAGACAAGTAAAGCAAAAAAACTTCGTGATCTCACCGAAATCTGGACCGGAGAAATATCTCCTTCAGGAGTTGCTCCATCTGCTCCGCCAGAAATTACAGAAATAGAAAAAATAAAAAGACAGATAGACAACTTAGAAAAAGAAATTGCTAAACCGTATTCTGCGTTGCCTCAACTTGAAAGAGAGGCATTACGAAAAAAGCAAGAAGAATATCTGGAAGGGCTAAAAACAAGATTAAAAGAGCTAAAAGAAAAAGCAAGGGAAGAAAAGAAAGAACAGCCCATTGAGGGGAAGATTAACGATTTACTAAAACAAGCTCAATCCCAGGCTTCAAAGAAAATGTACAGAGGAAAAATGTCTACCGAGCAAATTGACAAAGAAGTTCAAACTCTTGAAAGCGCTCTTTCTGATATTGAGAATTACTACGGCCAAGCTTTGAGTCAGAACCTTTCAGGAAAAGTGGCTGAATCCCTGAAAGATGCAAGAATAGAAGTACAGGGAGTTAAATCGTGGCTTCAGGGAAAGAAATTCGTACAAGAGAAAGAAGATGAAGCCAGGGGACGATATCTACAAACCTTGAAAGATTCTGTTGGCAGACTGACGGATATGTATAAGAGAGACCTTAAATTGTCTGACAAAGAGATCGAAAGGAGGCTCCAGAAAACGCTTGGTAAAAAGGTAATGAGAGAAGTGGGAGGAGCAGAAGAGTAAAGGAAAAGGGGCGAGCATCTTAAAAAGATGTCGCCCCCTGCCCGTCAGCAGTTTACGGATTTCCCTGACTGCTGCGAGCCTTCTGGGCCTCGGCCCGGAGGCGCTCCGCCTCCTGTTGGAGGCGGACGGCCTCCAACTCCAAGGTGGCTTCCTCCACCTTGGAGCGGGCCGCCCGGAGCCGGGCTTCCGGGGACTGTGGGTCCCCGAAGAAAGCGTACCAGACCCCCCTGAATATCCCTTTCATCTGTTCCTCCTTAAAATCAGAATATTAATATTATACACCTACTAATTAAATTTGTCAAGCGCAACTGGTAATGTGCACACACATTTTGCACTTTTCTGGTAATTTAAGGGCATATGAAAACTATGCCCAAAGACACTAAAGAAGAACGCTATCGCTGGCTAAGACCTATCTTGGATGAAGACATGACTATTAAGGCCTTAACTAAGGTCTCTCCCTTCTCTGAAAGAACTATCAAGTACTGGCTGGCTAACTACAGGAAG
>Ga0210057_1006738_pt1 | contig 14198 bp, 15 predicted proteins | sample CryGeyCG2114_010_2_FD_183968 | JGI IMG/M metagenome (GOLD analysis project Ga0210057, IMG submission 183968) | Groundwater microbial communities from aquifer - Crystal Geyser CG10_big_fil_rev_8/21/14_0.10 (SPAdes) (version 2) | ecosystem: Environmental > Aquatic > Deep subsurface > Groundwater ... | reverse complement strand
GGAGAAAGCGAAAATATCATCGTAGGTTTTTGCATTGCCGGCAAGATTGCCTTCAATTTCCGTGAATCCTGAATTATTGCTTACACTGCTTCGTTCTATTTTAATACTCGTAGTTATATTAGAGTCATTATTTATCCAGGATAGCGACACTTTGTTTGGAGCTTGCGCCATTGAATTTAGATTGGTTGGAGGGTTGGGTTTTTGTGGCGGAGGCGGAGGTGGTGGAGGCGGCGGAGGTGGAGGTGGAGGAGGTGGAGGCGGCGGAGGTGGAGGTGGAGGAGGTGGAGGGGCAGAGCTAAATTCATACGCGCCTGCATCGGCATTTGACCTTACTATGCCGCGTATATCTATTTTTGGAGAATATTGCGAAAGTCCGCCAAAGTTGATTGCAGGGCTTCGTGAAGTAAGCTTAAAATCAAATCTTTCAGGCGTCAGGGCGTAATCAAAGTTTGCGTCAGTAAAGAAGTCTCCCATTTTAGATTGTGGATAGAGAAAATTATCTTTGACAAGAGGTCTGTTTCCTTTATTTTGGAAAGAGTTCATACCCCAGTAATACCTTTGATCATTAGGCGAATCGCACCATCCAGGTCCTTGTATTTGAAGATCGTGGGTATTATCGTGAGGAATACGAAGGCAATCAGCAAACATTCCGGCAATCTCGACATTGTCGGGATATCTTTTTGCATCGCTTAGCATTAAATTTTTTTGCACAAGCATTGTTTCTATGTCTTTATGTAATTCCATTCTAATCATTTGGCCGTTATGAGTGGATATAATATTGTTTGCAACAACATTGTTGCCAAAAGAAGGAGGTCTAGTGCTTTGGAGTCCAATCCCATTATCGCCAGTAGGTGAATGTTGCTTACAATCAGGGTTGTTTCTTGACCAGCAGCTATCTCCTATTTTGTTTTTTTGATTGCCAAGCCAGATTGTATTATGAGAAATAATCAAATCCTCCACATTGGTATCTTGTGTTGGTTGGTCATCTTCTCTGTTAATTAATAAAGGTAGCAATGCATTATTGAAAAAAAGATTATTCTGAATAAGACCTCCTTCAACATCCCCTTTAATTTCAATGCCGCGAAGAGCATTACTATGGAAAATGTTTCTGACGATTACAAGATTTTTATAAGTCGGTCTAAGTTGGAGTCCGTGCCTATTTCTTCTGGAAAATAAAGAATCTTTTATCACGAGATTTTCATGAAATTCTCCTGTATCTGAAGGGTTTATATAAATACCATGTTCCGGGTGTCCAAGTCCTCCTTGAGAATCGTGAATTACGACATTGTCAAAAGTCATGTCTTTTAGAGTTTTATCGTAACTAATAAACACGCCATCGCGATGTCTTGTTATTTCCAAGTTTCTAAAGATAAAGCCAATGGTTTTTCCTTGAATCCAGATACCATAGCCCCTTTCACTATCAGCAATATCCTTTCCATTTATTTCAAGTCCGTCAAAAATAATATATTCAGGAACTTTATGTATGCCTATACTCGCTAGATTGTCTGATATAATAACTCTCTCTCCTGGGCCGGCAATGATTAAGATAGGCTTCTCTTTAGTTCCTTTGAGTGATACGTCAGGAGAAGTAGAAACTCTTGTAGTAAAGCCTTTATGGTTTCCTTCTCTAAAGATAACAACATCTCCTGGCTTGAGTAATTCTTTCACTCCATGATCAAAAGTTTTGTAAGGGTTGTTGGGGTCATTTATTTTTCCTGTTGCATTATTGCCACCGGGGGCGATAAAATAAAAATTTCCAAGCGTATGAGTATAACATTTAATTTTTATGCCCTCTATATCTGTGCATTCTAAATCTCGTATCCAGTTTGCAAAATCATCCCTTTCATCAAGTCCTCCGTATTTTGCTTTAGCAGTCGCAAGAGTATTAAGAGAAGAATCCCAATCATTTGCGTCTTTGCCAAGAGGTGGAGCAAAATCAGGGCCAATAGGATCAATTATGTCTGGCGCATCTTGGCCTCCTACACCATAGCCATCACAATCCTTATCAATAAACCAGAGGTTAGTACATCCTTGCCCAAGAGGAATCAGTTTAGAATTTTGAGGTTCGTTACTATTAGGAAATTCAACAAAAGGCGTAATAGGCGTTTGTTCTGTAATTTGGCCTACAAAACTATCATAAGGCAGTAGATTTACTGACCAAATTTTTATCAAAATTAAAGCGAAGACATAGAATATTAGAATTATCTTTATATTCCGCGTAAAAAATTTTTTGAAATTCATTTTATATTTTTCTTTTATTTGCCTCTTTAATAAATTCTATAAATAATGGGTGAGGATGTAAAGGTCTTGATTTGAATTCAGGATGGAATTGCGTTCCTAAAAAAAACGGGTGGGATTCGCGCGAGAGTTCCGCGATCTCCATAAGCCTTCTATCGCTTGAAAATCCTGAGAAGATTAACCCTTTTTTTTCTAATTTTTCAATATAATTTGGATTGACTTCATATCTATGCCTGTGGCGTTCAAAAATTGAGGATTTTCCATAAGCTTCACGCGCAATAGTGTTATTCTCTAATTTTGCTTTATACGTTCCTAAACGCATAGTGGCGCCGTAATTTTTGGCTTCAATGTTTTCCTTTTGTTCCGGCAGGATGTCAATTACGGGGTGTGGAGTTTTTTGATTAACTTCGGTTGTATGCGCATCTTTGAATTGCGCAACATTGCGCGCAAATTCAACTATTAAAAACTGCATTCCGTAGCAAAGTCCAAAATAGGGAATTTTGTTTTTTCTGCAATAATTAATCGCGGCTATTTTTCCTTCTATCCCGCGCCCGCCAAAACCCCCGGGCACGATTATGCCATTAAGTTTTTTTAATTCTTTTATTTTTTCTTTTGCGCGTTTTGAGTTTCCTTCAAATCCTTGCGAGTCAATCCAGACAATGACGGGCTTTAAATTCAAAGAATACGAGGCGTGTTTTACCGCTTCAATTACAGAAATATAAGAATCTGTCAAAACAAAATCTCCCGTATCAAAATACTTGCCGACTATTCCGATTTTTATTTCTTTCTTGGCGTTTTTTATTTTTAAAGTAAGATTGCGCCATTCTCTTAAATCGTGTTTTTTAGTTTTCAAATTTAACTTTTTTAAAATGTTCTTGCTTAAATTGTCTTTTTCAAAATTGATTGGGACATCATAAATGCTTTCAATATCCGGAGCAGATATAATATCTTCTTCCCGCATATTGCAACTAAAAGCAATTTTTTCTTTCCTTTTCTTGTCAAGAGGATGCGCCGAGCGCGCTATTATGATATCAGGCTGTAATCCTGTGGAATTCAAAGTTCTAACCGCATATTGTGTCGGTTTCGTCTTAAGTTCGCTGTCTTTGTTTTGAATAGGTAAATAGCTTACTAGAATTAAAAGAACATCGTTAGGATTTTTAAGTTTAAGCATTCGTATGGCTTCTAGAAAAAGTATGTTTTGGTATTCTCCGACGGTCCCGCCGATTTCTGAAGTTACTATTGACGCGCGCGATTCTTTTGCCGCGCGTTTAATCCTTCTGATGACTTCAAGCGGAATATGCGGGACTACTTCAACGCATTTTCCGTGATAGCCCAGATTTCGCTCTCTATTGATAACGGATTGATAAACGCTTCCGGTTGTCATGTAATTCGTTTTGGTAAAGGTTTTGTCTAAGAATCTTTCATAATTCCCTAAATCCTGGTCGCATTCGGTTCCATCATCCAGAACAAAAACTTCGCCGTGTTCTGTCGGATTCATCGTTCCAGCATCAACATTTACATAAGGGTCAATTTTAACCGATGTAACGCTAAAACCTTTTGCCTGCAAAATTTTTGCAACTGAAGAAGTCGCAACTCCTTTTCCGACTCCGGACATAACGCCGCCTACGACAAAAATATATTTTGTGCTTTTCTTAGCCATTTTTTTTATAATCAATTTTGTAAATTACGCCTGCTTTGTCGTCTGAAACAAAAACATTGTTTTTATGAGAGATTATATCAACCGGTCTGCCAAGCGCTCCGTCGTTTGTTAGCCATCCATCTATAAAGGCTTCCACGCATTTTTCAGGAGGCAAGTTTTCCGCTTTGCATTTTGGCAAATTGTAGCGAACAATTTTATATCCTGTTGGAACGGTTCTGTTCCATGAGCCGTGAAAGGCTACGAGCAGATTATCTTGGAATTCTGTCGGCCATCCGTTTTTTATAAATGAGAGCCCTAAAGGCGCGGAATGCGCTTGAATATCAATATGACTTTTCATTTTTATAGAATCATCGCAATCATTAATTATGTGGGTATGGTCATCATTATGAAAATTAGTATCTAAGATATTTTTTCCATAACACAAAGGCCAGCCATAATCCTTTCCTTCCAAGACAATATTTATCTCATCCGGCGGTATATCATCGCCAATCAAGTCTCTACCCATATCTGTTGCCCACATTTTATTTGTTTCTGGATGCCAAGTAAAGAAAACAGAATTTCTTAGCCCTCGCGCAAATTCTTTTATATCAGTTCCGTCTTTTTTCATTGAGATAATCGTTGCGCGCTGAGGATTTTTTTCATCACAGACATTACATGAAGAACCGATAGATACATAAAGGCGTTTATCCGGACCAAAGCCGATTGTGCGTGTAAAATGTCCGCCGCAACAGGGGAGATCGGCAATTTTTTTAAATTTTCCTTCGGAATAAATTTTAAAGCGAGAGATCTTGTCTTCTTCCGCGATATAGAGCATAAAAGGGTCGTCAGGGTCTAGGGCTAGCCCATGGGGATTTTTCAAATTTTTAAAAACCGGATTGGAATTCATAACTTTTCCGTTTTCAATAGTAATTAGGCTAATTATGCCTTCGCGGGTTTGGCTGACCCATAAATTTCCTAAAGTATCAAAAAGAAGAACTCGCGCGCCCGGCAAATCTTTTGCAAAGATAGAAATAGTAATCCCTTCCCGAAGTTTTAAAGGCATGCCGGTCGTATTTAAAATTTTAGCTATATCATCTGGCGGATGTTTGATAACAGGAGTAATTCCGGGTAAATTTTGAATGTAGAAATTAAACGCGAAACCGACTACGATAATTATCGTTAAGATGAGCAAAACTTTAGCACTCTTCATAGCTATTGTATTTGTTTATTTTATTTATTTCGCGGTTTATCTTTCTTTTGGCTTTCTATTTTTTTTTCTGTTTCCTGCAGTTTTTTTTCTGATTTGTGAAATTTAAGCAAAGAAAAGGCGACCAAACTTCCTAATGTTATCCCTAAGAAGTTGAAAGCGAAAACCAAAAAATTAAAATGCATCAAAGGAGCGTTAAAAATACTAATTGCGATTCCTATCAAACTAAGCGGAGGAACAAGAGTAATCGCGATAGCGATTCCGGTTATTGCTTCGGAATTTTCTTTTCTTACCCATGCAAAAGTCGCGGCAATGCCGGAAGCAAGAGCGACTATGAAATATAGAATTGCCGTTCTCATCGTGTTTTCAAATATCGGCGTTACTTTTGGCAATCCTAGAACAAACGCCATTATTATAGAGGTGAGTATTACTATTACAATTGATTTCAGGAGAAGCATATAAACATTTTTTATAGGTTTTATGTCTCCTATAGAAAGTCCTAGGGCGATAGCTAGAATAGGCGTCAAGACAGGGGCGACGAGCATTCCGCCTATGACGATAAATACATTTTCCATCAGAAGTCCGGCGGCGATGATAATCGCGGCTAGAATAAGGAAAGTATAATAAACAGAACCGGGCTGGCTTTTTATAATCAACTCTTCTACGGTTCTGAATTGGTCGGATTGTTTTATAGAGAGTATATTAGTTTCATTTTTGATGCTTTTATTCATATAATTTAATTATAGTCTAAACCGGCTTTTATGGAAGTTGATAAAAAAATAATCCCCAAAAGGATTATTTTTTAGCTGTTAATTTAAGCGCGTATTACTCTTGAGTCGGAGTTTCTTCAAATTCCTCAACATTTACAAGCTCAATGTCAAAAATTAATGTTGAATTTGGGGGAATTGGACCAATTTCATTTTCTCCATAAGCTAATTCCGGCGGAACGGTGAGTTTCCTTTTCTCGCCAACTTTCATGCCGAGCAAGCCTTGGTCCCATCCAGGAATAACTTGCCCTTGGCAGATTCTGAATTGAAATGGCGTTCCTCGGTCAAATGAACTGTCAAATTGAGTTCCATCTTCAAGCCTTCCTGTATAATGCGCAGTTACGATATTTCCGCACTTAACTTCAGGGCCATTTCCGATTTCTATTTCTTCAATAGTAAGGCCGGCCTCTTGTTTCATATTGCTGTTCTCTAGAGTCTCGCTAACATTTGCCTGTTTGGAAGAGTCTGTTTTGTTTAATCCAAACAAACCGATGGCTCCTACTATAACTACCGCGATTGCAATAATGAATATAAAATTTTTTGAGTTCTGCATATTTTCTTAACTTTTAATTCCGACCTTGATTTATGCTTAAATGCTATTTCTCAAGTATATCTTATATAGGTCAAGTCTTCAAGTTTTATTTATCGTTTTCAATTCAATCTATGCCCATATCGCAAGAACGGCTCCCATTAAAAGCATTGCGACCAAGTGGTAGCCATTGTTTATTAAATAGAGTTTTAAAGGGCGCGATTCCCAAAGATACGCTCCGGCGTTTACAGGAATCACGAATCCCAGCCAAATCCAGAAACCTATCTGTAAACCGCCGGCAACAGTAGTAATATTGAGATATCCGATAAAGATTGCTAATACATACGCCATAAGCAAGGTTGCCGCGATATTCAAGATATAAATTTTTATTTTATTTGATTTTTTCAATTCTTCTATTGGTTTGCCGATTGACTGGGTCCAGACTTTTCCAAACAACGCAGGCGAATACCAAAAAATTCCTGTTACAACGCTTATAATAGCGGCAGCTATTACAGCTAAGATATTTACTTCAATTTGAAACATTGGCTTTTAGATTATTAATATCCGCATTAAAATTTCCACAGGCCTTTTATTTCTCTTTTTCGGGATTTATTATTTTTACGATATAGCCGGCTATGATAACGACAAATATTGTAATGGCGATTGCGTAGATAAATTTTGCGAGCAGTGTATCTTTACTAATAGGGAATATATGTTCAATCAACGCTTTTATCGCTTCATTCCAAGCGAGTCCGGCGACTAAACCAAAAGCCGCCACGATATATCCGGCAACTTTTGCTTTAACTTCCATTTTAACCTTGTTTTTTTGCGATTTTATTTTATTGATTATCTCAGTCATCAAGGTTGTAAAATATCTTCGGAGTTGCCGTTTATTGATATTATAACATTATCTACGGTAGGGAATTGTTTTAGAGTTTCTTCAATTTGGGCGCGTATAGCTAAAACTTTGCAGGAACCGCCAATTTGAAAGCCGAGCCTTTCATTGAAATCGGCTTTTGCCACGCCGTTTTCTATAATTAGTTTCTGCAATTTAACTTCGGAATTGATATTTGTCGCAAATCCTGAATTTTTTTCATCATCAGTCGGTCCTTTTAATAATTCTTCAAGCGCGGCTTTGCCAACCGCTTGTGTTTTAGAAATTTCTCTTTTTACAGGATGCACTTTTTCACATATTGTTTCAGGATTTAGTCTTGAGTTTGAAAAATATACGTTAACGCGCGTCTGGCTATCCGATTGTTTTATTTTTACAGGTATGATAAGCGAGTCATCATTTTGCGACAACCCCGAGGGATTATTTTTTTTAAATATTAACGTCCCTTTTGTGTCCGTAGCCTGAAATTCCAAAATAGCTTTAAAAAAAACAAACTCTTCCGTCATCCAATCAGTTCCAGCTTTAGCAATTGCCGTAGTGATTCTACTTCCGCTTGCATCCAAAAGTTCAATCTGGAAATCCGCTTCAAAAAACCAAAAACCCCGCGCTTTACCGGTAATAATAAGCGGACTTTTTATTTCTTGATTAGGCTTAATATCGGCTTGAATCAGATTCGCTTTTTCCAATATATTTCCTATATTTTCTATGAAAGTTTCGCCTTTTGAATTTTTGCATTTGCGCGGATAGCTTTCCATTACTGGATTTCCGGCTTTTACGCATTCTTCAAAATTTGTTATGCCTGAATCAACAGGGAATTGTATTGAATACAGCCAAAGCCCGCCAAGTATAAAGACTGAAACAATTGTTATGAAAACCGATCTATTCATTTTTTATTCATGTGTTTAACAAATAATTTGACAGAAAGAGTTATTTTCAAACTGTCGCACTTTACTTCTTTTTAGTATATCAAAAATTGTTTCGGAGTAAAAATTGAATTTGACAAAAAATTCCTCGTTGATACTATTTGTGTAGTTCTTAAAAAGGGGAGAATATGAGTCGCGAGCCAAGAATGCAAACCGCCGTTTGGATTACTATTTTTTTACTTGAAGCGGCAAATATTGAAGAAGACGATTTTATTGAGCCGGACGGAGAGGTGCACGGAGATTTGGAAACCATCGGGACATTGCCGTTTGAGCTAAAGCAAATATTCACAAGGATCAAACAACTGGAAGCCGAAGGCTTACTTATTGCCTCTCAATCAAAATCAGAAAAAAATCGCAAGCGAAGACAGTTGCTTTTTTGTGAACTTTCAAAGATGAAACGCAAAATTGACTTGGCAACCGATGTTTTCTTTACATCTGTCTTGGACGAGTTTAATTTATGGGAAGCAAACGGAGTTGGAATAGCGGAAAATTGGTTGGTTGTAACCGGCGAAGCAGAAGATGAATAGATTATTTTTTTTCACTATACGGAATCACAGTAATATTTTTTTCTGGGTTCAAAAAATAAAAACGCCGGACAAACAAAGTCCGGCATTTTTATTTTTGACCTTTTAATTCATTGGATTTCCTCCTGACGGCGCTCCACTCCTAACGCCGCATTTGTTGCAACATTTTTTATGAGTGAATAATTCATACAAAGCAGACAAACCTACTAAGATGTAAACAATTTTTGAAAAGGTTGCTTCCATCCCGCCGAAGAGTTGGCCAATTTCCCATCCGAATAGCGCAAAAACCAACCAGTTTAAGCCGCCAATTACAAGCAGGAGAAATGTTATCATGTGAAGACCTTTCATATTATTTATTTCAACGATTTTTATAGCTTTCGACCTTTTTCCACAAATATACGCTTCAAATAAAGTATATCATAATAATGTTTTTAGATTAAATTATTTTACACACAAGGTTTATAAAATAACATCAACCTTACTCTGTTTTAAAATATGTCATTAAAATTAAAAATCCCCCGTCTAATTGACAGGGAAGTTTTCTTTGTTTCCGCAAGACCTCATTCTTTTCATAATTTGCCGCATTCTCTCAAAATCGTATAAAATCTGCATTCTTTTCTTTGGTTTTGTTGAATTATCTACAACAAAAGGCAAAAATTCAAAGCCGTTTTCATCAGCTCGGATAAACTCGCTTTTATCTTCCGGAAGGTGTGTGTCGGAGATGTTAATGGTTTTCTCCAGAATAGCTTTCATTTGTTTAATCGCGCGCGAAGCAGGAATTAGAATTTCCCGCAGATTTGCCTTAAACGGAATACGGAATCCGAAACAGTTTAAAATCCCATCTCTGTAAGAAAAGAAGTTCATCAATTGTTCGTTCTTTCTGATTGGAATTACGCCTGCCCGGGGCTTTTGCTGATAAGCGGGACTCTTTTCGGTTTCCGACATGGACTCTCTCTCTTGTTTGCGTAAGGAAGAGGGAAGTAAAAAGAGCTATTTTAATTATAGCTGTTTAAAATTTTTTGTCAAAATAAATCTCAAGGCTTCAAAAAAATAAAATGACGCTGTTTATAAAAATAAGCAGATTTAAGAAGGCTGAAATCAAGCAATAAAAACAATAATTTCTTATAGCATAAATTTGAATGAGCGTGAAAACGAAAGACATTAATAAGCCGGCGCCCGCGCCGATTAAAAGATAGAGAGAAAGATTTGGAATTGTCTGCGGCGAAAAAGTTAGGAATAAAACTCCGGCAAGCATTCCTGTATAAAAAAGAATCCCTAAAATTTCATTCCTGATTCCAAATAAGTTTCCCCATTTGCTTTCGGTTACTGAATTGCAATCATGGTTAATAGGGCAGATAAGCGGTTCTTTTTTGTAATGTTTATAGGTTAAATATCCGGCGTTTATTAATCCTAAAACGCACAAAAGAATAAATGTTGTAACAGAGGTCATGAGTCTCCTGGTTCTTTATACATCACGGCTAAAGCCAAGCTCGCAAATAATATTGGCACATCGCGGAACACGATATCCATGTTTGCGATGTTTAGAATTATAATCCCGAAAAGCGTTATTGACGCAATGATAGAAGAGGCGTATATTTTTTTACCGGACAAAAGCCAAATACCCAAGATAATTTCAAATATTGAAAATATGGTTAAAAGCATCTTGGCAGGCGCAATATCTCTTACCCAGCTTGGAATAAAACTTATCCAAGACAACGGGTCAAGAAATGAGGCAAGGGCCGCGTAGAAAAATGCAATTGCGATTCCGGAGCGGAGCAGGAACGACGTTAACAAAAATATATATTTTCTTTTTTCCATAATATGCAAGTATATCAAACTTATGGTTTTTCAGAAATTAGGGTTTTGCACAGTTTAAGGTAAAATAAAGGAAATGAAAAGAAAACAAGCGCATTTTATTGGAATAGGAGGCATTGGCGTTTCTGCGCTGGCTCGTTATTTTATGGCTTACGGATATAAAGTTACCGGTTCGGATTTAGTTTATTCACAGGTAATAGAAGGTTTAGAACGGGACGGGGCAAGCGTATTCATAGGTCATAATTCCACAAATATTCAAAGAGGCACTGAGTTGGTGATTTATTCCCCGGCAATAAAGAATACGAATGTTGAATTGCAAGCCGCGCGAAAAACAAAAATAAAAACTTTAAGCTATCCAAAAGCTTTAAGCGAACTTATTAAAAAATTCCGCGCCATCGCGGTCTCAGGAACGCACGGCAAAAGCACGACCACTTCTTTAATCGCGCTTCTTTTAACTAAAGCGGGTTTTGACCCGACAGTAATCGTGGGAACAAATTTAAGAGAATTTAGAAATTCAAATTTCAGAAACGGCAAAAGCGAATATCTGGTGGTTGAGGCTGATGAATGGAATAAATCTTTTTATAATTATTATCCAAAAATCGTTGTGCTTACGAATATTGATAAGGACCATTTAGACACATACGGAGATTTGCGCGGCGTGGTTATGGGATTTAAGAAATATTTGTCTAATCTCGAAAATGATGCAGTTGTAATTGCAAATTACAAAGATCAAAACGTGCGCTCGGTCGTAAATCAGATTTCAAAGAAAAATAAATTCAAGGTTATTTTTTACAACAAAAAAAGATTTCTTAAACATTCGCTCGGAATTCCGGGAATCCACAATCAGGAAAATGCCGAAGCCGCTTGGCAAGTTGCGAAATTATTAGGAATCAAGCGAGTTTTAGCTGAAAAAGTTTTCAAAAATTATAAAGGATCATGGCGCCGTTTGGAGAAGTTAGAAATTAAAAGTTGGAAATTGGAAGTCGGTAAAGTAGATATTTATTCGGATTATGCTCACCATCCAACAGAGATTAAAGCAACGCTTGAAGCTTTAAGAGAAAAATATCCTTCAAGTCAAATAATTGCAGTTTTTGAGCCTCATCAACAATTAAGATTGGAAAGGCTTTTCAAGGATTTCATCCAAGCGTTTGATGAGGCGGATACGGTTATCTTAATGCCTGTTTATAAAGTGGAAGGGAGAGATGAACGAACAGAGCGCGGGTCTTTTGAGTTGACTAATAAAATCAGAAACCGCAAAAAAAATGTTTTCTATGCTGACAATTTTGAAATGGTAATCAAAAATATAAAAAGAGAATTGAAAGAAAATGGGGTTATTGTATTTATGTGCGCAGGAGATTTAGATGGCAAAGTTCGGGAATTTCTGTTATAGTGTCAATTAAATCACTAAAGAATCTAGAGTCGTTTCAGGAGGGGTGCCGGAGCGGTCAAACGGGACGGTCTTGAAAACCGTAGGGCCTTGCCCTTCGTGGGTTCGAATCCCACCCCCTCCGCCAATAGAAACTTCGCTTTAGATTCGCGGTGGAGATGGCGGATCGTTAAGATAAAAGGCGAACGATAAATACAATAAGCGCAACGACAAGTAGCGTATGAATGAAATTGCCTCCCACTTTAAAATTAAATCCGAGAAGCCAGAGAACGAATAAGACAATAATGATGGTCCAAAACATTTTTAGGTGCGGTTATACAATTTTTTAAGTTTTATAAGTCCTCGATGCGCTTGCACGGCGACGGCGTTTCTTGATTGTCCAGTGATTAGAGATATTTCTTTAAGTGAAAGATCTTGCGCGTATCGCATACGCATCACTTTCTCGTACTTTGCAGGAAGGTATTGAATTAGGAGTAGTGCTGCTTTGCCATCAAAAACATTAAAAATACGTTCAGAATGGTCGAAACTAGGCTCAAACCCTTTTTCAAGGAGGACATCGAGTGAGGATGTTTTGCGCTTACGATATTCATCGATAATTAGCTGGTTCAGGATGTGATATAAAAATGGCTTCATTAGATCAATCTTCCCCCCCTGACGAGATACGCCCAGGTTTTTATGAACGTGTCCTGAACCAAATCTTGACCAGTTGCGTGGTTGTGTGTTTTGAAAAAGGCATATGAATTCATGCCTCGCTCATGGTCGTGGTGTGCTACGGTCAATACTCCTTCTCGTTCAATTTTTTGCTTCGGAGTCATCATACAAGTTAAGCCGAGCGTAAGGTCATTCCATTACAGAGCTATTACAGAGACTCGGTAATATTTGAGAATATCCCTAATGTTGAGCGCGGATATAGTCTTTTTTATGGGATTTTACCTATTACAGAAGTATTACAATAACACTCAGTAAATGAAGATACACTCTTACATTAAGAGTAGCACGCATACATCTTTATAGCGAGTCTTTGTAACAACATCGGCTTTCTAGCGGCATGTGCTGTATGGGAAAAATTAAAAAAGCCGCGGGACAAACCCTATCCAGAATCAGTGCTGATTTCGTTGACCATTTTTGGGAAAAGAGTTGGACATACATTAAAACCGTGGTCGATGTTGTGCGCGAGCCAGTCCTGATTTTAGATAAGAATTTTCGCGTGATGGCTGCTAACGAGTCTTTCTATCGGGTATTTCAGGTTGATCCAAAAGATACTGAACAAAAAGTTGTGTATGAACTGGGAAACGGACAATGGAATATTCCTGCTTTACGGAAACTGCTTGAGGATATCTTGCCCAAAAATACCTTTTTCAAAGGGTTTGAAGTTGCTCATGAGTTTCCTTCGATCGGTCACAAGACCATGATCTTAAACGCCCGCCAAATTCATGTGAAAGAGGATACTTCTTTCCCGTCAATTATACTTCTTGCCATGGAAGATGTTACCGAAATGATGGGCGTTGCTGAAATGCTTGCCAGCCACACAAAACAGTTTGAGATAAAAACTGGGGAACGCATTGAGAAATTGGAAATCTATATCAAAAAACTTGAGAAAGAGGTCAATGAACTTAAAAATGAATAGTAAAGAATAAAATGACCAGAATTACAATCAAAATATTAGAATCTATACGCCAGATCCTCTCCCGTATTATTAAGACTCTCCCCGAATAAAAGTGTAACGCATTCGCCTTTGAAACTGTGCGATAATACAGACTCAAAGATATTATCTAACATTATAAAAATAGTTTAAATTTACAATCATGAATTCACATAACTCTCCCACCACAAAATCCTTGTTTAAAGGTACCCAAATTGTATGGTACTTACTCTCGCTTCTTGAAGTAATGCTTGCATTCCGTTTTGTACTCAAACTGACAGGAGCAAATCCTGAAGCAGGATTTACGAGTTTTGTTTACGGTCTTACACGACCATTTACCGCTCCTTTTCTTGCAGTATTTCCTAAAACGACCGTGCAAGGCAACACTTTTGAGTGGACCACACTACTCGCAATATTTGTGTATTGGGTGATCGCCCTCGCAATTGTCAAATTATTTCTGATGAGTAAAACCGTCTCAACCGAAGAAGCTGCAGCTGGACTTGAAAAACAAGACCAATAGAAAACACAATAACATCGTAATGCTTTCATTGCGGGGACGGCATTATTACATAGGGATTATAAGCATAAAATTAGAGAAAGATGGGTCGAATATGCAAAACAAACATAATAATCTC
>Ga0210057_1006737_pt1 | contig 14199 bp, 12 predicted proteins | sample CryGeyCG2114_010_2_FD_183968 | JGI IMG/M metagenome (GOLD analysis project Ga0210057, IMG submission 183968) | Groundwater microbial communities from aquifer - Crystal Geyser CG10_big_fil_rev_8/21/14_0.10 (SPAdes) (version 2) | ecosystem: Environmental > Aquatic > Deep subsurface > Groundwater ... | reverse complement strand
AAAAAGAAGATGTTCCCGCGCCGTCTTTGCCTGTAAAAAATGAGGAAGAAAAAATGCCGGACATTTTTAAAGGCGTTACCAATCCGTTTGAGGCCAAGCTCAAAGATGACGTATACAGGGCGCCGAAGGAGGTGGCGGAATATAAAAAACCCGAAGAAGTAGAGCCGAAGACCTCCTCGCCATTAGAAAATGGCAAGGGTTACGGCGATGCAGACCCTTATCGTGAACCGATAAATTAAACAAATGCGTTTTCAAGTCCCACAATTTATAGAGATTGAGAGTAAGCTTTTCGGACCGCTTACATGGAAGCAGTTTGTTTACCTTGCCGGCGGAGCGGGTCTTATCTTCCTTCTTTACGTGGTTTTGCCATTTCCCGTGGTGGTCTTTTTGGGTCTGCCGATAGGCGGTTTCGCGATGGCGTTGGCTTTTTACAAAGTAAACAATCAGCCATTTATAAAAATAGTGGAGCATGGTCTTAAATATTACGCTTCGCCGAAAATATATCTCTGGAAAAAGGAAAAAATGAAAACCGCCAGTTTTACCATTAGCGACGCGAGACGACAAAGAGAAGGAGTAATGCAAGAGGAATTTATTCCCAAGCTCACCAAGAGCCGGCTCAAAGATCTTTCTTGGAGTTTGGATATAAAAAGTAAGATAAAATAATTGAAAGTATGGTAAAATAAAAAGATGTCACCGGTATCATCAAAATCAACGCAAGATTTCGTGCCGATAAAGGAAATAAGAGACGGTGTAATTATCCTTAAGGATAATTCTATGAGAATGATTCTTATGGCTTCCACCTTAAACTTCGCCCTTAAATCCGAAGAAGAACAGAGCGCTATCGTGCTTCAGTATCAAAACTTCTTAAACTCTCTTGATTTTCCGGTGCAATTTTTTATTCAATCCAGAAAATTGGATATAGGCCCCTACTTGGCTATTCTAAGCGAAGCGGAAAAAAGTCATGATAACGAGCTTCTGCGGATTCAGACCAAAGAATACGCCGAATTCGTAAAAAATTTTGTGCAAGTTACCAATGTGATGTCTAAGACCTTCTATATTACCGTGCCATACACCAACGTCTCCATAGAAGTCAAAAAGGGTCGGTTTGGCAGCTTATTTGGCGGTATTGCCGGTGGCGGTAAAAGAGGCTCCATGGACGAAAAAGACGAAAAATTTGAGCAGTATAAAATCCAGCTTCAGCAAAGATCGGATGTGGTGCAACAAGGGCTGGCGCGCGCCGGTATAAGAGTGGCTCCGCTTAATACGGAAGAGCTTATAGAACTTTTTTATGAGCTGTATAATCCTGGGGAAAGCGGCAAAGGAGTGGCGAACAGATAAGTTTTATAGGCTTGTCCGCCCAAGGCGGATTAAATTATCATGCTAGAAGGATTATTTAAAAAAAGAGATAGCATTAATGGGCAAAACGAAATAACGCCGGTTATTCCGCGTGAGATATATAACGCCGGTATCTTGCGGTTGCAAGATATTATCGCTCCTTCAGCGCTTCAAATAAACTCAAATCATATTAAGCTTGGCGAGAAAGTGGCCAGAGTGCTTTTCGCGATGTCTTATCCCAGATATCTGTCTATGAACTGGTTCGCGCCGATTATAAATTTGGATAAGGTTTTTGATATTTCCATTTTCGTGCATCCTGTAGATACGGCCACGGTGCTCAGACAGCTCCAGAGGAAGGTGGCTGAGGTGCAATCGCAAATAAGCATAAGAGAAGAAAAAGGTTTTGTGCGCGATCCTATGCTTGATACCGCTCATCAGGATCTTGAAGATTTAAGAGATAAACTTCAACAGGCTCAAGAAAAGCTGTTTAACGTGGGGTTGTATATTACGATATATGCTGACAATGTGGACGAACTTAATCAAACCGAGAGAGAAATCAAATCTATTCTTGAGTCCAAACTTGTTTATCTTAAGCCGAGTCTCTTCCAACAACAGGAGGGCATTGAAACCGTTTTTCCATTTGGTACCGACAAGCTGGATATTGGCACACAGCTCAATTCTTCTCCGGTTTCAAGTCTTTTCCCGTTTGTGTCTTTTGACCTGTCTTCCGATAAAGGCATCCTCTATGGCATAAACAGGCACAATAACAGTCTCGTGCTTTTTGACAGATTTTCTCTTGAAAATTACAACTCCGTGGTTTTTGCCAAAGCCGGCAGTGGCAAATCTTACGCCATGAAGCTGGAGATTCTGCGGTCGCTTATGTTTGACACGGAGGTTTTGATAATAGACCCGGAGAGAGAATACGAGTATTTGGCTGAAGCCGTGGGTGGCAGATATTTTAATATTTCCCTAACATCCAACCATCATATAAATCCATTTGACCTGCCGCCGGTAAGAGAAGACGAGTCGCCGGACGATGTGCTGCGTTCAAATATTATTTCTTTGGTGGGTCTCTTCCGACTCATGCTCGGAGGTCTTACGCCGGAAGAAGATTCTATTATAGACAGAGCCATTACGGAAACTTATGCCGCCAAAGATATTACGCCGGATAGTGATTTTTCTAAAATATCCGCGCCCACGCTTACCGATCTTGAGCTGGTGCTTGCCGGCATGCAAGGCGCCGAGTCGCTTACTCAGAAAATGGCAAAATATATCAGAGGCACGTGGGCCGGCTTTATCAATCAGCCAACCAACGTGGATATAAATAAAAAATTGGTAGTATTTTCCATCAGAGATATGGAAACGGAATTGCGGCCAATCGCCATGTATTTGGTAACTCATTTTATATGGAATTCAGTAAGAAAAGAAATTAAAAAAAGGTTGTTGGTGATAGACGAGGCGTGGTGGATGATGAAGAGCGAGGATACGGCTTCCTTCCTTCTTGGTTTGGCCAAAAGAGGCAGAAAATATTATCTTGGTTTGGCCACTATCACTCAAGACGTGGGCGACTTTCTTAATTCTCCTTATGGCGTGCCGATTATCACCAACTCTTCCATCCAGATTCTTCTCAAACAATCGCCGGCCACCATAGATCTCGTGCAAAAAACATTTAATCTTACTGATGAAGAAAAGTTTCTTCTGCTTGAGTCTGACGTGGGCGAGGGTATTTTCTTTGCCGGTTTAAAACATGTGGCCATTAAAATATTGGCCTCTTATACCGAAGATCAGATTATTACTTCCGATCCGGCTCAGCTTATGGCTATAAAAAAGGCCAAGGAGGAATTTAAAATGGCGCAGGGTTGATTTTTAAAATATGGAAAATAATTTTAACAACGGAATCTCGCCGGAAGAGGAAGGCAAAGCGAGTCGGCTCAATCAGGCGAGAAACGCCGCCAAGCTGGCTAAAGACGTAACTTCGGCGGTTGTGACCAAGAATCCAAAAGCGATATTGTCTCTTGGCGCGAAGCTTGCCAAATATTGGCCGGTGCTCGCGATGGCGGCCGTTTTTGACTTGTTTGCCATTATCCCTTATTTAAGCGTGGTTATTAACTTATGTTTTGGCTTGGTGTTGTTTTTGTATTTCGGACCGAAAAAATTAACCGCCAGCTTTATTACGCTTGGCGTTGGCAGTGTTTTTGATTTTTTCGTGGGAGTTTTGCCGATTAATCTTGCCGCCACCGTGGCAAGGATAGTAATAAAAGAAATTGGATGATAAAATGTATTTATGACGATGAAAGATTTTTCATATAAGATTATTTTCTTGGCGATGATGATTTTAACGTTACTTTTCAGTCCTCAAGTTTATGCCATAGAGACTGGCGCTTTTAATTCTGACTTTAGTATTAAAATTACGCCGGATAATCCGGCACCGGGTGTTCAAGTTTCAGCCGAGGTGATAAGTTATCAGTTTGATGTGGATAGAAGCGTTATCACTTGGGTGCTTGGAGGCAAAAAAGTGGCTGATGGCATCGGGAAAAGAAAAATAAATTTTGTAACGCCAAGTTTTGGCTCAAACAATTCTTTGACTGTAAGTATTGTTACGGATAAAGGAATGGAGGTTTCAAAAACCGTGAGCTTTTCCGGCGACGATATTGATATTTTGTGGGAAGCCGGCACGGACGCGCCGGAGTGGTATAAAGGCAGAGCTTTGCCGGCAAGAAAATCATACGTCAGATTCTATGCCATTCCTCATGTCTTTTCCGGCGGGGTTGAGCTGTCGCCATCATCGCTTATTTACGATTGGTATGTTAACAACAAAAAAATCCCTAAAGCTTCCGGCTTTAACGAGCGAGGCATCGTCGTGCGCTTGAATGATGATGGAGAATACAGTATTGGCGTGGAAGTTTCGGATAAAAACAGAAGCGTTAAATACAAAAAGACAATAGAAATATCCTCTCAAGGCGTAAAGCCAAAGGCCGTTATTTATGAAAATAGTCCGACGAAAGGCATCTTGTTTGGAAAAGCTCTGGGTAGAACGTTTAATATATCATCAAGGGATATGTCCATGATTGCGGAGGCGTTTAACTTTATTAAATCAAGCCCGCCCACCTTAACTTACAAATGGATGGTAAATGGGAAAAAGATAAATCAACAGAATGAAAATAGTAATATTATTAATTTTAAGGCGGCTGACGGTTCCGGCCTTGCCGATGTTAAAGCGTTGATATCCGGCGATATCGGGAATATTTCTCAAAGCGCTAACAGTTCTCTGAGAATCAATTTTTAAATGTTTAAAAAAATATTTATCACAATTTTAATAAGTTTATGCTTAATGCCGTTTTTTGCCATGGCCGCGGATGATGATTTTGTTGGGCCTCCTGCCCCAAAATATACACTGCTTGAGTCACTCCCTTCCGCCGGTGACGGCGACCTTAGTAATGATGTAACATTGTCAGAATATTTGGGCTGGCTTTTTAAGTTTGCCTTGGTCATGGCCGGTTTTTTGGCGGTGTTGATGATAACCGTTGGCGGTATTATCTATATGGCAAGCGGCGGCAATGAGAGTCAAATTACTAAAGCGAAAGAACGTATTAACAACGCGCTCTGGGGCTTGCTTCTGGCATTTGCGTCATATCTCTTGCTTTATACCATTAATCCTCAATTGGTAAGCTTTAAATTCATTGACACTCTTGAAAATTATGAAGTTACGAGTAGTAATAGCGAAAATTCTGGTAGCGGAAGTTCTAATAGCGAAAGTTCTAATAGCGAAAGTTCTGATAGCGAAAGTTCTGATAGCGAAAGTATTGTAGTGGATGATAGCGGTGGTAGTGGGGTGGGGGTTGATAGTAATGAATCTACATATGAGACATATACGAATTCTGATGGCCTAGAGGTTAGTAGCGAGGAAACAATTTTTACATACAGTGATGGCACCGAATCCACGAAAGTAACGGAAACTTATATTGACGAAAGCGGAAATATGCACACAACAACGACTGAGGAGGACAAAGATGGTTCTTTTACGACAACTGAGATAATTGCACATCCGGATGATTCATGGGACACCTACATAGATGGTGTATTGCAGGATCCGGCCGGAAATCTTGACGGTTACGATGGAAGTTAATTTTTGACGAGTTAATTTTGATTAAACCACCATGTCTAAAAAAGAAATTTTTATAATCTTAATAACGGCAATGATATTCGCCCTCGCGGGGTTTGGCTTCTTTGTTTTTTTAAGGCAAAACACTTTTAAGGTGCCGGTTAATGTCAGCGGCGGCGAAGGTGGTACCACTCCATTTCCTTCCGGCGGGGAAGATAGAACAAGCGTTAAGCCCGGCGGCGCCGGTTCCGGCAGATTCGTGGATCAAGGCGGGCAAGATACGCCTGTTAAAAAAGGCCAGCTCATACAGCTTACGGAGGATTCAGTAAGCGGGGCGGCGCCTGTTTCCAGCACCACCTTAAGATATATAGAAAGAAGCACCGGCAATGTGTATGAAGTAGGCTATTCTGGCAAAAATAGAAAACGCCTTACCAATACTACTATACTTAAAAGTTTTGAAACGTTTTGGACAAGTAAAGCGAATAAAGTTCTTATAAAATATTTTGAAGAAGCCGGCTCCGCGGCGGGATGGAGTGTAAAAAACTTTTTAGCCGATTTGAGCGTCTTGTCGGGAGAGCCGAAAGAGCTTAGCGGCGTTTTCTTGCCGTCCGGCATCAAGACGGCTGCCGTGTCGCCGGTGGAGGATAAAGTGTTTTATCTTATTCTTGCCGATGGTGAGCATCAGGGAATCGTGGCTAATTTTAAAAATGAGAACAAAAACAGTATTTTTAGTCTGAATTTCGGCGAATTTAACGCCGAATGGCCAAACAGGGATATTATCACTCTTATCACCAAGCCGGCGGCCATGGCTGACGGGTATCTCTATTTTCTAAATCAGAGGACGGAAAAATTTGAAAGAATTTTGGGCGGCGTAAAAGGCCTCACGGCCAGAGTTTCTACCGACGCTTCAAAGATTATATACAGCGCGAGCGACAGCCGCAATGGTAATTTTAATACGAGAATACTTGATGCCGCGAGTAATTCTTCTTCTGAATTTGATTTTAACACTTTGCCGGAGAAATGCGTTTGGGGCGCAAACTCAAAAACCGTTTATTGCGCCGCGCCAAAATCTTTGCCCAAAGCCGATTATCCGGATGAATGGTACCAAGGGGAAATATCTTTTAATGATTCGCTCTGGAAGAAAGATTTTACGGATGGCGCCACCACGCTCTTGCATAAGGATTTGGGGTTTGACGCCATAAACCTGTCCTTGAGCGAAAATGGTGAATATTTAATTTTTATGGATAAGGCCACCGGCATCCTTTGGTCGCTAATTTTAAAATAACCAAAAAAGCTTGCATTTAGAGATTTTTATGATAAGATACCATCAATGGCAATAAATCCGGATCAGAAAATATATGAGATAAGTTTTCTTATCAATCCCCTTACTACCGAAGACAAAGTCGGCGAGGATGTTGCTGTTTTAAGAGAAATTATTGAGAAAAACGGCGGTTTTATAATGGGCGAAGAGCCGGCAAAGATGCAAAAACTCTCGTATCCCATAAAGTTCAAAAGCGGCTCTAAGTCAAGCGATTTTGATAGCGCTTATTTCTGTTGGATGAAGTTTTACGTAACTCCCTCTTCCATTGAAAACATAAAAAAGGCTATTGATTTGAATGATAAAATCATAAGGCACATGATTACGGATGTTACTAAAGATAAGACTCCTCAGTCAGCCCATGCGTCTTCCAAGCGCTCAACGCAGACGGTTAAAGAGGAAAAAGAGGATATCAAACCTGAGCAAATAGATGAAAAATTAGAAGAAATGTTAAACAAATAAAATTAACATGAACTTAAACAAAGCATTTATAATAGGCAATCTTACCAGAGACCCGGAATCAAGGTCTCTGCCATCGGGAGCTTCAGTGGCATCTTTTAGCGTAGCCACCAATAGGGTTTGGCGGGATCAGCAAGGCCAGAAAAAAGAGGAGGTTCAATTCCATAACGTGGTGGTGTTTGGCAAGCAAGCTGACTCAGTAGTCCAATATCTTAAAAAGGGCAATTCCGTATTGGTGGAGGGCAGGATACAAACCAGAAACTGGAATGCTCAAGACGGTTCTAAGAAAAGCCGCACTGAGATTGTTGCTGAGCGAGTGCAGTTTGGCCCAAGAAAGCAGGGTGGCAGTTTAACTCAAGGTGAAGGCGCTAATTCCGGCGGAACACCACAGAAGGCTGAGGAGCTTGAAACCATAGAATATCCGGAAGAAGAAATAAATCCTGACGATATACCATTTTAATTATGAAACAGTGTTATTTTTGTACAAATAATATAAAGACGGTAGATTACAAAAAGACGGAAGTCTTAAAGCGTTTTCTTTCACATCACGCGCGCATTTCTCCCAAGAAGGAGACCGGTGTTTGTGCCATGCATCAGAGAAAGCTTGCTACGGCTATAAAAAGAGCCAGAGTAATCGGAATCTTACCTTTCGTTTCCGCTTAATCCATAAGCGGTTATATTGGCAGATAAAATACCTTTGTAATGGGTTTTTGTTTTGGCTATATACTATCTTGCATAACTTGCATAAATATGAAAAAGAAAACCTCGCAGTTTATTCAGAAATTTCTGAAATAAAACTGCGAGGTTGAAGTTGTTGATGAATAATGTTTCTTTTCATAAGATGAGTTGTTCAATGACAGTTTTCACTGCTTGAATATACCGATCTTTCTCTTTTCGTTTATACACCAATACATATGATGGGTGATGAATAGGTACATACCATGCACCTTTATGATCAAATGCTTGGTATTTATAAGACAATTTCGGCATTTGTAATCCGAGTTGACGAAAAACAAATGTTGCCGTTTTGTTACCAAGCAACAAAACGGCACGAGGATTGATTGATTTAATTTCCATCTTTAATTCAGGGTAGCATAGCGCGCATTCTTCAATCGTAGGGTATCTTAACTTCTCCTTGGAATCTAGCGGCGGAAACTTTACGAGATTTGTTTTATGGAAGTTTATATGGGGACACTGCGCTTCTATTTCTGCCACCAGCTTACCTGTGTTTGTGCTTGCGTGAAGAGGAGGCGTGCGCTTTTTGGCACCAGATGCCATTTTTGCAGAAAGGCCGACCCACATTACATTTACATTTTTCATCGGTTTATTCCATTAGTTTTAATAATAAACTCCCGAAGATTTTCGTCGGATACTTCGGAGAAATTACCGCTCGTAAAGTTAAACTGTTTTCTCCCTATTTCTGCGGATAAATCTTTGTGGTGCACAATCTCGTCAATGATTCTACCTTTCAGAATCATATCACGGTATAACTTGGTGCCGTGATAGGGACGAAATTGAAAGACACTCGTCCTAAAGTTAGTGCCATTTTTCATAGATGCCTCCTTGAGCCAGGCCGCTAAATCATAAGACATTTGCATATCTTCAAATGTTTCACCTTCAAAACCAAAGATGAAATATCCTTTCACATTTATGCCGGCGCGGAACAATCTTTTGATGGTTCGCTTGACCAAATCCACATCCGAAGTTTTGCGAATCATTTTAAGGATACGCGGAGATCCTGATTCTATGCCAATGAATACTTCCTTGCAACCTGACCGCTTCAGTTTAAGTAAATGTGCATCACTCAATTTGTAGAATGATAACACATGTCGCAATGGTTGATTTACGAAGAATGACCTGTCTAGAGGAATATTGGAAATATCCTGAGGGAAATATGGTGAACTCATAGATACCATAATAACTCTCTTGTTGCCATTCTGACGAATGATGTCAAGAGGCTTTTTTTGCACAATCGCACTAGATTCGTAGCTATGTATCCTAAACCGAGTGGCGGTAAGGAATCTTCGTCATAGTAAATAAAAAATTCGGAAATCAAGTCTTTCTGATTTTCCTGTTTGTGCCAAGGCTAAACCTTTGCTATTATTTAAGCAATGGAACAAGAGCCTAAAATAATGTCTCGTGAAGACGAGCTTGAGTACTTGAGAAAAAAAGTAAAAGATCTTGAGCTGTCTAAGCCCGGAGGCGATGAATCTCACCATGAAGCGGTAAGAGAAGTCGTAAAAGGTTATGCCGAAGAAAAGCCGGATTATCTTTTGGCTGAAAAATATAAAATGAGTCAGGATGAAGTATTTGCCGAATCAGAAAGAATCTTCGGCGGGCAGGATGACTCCTCGGAAGAAACGCATCTTGGCCATGTGGCTCAACTCGTGTCTCTTGCCAGAGAAAAAGGCGTTCTAAACGCGATAACGGTTGCCGCCAGATTGGATCCTCATTTGGAGGATGATTTTCATGACTCTTTGGTGGAGAGCTTGCATGGAGTATTGGCCGGCGCCAAAGTTGGCAATAAGAAGGTTAAACGATCTCTTGAGTTTGTTTTGTATGAGATTTCCATGCCGAGCGAAGCGCCTAAGGAGATGAGAAATGGAGAAGATGACTTTAAAAAAGCCATATCGGCCATGGAGCAGTTTTATGCCGGCATGTCGGCCATGAATATTTATTACATTCTGGAGATAGGCTTGCCTTTCGTGGGCGACGAAGTATCTTTCTATTGCGCGGTGACGGAGGAAAACGGCCATATTTTTGAAAAACAGGCGCAAGGCGTTTTCCCTCACCTTAAAATTACCAGAAAATTTGGTGATTATAATATCTTTAAACCGGAAGGCTTCTCACTTGGCTCGGTGGCAAGACTTAAAAAGAATCCGGTTTTACCGCTGAAGAATTATAATGATTTTGGCATAGATCCCATGAGAGTCGTTTTAAACGCTTTTACCAAATTCCAAAAAGACGGGGAGGGAGCGGCTTTGCAGATGGTGGTAATGCCGAGCAAGAACGACCTAAGCCATAAAGTGAGTTCGGTTATCCATGAGATGCGCAAGGGAGAATCCTTCGGTGCCGCTGTCGGCAATGGCGGCGGTTTTATGGGAGTAATAAGCGATCTCATTCTCGGTTCCGGCAAACAAAAAAGCAAAGACGCGCTGGAAGAGAAAAATCCGGCAGATGAACAAACCATTAAACTCCTTGAATTTAAATCTTCAAAGCAAATTTCACCCGTAAACTTCAGATTGGCTGTATCTGCCAAAGAGAGTGAAGAAAGGGCGAGGAAAATGCTGGAAGAGCTGGAAATATCTTTCGCTCAATTTGCCGAGCCGATGGGTAATTCCTTAAGCTTTGCAAGACCAAAAGGTAGCAAACTAAGAAAATTTTTCCATAGTTTTTCTTACAGGATGCCAAGCAAAGACGAAGAGATAGAGCTTAATGTGTCTGAACTGGCCAGTATTCTGCATTTGCCTTTTGAGGAAGATGGTATGGTGTCTCATCAGCTCAAGCAAAACAAAGCGAAAGAGCATCCCGCTCCGCTTAATCTGCCTAACCGTGGCCTAATGCTTGGCAAAAATATATATCGTGGCGAGGAAAAACCGGTTTTTATAAAAGATGAAGATAGGCGAAGGCATTTCTATGTAATAGGTCAAACCGGCACCGGTAAATCCGTATTGCTCAAAAATATGATAATCCAAGACATAGAAGCAGGTAAAGGCGTATGCTTTATGGATCCGCATGGACAGGATTTGCAGGATATATTTTCCCGCATTCCTCAGCACAGGATTGACGATGTTATCTATTTTGACCCGGGCAACGTAAACAGACCGCTTGGACTCAACATGCTTGAGTACGATACACGCTTTCCGGAACAGAAAACCTTTATTGTAAACGAACTTTTAATGATTTTTGACAAGCTTTTTGATATGAGGATTGGTGGCGGCGCAATGTTTGAACAATATTTCAGAAATTCGGTATTGCTGGTAATGGATGATCCGGCCTCCGGCAATACTCTTTTTGAGGTAAGCAGAGTGCTTAGCGATAAAGATTTTAGAGAATTTAAGCTTTCCAGAGCAAGCAACCCGATAGTAAAATCTTTTTGGCGGGACGTGGCTGAAAAGGCCGGTGGTGAGTCATCCTTAGCCAATATGGTGCCGTATATCACTTCCAAGTTTGATAATTTTCTCTCAAATGACATTATGCGGCCGATAATCGGACAGGAAAAGTCCGCTTTCAAAATAAGAGATGTGATGGATGAAGGCAAGATTCTTTTGGTAAATCTCTCCAAAGGCAGGCTGGGCGACTTGAATGCCGGTCTGCTCGGCCTTATTCTGGTGGGCAAGATTCTTATGGCTTCACTCTCTCGCGCCGACATATCAGAAGAAGATCGCAAAGACTTTTATCTATATATAGACGAGTTCCAAAACATTACCACTGATTCCATTTCTTCAATTCTTTCAGAAGCCAGAAAGTACAAACTTAATTTGATAATCGCCCATCAATTTATAAGCCAGCTTAAGGAAAGCATCTCTAAATCCGTTTTTGGCAACGTGGGTTCTATGGCCGCCTTTAGAGTGGGGGCGGAGGATGCCGAGTTTTTGGAGAAGCAGTTTAGCCCGACTTTTAACGCCCACGATATTATGAATATGGACAATTACAACGCTTACCTCAAAATACTTATAGATGGCCAGATATCAAAGCCGTTTAGCGTAAAAACAACGCCATTTGAGAAAGGAGACTTGGCTTACGGCTCCGGCGTAGCGGAAATTTCTTCGCTTAAATACGGCAGAGACAGAAGCGAAGTGGAGGAGGAAATAAGAAAAAAGTATTAAATATCCACAAGTAATGTTGCGTTTTAATTGTGTCAAGCTTTTAATTTAAATTAATATGAGTATGGAAAATTTTCCAAAACCGGCACAGCCAACTGCGGAAGAATTAGAAAGAATAGAAGAAGAAAGAAAGGCCTCTGACAGGGATCTTATTGATGGTGGCGTGAGACACATAATTAATGATCATGGCAGAGTGGAATTAAGACCAACCGAAGAACAAATTGAGGCGGCAAGAAAAGAAATGAAAACAGACATGCTTGTAAAAGAAATCGTAGCTATGAGGAAGAAAGAAATAGAAAAAACACCCGAGAAAAAGGAGGAAGATGCTGAGAGTGGGAACATGACGGCAATTAAAGAATATCATGAGAAGTGGTTGAAAGAGGGCAATTCTTCTGCTGAGAATAAAGAAAAAAAGACGCAGACAGAAAAGCCACTTGGCGAAAACAAAGAGCCAAATAAAGAGATAAGTAATAAGACGCTTGAAAAAGCCAATTTTCTTAATCTTAAAAAAGAAGATCTCAGGAAGATCGATTCTTTTAACGGTTTGTCTGAAGCCCAACAAATTCTCGTGTTGGAGGGACTCAATCAATTAGCCGTGGAAGAATCTAAGGCAAAAGCTTTTTCCAAACAACAAGAAGAAATGAAGCAAGCCGGCCTTTTTGGTAGGTTTGTAAAGGGTTTTACCAAGGAATCCAAACTTATCAAACTTGAAAGAGAGGCGTTTAATGAAGCTACGACAGGCGGGATCAAAGCGCATGGCGAGCTTATTAAAGCCTTGTCTGAGATTGCCGAAAAAGGTCCGGAAGTTGAGTTGGAAAAAGACGGAGGGGTTAAAATAAAATATCTTGGCGAGAGTGTTTTTGGCAAGGACGGGTTAAATGGTCCAGAGAAGAGACAGCTTAATTACTTTAACGATATCGCCAATAGGTTAAGTTTGATACCGGAAGAACATTCTTTTAAAACCGCTGGCAAAAAAGAGCGAAAAGAATACGATAAAATGTTTGGTGAATATGAGGAAGCCAAGAAGAAGATGATGGAAACTCTTGAGAAAAACGGTCTTGATGAGAAAACAATTTTTCAGAAGATGAATGAGGTGGAAAATAACATCAAACTCAACCAATTTTTAAATGCCAATCCGGACATAGAGAAATATATTGAAGGTGTGAAGGGCAGAGGCAGATTATCTAGAGAGCTTCTAACTAAAGTTGGAGGTAAAGTGTTCTATGGCGGAGTTGGTTACGTTAGCAGAGTGGTGCCTATAGCCGCTTTTGGCGCCGTGGGAGCGCCATTGGGGGCGGCTGCTTTTGGCGGCTACATGGCCGGCTTACGTGCCAGGAAGGAGCTTATAAACAGAGAAAAAGCCTCAAGAAAGGGTGTGGAAGACGCGAAAGCGGGAGCTAAGAATTTTGTAAAGGTGGAAGATTCGCCAAATGAGTTTGGAATAGCCACCGGGTTGATAGGCAAGCTGAAAAAATTACTGGAAGAGGAAGATCAGATCAAAAATTCTGAAATGCAAGAATCGGAAAAAGAAATCGCTCTTAAAAAGCTCAACGAAAGATTAGCAGCCAGAATAAGCTATACGCAGGAGAAAATAGATGCCGGTTTGGTAAATTATGGCAAGGGTGGCGATGCCATGCTCAATAGATTTAATCTTATAGAATCCCTTTCCGGCGCCATAGTAAAAAGCGAAATGGCGGGTTTTAGCGGAAATAATCTTGAGGATATAAAAAAGCTTACAAGGAAAAGGGGGGATTTTGAGTACGGCAATAAAATTTTCAGAAAAGGCGAACTGTCTTTTCAAGAGAAGGCTCACATGGAGATGATGGGCATACCGTACAGAGAAATTTCTGAAGAGCAAGAAAAGGCCAGAGGGGAAGCGAGAAAAAACTTGTCTCTTGAAGACAGAATGAGAAGCTTTTTGGACTTCAGGGGTGAGGCTATAAGCGCCAGACAGAAGGATTATATATACAAAAAGGCGTTGAAAGGCGCCGCCATCTCGGCTGGCTTCGCCTTCGGCGGTTACGCTATAAGACATTTTGCCGGCGAGTGGTTTGGGTGGGATAAAGGGGGTGCGGGAGTAATTAAGGGAGAAACCCAGACAGGCGTAGATCTTAAACCGCCTTCAACAAGTTATGACGCTGAATCGATACCAGAAAAAC
>Ga0210057_1006736_pt1 | contig 14200 bp, 13 predicted proteins | sample CryGeyCG2114_010_2_FD_183968 | JGI IMG/M metagenome (GOLD analysis project Ga0210057, IMG submission 183968) | Groundwater microbial communities from aquifer - Crystal Geyser CG10_big_fil_rev_8/21/14_0.10 (SPAdes) (version 2) | ecosystem: Environmental > Aquatic > Deep subsurface > Groundwater ... | reverse complement strand
CTCAGGGTATCCGCAATATCGCATTCATCCACGAGTTTACACTCGTGGTTTTCTGCGAAGGCGGATAAATCAATTACGTTGTTTTTATGATTAATTACCTGTAAAAATTTATGGAACATTTCTTTTGAAAGTTCTAATGACGCTGTGTTTACGTTTGGGTGAAAACAAACAATATGCCTTTTTGGTCGCGTAAGAATAAATTTTTGCAGGCAACCCCCGGAATATTTCCACAATATTTTTCAGCCTCATCACAGGTATAGACTGCCGGATGATTGTGCAGAATGTATTTAATGTCGTTGGATTTAAGAAATTGTTCTACACTTATCATAAACAATTATGGTTATCCGCTTTTTATACGAAATGGGGTGTAGGAATTTATTATTGCCCTATTTCCCACTATCAGTAAGGGAGAAACGGGTAAATCTGGAAAGGGTGATGTTTTCCCCAAGCTTTCCGATTGTTTGCCTGATAAGATCCCCGATTTTCACGGAAGGATCGCGGATATATTCCTGGGAAAGCAAAGTCTTCACATCTTTGGGCTTCATCGAGGCTATTTGAAGACAAAGCTCATGGGAAAGTTTCTTAAAATCCTCTGTCCTTGCCACAAAATCCGTCTCACAGAGAAGCTCTAAAATAACCCCTACCTTTCCTTCACCATGGATATATGAATCGATTATTCCTGCTTTGGTAGATCTACCTGTTTTTTTCTCTGCTTTTTCCACACCCCATTTTTTCAGTAGTTCTTCTGCTTTCTTCTCGTCCCCTTTTGCTTCCTCCAAAGCCTTTCTGCATTCCATTACTCCGGCTGATGTTTTTTCCCTGAGTTTTACTATTTGTTCTATCTTAACCATAATATATTCCGTTTAATTATTATTTTGATGTTTTTTTCTTTGTATTAGTTTTTGTTTTTTCAACTGCTTTCTTTTTATTTACTTCTTTCTTTACTCCTTTTCCTTTAGCTTTGCTTGAATCACTTTTTACTTCCTCTTCTTTCTTTCTGTTCTCATCTTTTACATTTTGCTCAGAAGCGATTTTATCCGTTTTAATTTCTTCATTTTTTCCCGTACTTAAAATAGTTGGATTTTTTATCTCATCTTTTCCTTTTTCCTGTTTTTTCAGGATGTTTCTGCCCTCTACATAAGCGTCAATAATATATTTGGCAATAAACTGGATACTGCCAACTGCATCGTCATTAGCAGGTATAACATAGTGAACCAGATCCGGATTCGAATTGGTATCGACAATAGCCACTGAAACTATATCTTTTTGCCGAACCTCTTTTAAACAGATATCCTCTTTCTTAATATCTATTATAAATACCGCATCAGGAATGGATGTAAGCTGTGCTACTCCTCCGTATACCAATTCCAGCTTCCTTAGGTCTTTATCAAGCTTCACCTGCTCATGTTTGGGAAATTTCTGCCAACCTCCTTCTTCCTTTTCTTTTTTCATCATGTTTACCTTGTCGATATTTTTTTTCACTTCCTCCCAATTGGTTATAAAACCCCCAACCCAACGGTTGGTCATATAGGGAATACCGGCATTTTTTACCATTTCCGTAACAATACCCTTTGCCTGTCTTTTCGTAGCTACAACAAGAAGTACTTTCCCTTCCAAAGCTAAAGTCTTTACACGTTCACCTGCCTTTTTCATCCCGTCACGGGTCTTGACAAGATCAATGATATGAATACCTTCCTTTTTCTGATAAATAAATTTACTGGCCTTAGGGTGCCATTTCTGGGATTTATGGCCAAAGTGACAACCGGCTTCAAGTAAGTCTTTCAATGCAATGTCTTTCATAATTATAAAAAAATAACTGACAGATAATACTTAATAAAAAAACCAACGAGGATAATTCGTTGGTTTGCTATCCTCTCCTTAATCAAGAGACTGAGATCTTATCGGTCCGTCTTCGCTAAAGCTTCGACGGATGAAAGAAGGAGACTGTCAGTCTTGTAAGTTCTTATATCTTAACAAAGATATCTGCCATTTGCAATATTAATTTGGGTTTGTTTATTATCTATTAATAATTCCCACTTAAAAAAAAGTGTCGTTCTAACGGCTCGTTCGTAAATAACTTCATAGGTATTTACGATTACGGCCCTTTGTGCCGCACCGAAATATTCAAGTTATTATCCGATGCGGCCTAAACCGGATTAATAAATCAGCTTTTTTTCACCACATGGATATTGCAGTCTTTTGTACTGTCACCGCCCTCACCCCAGAACTGAACCACTGCTTTGTATTCCCCGAAGTCCTTATAAACCCCCAGACCGCTTTGATCACCGTTTTCCGCATTCTCCCCACATCTATTAAGAGCTGCAAGATAAAGTTCATGAACGTCATTTGCTTCCACTTTTTGTCCTATAGCTTCTTCAATAAAAGGCTGATAAAGAATCTTTGACCTCATCTCTGTCCCTAAAACTGCTGTAAATAAACTTTCAAGCTGTGGATATACCATAAGTGATACAGATCGGATTATATTTCCATCCTTACCGCTCTCCAGTCCTACAATCAGACTATCTACTGAAACAGTAGAATATTTAATCAAATTGACAGTAATTTTTGTCTTTAAAGTAAGACCAATCCCTTCTTTTAACACCGCTATTTTTTCCTCATCTGATAGATGTTTCATGAAATCAGAAGGTATCATGTGTTTATAATATAGGTTTTCCGGTTCGGCAGTTAACTCTTTATCCGCAACCGACGGTCCGCTCAGTTGGTCCGGAAAAAGGCAATCCAGTTTCCCCTCAGGCCAAAATCCACCGCTATCCTTAGCACAATCCTGGTATGCGTGATAATTAAACCAGAAACTGTTTTTCAGGCTTTTCCGGTCGTTATCCAACCATTTTGCTTTTTCGGAAATGGTAGGAATTACGGTTACCGGCGGAATTGTCGGAGACGTCATTCTGCTGATGGGAATAGTCTTCTCGTTTTCTGAAGACAACGTTTCAAAAGCTTTGGATTTCAGATTACCCGCTTTGTTGTAGTTAAAGGAAACAACCGTAATTATTAAAAGACAGGTAGTAAAAAAGATAAAAAGAAAAAATATGTTCTTGGTAAATCTGATTGAATGATTAACGTTCATAGAAAATATTTAAAATGGAATCTTAATAATTTTGTTTCCATATCTTCCTTATACCAGAATAATGAAATTTGATTATCTTGTAAAGACGCACGTTTTCTCTATTCAGATTTACCATCTTCCACTGGCTCCACCGCCTCCGGATGAACCACCACCAAAACCTCCAAAGCCTCCACCACTACTTCCTCCACCCCCGCCCCAGCCACCTCCACCGAAAAACCCGCCACCGCTATCCCACCAACCCGTAGACTTTCCATGCTCTTTTCTGGATTTATAATTTTTGGATAAGATAAAGTCGAGGAAGAGTCCGAAAAATCCTGAAAATACGGCAAAGACAGCAACTAAAAGAATTGAACCGGCAATTATTCCAATAACTATTCCAATCACGGCGCCAAATGCTCCTCCCGGCCAGATTTCCTTACTTCTTCCTAAAAAGCTGGCAAGATAAGTAATAAAAAAATATATGAGAACAGCAGCAAACATAAAAGTCTCTCTCCCTATAGATGTTCTCATGAAGGTATTAAATGGATCTTGCGGATCAGTATAGTAATCGGTTGTTTTATCGACAGTTTTAATATATTTTTCCAGTTCCAGTATGCCGTTCATCGTCCCTGTCTCATAATCTTCCTTTTTGAATTCCGGCGTAATTGTGTTTCTGATGATATTCCCGGCTCTTCCATCGGTAATATAAGGTTCTAAACCATATCCCACTTCGATTTTGATTGCCCGATCATCACGGGAAATAAGTAAAAGCAGACCGTTATCTTCACCCTTTTTGCCTATTTTCCATTTTTCGAAAAGCTCTACGGCATAATCCTCCAGGTTTTCTCCTTCCAAGGATTTTATCGTCACTACGGCAATTTCTGCTCCGGTCTGTTTCTCAAATTCCGATATTTGTCCCTCCAGTTTATTTTTAAAATCACTTGAATATAAAGATGCAAAGTCGTTGACATATCCAGTGTAATCGGGATAGGAAACAGCTAAGGCATTCCGTGTTAAAAGACCAAACAAAATGAACAGTAATAATATTCTGATTATTTTTGACATCGCATTTCCTTCTGTAAAAGGACAGTCCTTTTTTTTAAAAAAGGACTGTCCTTCAATCGTTATCTTAAAGTTCTACTTTCGGAGCTGTCTTAGCACCTTCTTCTGATTTGAAAAATGCCCTTTCCTTAAATCCGAACATGCCGGCTATCATATTGGTCGGAACTTTCTTGATGGTGATGTTGAAATCACCAACCACGTCGTTGAATCTTTTTCTCTCAACTGCGATCCGGTTTTCCGTACCGGCAAGCTCGTCCATAAGCTGGGCTACAGTCTGGTTGGATTTCAGATCGGGATAGTTTTCCATAATGACGAGAAGCCTTGAAAGCGCTCCGTCCAGTTGACCTGCTGTCTGCACTTTCTCATCTACGGTTTTTGCTCCCCCATACTGGGTGCGGGCCTTTGCGATTTCCTCAAAGATGGTTTTTTCCTGTTTCATAAACCCCTGGGTTGAGGAAACAAGGTTGGGAATCAGGTCAAAACGCCGCTGATATTGTGTCTCCACCTGCGCCCATTGGCCGTCGATGGCTACATTTTTGGTCACTAAGGAGTTGTAAGTACTAAAAACCCATAATGCTAATACTGCTATAACTCCCAGAATAATAAGACCGATTTTTTTCATAAACTCACCTCCTTTATAAACTCTTTACGAATTTACTGAGTATTAGAGTTTCTTAAGTCCACCGCTAACGCGCTCCCCGATTGAATCGGGGTAAGCGTAGGCGGGCTTTTTAATATATTAATAATAAAAATAATTTTATAAAGCTCTTTCTCCTCTCACGGCTATCGTCCCTGGCATCGGTTCTTGCCTGTCTTCAAACAACCTAAAGGTCACTTCATCCCCACCGGAACCGTTTCCTGTAGCTTCAAAACAAGAACCGCATAAGGGAACCCGAAATTCAGGTAATCCAAAATCTCCAGTCTCTTCTGCGGGTAAAATTAACAAACCGTCAGCCTGTCTCCTTGGATCCTCTCTGTGATTATATGGACGAGCACATATAGTCATAAAATCTCCTTTATTTAATAAATTACGGCAGGAGTCTAGAATTATAATATCTCTTTGATTTTTTGCCAAATCACTTTCCTTACCTCATTTATAGATCTTGTAGAATCAATCACCGTAAATCTCTTCCTGTCCTTCCTGATGATTTCCTTGTATCCCTTATATACCCTATCATAGAAATCCTTTTGCTGCAGGTCAAGCCTGTCTATTTTACCACTGCCGTTTCTTCTCCCGAAACCCACCTCCGGCGTAACATCCAGGAAAAATGTGAGATCCGGGAAAACTTCCTCAAGAGCTAACTTGTTTAAAGCAAATATGGCCTCCTGCCCCAAATTCCTCCCGTATCCCTGGTAAGCCAAACTGGAGTCGACGAATCTGTCGGCAATTACTATTTTTCCTTCCTTAAGAGCCGGTTTTATTGATTCCCTGACAAGCTGGGCTCGGGAAGCAGCCATCAGATAAGCCTCGGATACGGCAGTCAGATCCACATTCTCCCTGTTGTGGGTTATATCCCTGATCTGCTCACCGATCCTAGTACCTCCCGGCTCCCTAATTGCAATAATCTGATATCTTTCTTCCCGGAGTTTACTTGAAAGAAGGCCTACCTGGGTGGATTTGCCCGACCCTTCAATCCCTTCAAATGTAATCAACTTTCCTTTCATATAATTATTTATTTTACATTGCGCTTGATAAGAAAACAAACAAATTGTAAACGCTAGATACCCTTCACATTTGATAATATTACGGGTATATACCCATCTAGACCGATTTAGCAACTTAAATATCTTGATAAAGTTGCAAACTCAGATAAGATGGGAATATATTGTGTGATAATATATAATCCATGATAAGAGACAGGAATATCCATACTTCCTGGCAAAAAGCAGGCAGATGGTATGAAAATTCAGTAGGCTCGTCAGGACATTATTACCACCAGCATGTGGTCATTCCGCAAACCTTAAGACTGCTGGAACTTAAAGACCACTCTTCCCTTCTGGATCTAGCCTGCGGACAAGGCATTCTTGCGCGATATCTCCCGAAACATGTCTTATATCAGGGCATAGACGGGGCAACCAACCTTATCGGGTTTGCCAAGTCGCACACTAATAACCCTAACCACCAGTTTTTATGCGCGGATGTTACCAAACAGTTACCTATCACCAAAAAGGATTATTCCCATGCTGCGATTATTCTCGCGCTCCAAAATATTGAAAAACCGGAAATAGCAATCGCCAATATTTCTATACATTTAGGCAGTAATGGAATCATGGTTCTGGTTCTGAACCACCCATGCTTTAGAATACCAAGACAATCAAGCTGGGAGATTGATGAAAAAAACAAACTGCAATACAGAAGAATAAACAGATATCTCACACCCTTAAAAATTCCCATCACCGTTCATCCCGGCAGGAGGTTTCAATCTCCCGTTACGTGGTCTTTCCATTTCTCTATCTCAACTTTAAGCAACATGCTAAGTCAAAACGGATTCCTTATCGAAAGTTTGGAAGAATGGGTGTCGGATAAAAAAAGTGAGGGAAGGATGGCCAGAATGGAAAACCGGGGCAGAAATGAATTTCCTCTTTTTCTGGCAATCAAGGCAAGAAAAATAAAAAAATAATATCTTATAATGTATTCTTATTTCTCAATTCTTTTCGTTGTTCCTATAAAATATTATTAGTTTTATAGGATAATCCAATGAATAGAAATAGTATCTGCTATTTCTCTATTATATCTATCTGAATACATGAATATATATTAATGTATATCATATTTTATGATCGATAGGTTTAGATAGATTTAGCTATATGTATAATATTTGGAGAAAGATTAGACTCTGCCTACCCTTGCTGAGATGAGGAATAATCCCAAAAGAGATAACAATATATTTATTATTATAGACCATGCCTTAGGATGAGAAGTAATGGTTCCGCCCGCATGATGAAGCTTTTTTAAAGTGATAGATTGAGCAATACCTCTAAAAAACCAGCCATCAGCCTTGGCACTCTGACCAAGCAACTGCTTGACCTTGCCAATGGCAAAGAACATGTTGCCGAGGAAGCCTAGAATCGAATTGTAGTTTAAATAGATGATTCCACTGCTATCCTGAAACATCATATCCTCGGAGAAGACAAATCCGGGCACACCCCTGCCTACAATCTTCCCGTCAAATACAACCGGCCTGCCCCGCATGGGTGAAGCATAAGGATTTCTTATTTCATCAATTATCTTGGACGGTTTTGATTCCTCTTCAGTCATACGGTAGTTCACGTTGATAAGACTCCCCAAAGCAAAACCCAGGACTGCACCCCCTACCCCGAATATGATAAATAAGGGAACGGGTAAAAGGAACGGCAGGAAATAGATAAAAACTTCCAGATAAAAATTCTGGTATAACCTGCTTTTATCTATGTTCAGTCTGGATATCGCTGTATCGAAATCCAATAATACCGGTTGATTTAATCCCTTGGCGATCTCCTCTAAAGCAAAAATCCTCTTTCCGGTCAAAGGATGAGTTGAGGAAAGTTCCAATACCCATGCCCACGGGCTTAATTTGTCAAAAGACATAATCTCCGCTATAAGAGCAGGCTGCGTGCTGGCGTAAACCATGCTACCGATAAACCCGGCGTTTTTAACGTCAAGAATTCCTAAAGATCTGGTGGATTCAAGAAGCCTTTTTGAGCTTTGGCTATCCTCTGCCTTCACGATACCATAAGCTATTTTCACCAAAGCCTGCGTCAGACTATGAGGAGATTTCGTCACCATGGCTGCAAAACTGTCTGCATAATATTCCCTAACTCTGCTTAAATATAGGAGCAGATAACTTGAGATTAAATAAAAAACGTAGGATAAAAGACCGATAAGGGCAAGTGACCCGCCCTTTTTGCTGTTTTTCGATCCTTTTTTTGATTTTGAAAGTACCACGTACAACTCATATAAAATCTGCACAAAGGTAACTGCTATGCTCATCACGATAAAATCAGCATGGTGGATATGACCCATTTCATGGGCCAAAACTGCCTTCACCTCATCTGGTTTAAGATAATGAGTAATGCCTTCAGTAAACACTATTCTGGCATTGTTTCTGGTAGAACCATAAGTGAAAGCCGTAGGATTCCTGTCGTTAATAAGACCGATCTTAGGATAATTGAATTTATATTCCTGGGAAACACTCCCTATAAAGTGAGCTAGTTCAGGATATTGGCCGGTAAATTCCTCTTTGGTAAAAAAATGTACTTTGTAGATCCATCTGTAAATCAAATCTGAAATAGTAGGCCCGATCGCCCACAAAAGGAAGTTGATAACTACAGTAAGAACTATTGAAGTACCTAAAGATAATGTGTCTGAATATAAGCCTACTAGGATAATAATAAAGAGGATGAAGGAAAAAATGACAGATAAGGTAAAGATCGAGGCCCTTTGCAAGGGGTTCATAGATATATTGATATCATGCTTAATAAACTTTTGTCAATAACGAGTCCGTTTCATTCCGAAATCATGACTAAAGACGCCCCTTTCCTCAAACCTGATCTTTCACTATAATTTCAGATGATGAAATTAACATATCCTGCCGGTAAATTTCTAATTTTGGGAATTATCTGTACCGGTTTGGTCTTCGGTTTACTTATTTCTCAAACCAATAATTCTACTGATAATGTTCAGAATAATGGTATTTCTCAAATAACCATATTCCCAACTCTTCCTAATAGAGAAATTACTAATCTTGTGGAAAGTACCCGCCTGCCGATTCTGACGTATCATTATGTCGAAGTCGTCCAGGATAAAAACGACACAATCAGGCAAAAGCTAGATATCTCTCCTAGCATCTTTGAAAACCAGATTATTGCTTTAAAAGAAGCTTCATACTCAGCGGTTTTCATGAAGGATCTGGGAAATTATTTTGAAGGAAAAGAGAAATTACCTGATAAACCTGTCGCTATCACATTTGATGACGGATACCGGGATTTCTATACCGATGTTTTTCCTATATTAAAAAAACACTCTGTCAAAGCTACTTTATATGTAATCACCGGTTTTCTCGACCGGCCCAACTTCCTTACGAGAGTCCAGCTTAAAGAAATCGCGGGAAGCGGACTTATCGAAATTGCTTCCCACACCCTACATCATATAGACTTGAAAAAGGCTGACGAAAAAACCTCCAGGCAGGAAATTATTGAAAGTAAAAAAGCCCTGGAAGATATTATCGGAAATAAGGTTTATGACTTCGCCTATCCGTACGGTTCATACAGCGAAAACTCTATTAAATTAGTCAAAGAAGCCGGTTACCTGACTGCTGTCACGACCAAAAGCGGTATTATTCAGACACCTGGAAACAAATATTCCCTTTACAGACTGCGGCCCGATACTAAAACCGGAAAAGTGCTTATCAGCTGGCTGGAAAACATCCAGGATAAAAAATAGTACTACCACCCGGATAAAAAAATGGAGGAAAAATCTCAGGCGATTTTTTTGGCAGAAATCAACTTGTATACTTCCACTATCTCTAGGTAAAAGACTCCGACTCCGGCAAAAAGCGAGAACATTTTGAAAAACCATCCAAAGACCGGTATGAAGGCCAGGATATAATATATCATCAGTCCCGCTACCATAGCCCATCCCTTGCTTTTCCCAAAGTTCAACTTCTTTAAACACCAGACGCCTAGGCAAAATCCTATCCAGATTTTTGCCATATATATGACGGCTAGCCATACTGCCAAAAGTAGAAAAGACAAAGGTATCCCTATGACTGTCACCATCAGAAGTAATACAATTAATGGAAAGGTAATTATTGCCAGAAATCCAATTCCCATGGACTGCCACAGTTTTTGGGTAAGGATTTCATTTTTCCGCAACATTCTTCGGGGAAAAAACTTCAAAACCAGAAGACCGATTATAAGCGATGATACAAATGAGAATAATATTTCCGCCTAATACCCCTTACATTTTGGGTTATCTCTCCGTTTACTGTCACCGTACCGCCCAGCACTAAAAGATCTCCAATTTACGGTACCATCAAGGGTAATTGCTCCTCCATCCAGATAAGCATCGCCATTTACCACTCCTGACAAATCCACCTTGTCACCTGCAGAAAAATAATCTTTTTCCACTGTTTCAGTTCTCGGTAAACTTGAAAAGATCCGCATCTGCCTGGCATAGACCCCTGAAGGAATCAAAAGAGCTATTATCAAAGGCGGGATAAATATAAATATAAATATAAATATGAAACGTTTATACATCTTATCAGGAGTTACGTACTTTGTCATCGCGAGGAGCATTTATATGCTCCGTGGAGATCTATATGATATTTTAGAGATTGCTTCGCTTTCGGCTCGCAATGACAAGCTAACTGGAAATAGATTGCGTAAGTCCTGATTATAATAATGTTTGCTTCCATTTATATACTATACTGAAAAAACTTGGGTTTGAAATAGGTTTTTCCAGCATAGCCCCATCTAATCAGCTATTGCAACCAATTAAGTTGCAAACCTGAGTAAGATGGGTATATACTATCAAATAAAATAAACTTACTCAATAAAAATGTGACTTTTTTTGATACAATGGTACTGACGCGATGAAATCATTTCAATTAGCCAGGAGAATACACAGAACGCTGGTACTCTTTGTTGTACTATCCGGACTTATTATGAGCATCACCGGTATGTTCATGAAATTCCCTATCCTATCCTCCTTTATGCCCTTTATGAACCAGATATTTGTAAGAAGTCTACACAACGCTTTAAGTTCAATATTTGCAATGATTTTAATCTTGATGATGCTTACTGGCGGATATATGTTCGTTTATCCCTGGATACAGCAAAAGTGGGGATAAAAACTTGATGGATCGTTATTGTAGCTCCATTTGTATTACTATTCTGTTCCTATTTCCCTTCCCAAAACTTCTTGTTTTTGATTTTGTCAGGTAAGAAAGGAAGTTTCTCTACAGGTCCTACGTATTTCTCGCTCCATGTATATTCCTTCGCATAACCTAAGTTTTTCATGAGTTTGGTCGGGGCGTTCCTAAGATGTAAAGGAATTGGTTCATTGGGAAATTCATAAACTACCTGTTTAGCCTTACCCAACGCATTGGGAACTGACCGGGATTTTGGCGCGCGGGAAAGATAAATAACGATATGGGCAAGTATCAGCTGCGCTTCCGGCATGCCCACCTTGGTGACCGCCTCAAAAGCTTCATTTGCCTGGATCAAAGCCCCCCTGTCTGACATACCAATATCCTCTGAGGCGAAAATTATCATTCTTCTGGCGATAAATTTGGGATCCTCGCCGTTTTCCAGCATACGGCAAAGGTAATACAGTGAAGCATCCGTGTCAGACCCGCGCATGGATTTGATAAATGCTGAAATGATGTTGTAATGTTCATCGGCTTTTTTGTCGTATATACCTGCGGAACGCGTCTGGAAAACTTCTTTCACCATCTCAACGGTAATTTTCTTATCCCTATAGGATACTGTGCATATTTCCAGAGCATTAAGCATAATTCTGGCATCTCCTCCGGAAAGCCTGATTAGAAGTTCCTCCGCGTCTTTTTTTATGGTTTTTTTATATTTCCCCATTCCCCTTTCAGCATCTTCCAACGCAAGTTTTATGATTTTTTCTAAATGATCTTTTTCCAAACTTTTAAGCACGAAAATTCTGGTCCTGGACAGAAGAGCTGAAATCACTTCAAAAGAAGGATTTTCCGTGGTGGCGCCTATAAGCGTAATCAAACCGTTCTCCACGTGAGGCAAAAGGCCGTCCTGCTGGGCTTTATTCCACCGGTGGATTTCGTCTATGAAAAGAATCGTCTTTTTGCCTATTTGTCTGTTTGCTTTCGCGGTTTCAATTACTTTCCTTAAAAAATCCTTCCCTGCCTCAACAGCCGACAGGTGGTGAAAATCAGAGTTAATCTCTTTGGAGATAATATAAGCTAAAGTGGTCTTACCGGAACCAGGTGGTCCCCAGAAAATCATGGAAAAGAGAGTGTCTGTCTCTATAATCTTCCTTATAATTTTCCCCTCGCCAACCAAATGATCCTGTCCGACAAACTCAGACAAATTCTGCGGTCTCATCTTATATGCAAGATTCATAGCTTGGAACGTGTCCCTATTCATTCGGGATTTACGTTCTGGGGATATTATAACAGAGTTGGTATTCGGAGTTGTCTGACTATCGTATTATTTATTAGTTATAATGTAGACTCTAGACTGTAAATCCTCCAATTTTTGTTTGTTTTTCCCTCTCTTTTTATTTCTTTGAGAAGATGTACAGATATATTACCCGGCACCTCCTGCCATGACGTAACTAAAAATATTTCATCAGGTTTTTTCTCGGCAGATAACTCCCGAACTATATCACCGGTGATCTGATCCGCTCCGTATATATACACGTTTGGATTGTGGAGATAGCGTATAGCTATACCATCATATAGTATACCTATAGGTTTATCCGTAATGACAACTATTTTCTTATTTTTATGTTTATCGAAAAACCGGTAGAGCTCAGTTATCCCTATACCTGATGGTTCTCCTTCAAAAAATTGCCATCTTTCTATTTGAGGTAAAAATGTATTCATTGGACTGGTAAGCAGAAAATATATATTTTTCACCGGGTAAAAAAACAATACTACACCGATCGTAAAAGCTAGCAACCCGTTACGTTTGATTTTTCCACAGATAGTTACTAGGGCGTAAGATGCCAGGAGAAGAAACGGCCACACCATAAAAAGAAAATGCCTGGGATACATCTGTTTTCCAAAAAGCACCATATAACAAATCGGGATAAGAGCGTAAAATAAAATGAACAACTTTTCTCTTTGTTTTTCCCGATAGAGAAAGGATACAAACGCCAGGAGGAACAAAGATATACCCAGATATCCTGCAATCCATCCGCCCATCAAAATTACGTTTGAAATGATAGCGCTAATTGAACCCTGCAAAACTTCCGGAAAACTTTTGACAAACAGACTGTTTTTTTCGGCAATAATTTTGAAATACACCGAAAACCGCAAAATCGACTCAATAATTTTTGCTATAGATAAAGCAAGAATACTCCCCAGAAAATATTTATTTGTATTTCCGGCTTTATAAATCTTCACAAAAATTAGGCCTAAAGGCAGAAGGGCTATAGCAAACATCGCCGATGATTTAGTCAGAAGACCAAAACCGGCAAAGACACCTACTATCACCGCATCTTTGATACGCATACTTTTTGCAAACCGGATGGTAAAAAGTACTGCATAAATAAAAAGGGCTGAAAGAAGACCGTCCATGAGAGCCAGGGAATCATAGAGAAGATAAAAGGGGCACAAAAGATAGAGAAAAGAAGCCAGAATACCCGTCTTCTTACCGAACAGTTTCTTTCCGAGTAAAAACAAACCTATCATGCCGGCTAAACCAGATAATATTGAAACCATCCTGCCGACAATAACAGGGTCTTGGATAATTCTCAAGGACAGACTGACAAGCCAAATAAAAAGAGGCTGCTTACCGTCTGTCAGGGAGACAAACCGCCATGTCCAGTCTTGTGCCACAATCTGGGCCCAATGGATATATATGGCTTCATCAAAAAATAAAGGGAAAGTCGTAATAACTCTGATACGCGAAGCAAAATATGATATTACCAAAATAGCTCCGAGAAAATAAAAAGCGGCTCTTTTACTTTTTTCCATAACTACAAATAGTATCCTATAGGTAAAAAGAAATCACAAGAATATACTCACGTAACTCAGATTTGCAACTAAGTTACTCAGTATATATCCTTCTAATCCGCTTTTTCACCCTATCGGGTTGTTTACCCTGTAAGGGCAAACCGGAGTATGCTGAAAAAACTTAGGTTTGAAATATATTTTTCCAGCATAGCCCCATCTAAACCTCCGAATCGGAGGTCTAATCAGTCCCGATTAAATCGGGATTGCAAACCTGAGTAAGATGGGTATAAGAAGGGTATAGATGAAGCTCCACGGGCTTACGCCCGTGGTATCCTCAAATTCTTCGGCGAGCGAAATCCGCCGAAGCATTACCCTTCGACTCTCCTTCGACAAGCTCAGGATTCGCTCAGGGTATCCGCAATATCGC
>Ga0210057_1006733_pt1 | contig 14202 bp, 9 predicted proteins | sample CryGeyCG2114_010_2_FD_183968 | JGI IMG/M metagenome (GOLD analysis project Ga0210057, IMG submission 183968) | Groundwater microbial communities from aquifer - Crystal Geyser CG10_big_fil_rev_8/21/14_0.10 (SPAdes) (version 2) | ecosystem: Environmental > Aquatic > Deep subsurface > Groundwater ... | reverse complement strand
AGTCTCTATCGGAAAATCTGAAATTCCTATCACTAAAAGTTTCTGCAAAACCTTACCAACCTCTCAGAGGTTTCCCGACATAATAATATAATAAATTATCTTGGAACCTGCACCCGAAAATGCGACACTCTCGGCTAACAGACGCATGTTAGAAAGTCTGGAGCTTTCTCTTGCCAAGATTTTCATAACAAACATTAAAATATTCGGAAATTTCTTAGCAGAAATTTCTTGGCATTATCTAATAACTATAAATCTGCTTTATGCAATATCAACTTCAGAAAACCATCTCCGCACCGCGAAGTTTTGTCGCAAAATCGGGGGTTGTCTAATTTCTGAAATTCCAGAAGATAGTTGCTGTAAGTTCCCGGAAATTTGTCGAGGACAAATTTCTCGACATCATCACATAATAATTTTACAAATTATCTTGGAACCTGCACCCGAAAATGCGACAAAACCCCAAACCCAAAAGCTTAAATACCCTTCTTCACCACATCTTATTTAAACTTTTCGCTCGAAAAAATGCCAGAAAATAAATCCCCTCGAAAAGACTCTAAATGAATTCTTACGTCAAGCGTTGTCCTGAATGTGAAAGCGTTGACTTAGTTTACGATAGCCAAAAAGGAGAAGTCGTTTGCAACGAATGCGGACTTATTGTCGAAGAAAAAATCGTCGATACCGGTCAGGAAGGCGGTGGACAATTCGACAAATCAGAAAAAAGAGGCAGAGGCGGAGCACCAATCTCCATGCAAAAATACGACAAAGGCCTGACAACCAACGTCGGTGAAATCTCTGACATCTACAAATTAGAAGCCGGTCAAACAAGAAAATTCTTAAGATTGAAAAAATGGCAGGAACGCGTCTCAACTTCCATCGAAAGAAATCTCCGTTTAGCAATGGCCGAGTTAAGAAGAGTTGCTTCATTTCTGAACCTGCCTTCTGTAATCCGCGACGAAGCATCAAGAGTTTACAACTATGTTTTACAAAGAGGCCTAGTAAGAGGGCGCTCAATGGAATCAGTAATCGCCGCCTGTATCTACGCCGCATGCCGTTCATACAACATTCCAAGAACACTCGACGAAATCGGCGAGGCATCTGATGTAGAAAGAAAAGAAATCGGAAGAACTTACAGATTCATAGTTAGAAAACTAAAAATCAAAGTTACTCCTTCCTCACCAAAAGATTACATCTCACGCTTCGCTTCAATTCTGCACCTCTCTCCAAAAACACAAAACGAAGCCCTCAAAATTTTAAGAAAAGCAGACGTCTCCGAATTAACTTCCGGACGCGGACCCGCAGGAATTGCAGCCGCTGCGTTATACGTCGCCGCCCTGTTAAATGACGAAAAGAAAACACAAAGAGAAGTTGCAGATGTCGCAGGAATCACTGAAGTTACAATTAGAAACAGATATAAGGAACTAACAGAACGCCTTGGCTTGGAAGAAAAGCTTTCTAACAAGGTTAATCAAGCAGAAAAGATGAAGAAAAAGTAAACATTTAAAATAGGATTATTTCTATTTAAATTAACCTTGAGCAGTATTGCAAAGGATATCTCGCGGGAATGCCGGAGTGGTCAAACGGGCTGGATTTAGGCTCCAGTGTGCTTAGTGCCTACCTAGGTTCAAATCCTAGTTCCCGCATTCATAATTATGGAAAATCAACAAAAGTTCCATCCGAAGTCAACTTCTTGTTTCTGATTGCGTTGATAGTAGAAAATACTCTTTCATTATTAGAAACACAATCTTCCGAGCAAAAAGAAAAAGTATTATCAACAATATTGACCCTGCTCCCACTTGCAATAGTACCTATAGCCTTAGAAAATTCTTCTTCCGAATCAACAAAATCAGCCCTAATAATTTTTGTATCAGTAGTAATAAACACTCCTGTACGCTCGCTATCTAAATATATTTCCCCGTTTTCCAAAATATATATCGGCTGAAAATTTTCACCATTACTTGACTCGCCGGAATCTAAATCTCCATTGCCCTCGGTTTTCACAACATTAAGAATAGGAGATTCATGAACCTTGCTGTCAAAATTAGACACAACGTCAAACCTAAACTCGGCTTCTGCCCCAAATAACCCGTCTTCCCAACCTTCAGGAATCAGCCAGAACCTAATAGCCTCATTGTTAACAACAACCACATTATTGAAAGTATCAACTTCTGTTTTTCCATAAATTCCGAATACGGAATTGACCTCGTAAATAATAAAGTTAACATTATCATCCCCACAACTTCCTTTAACCTCAGCAACCATATTAACCGTTTCTTCAGTTTCCGCGGTAGTTATTTTATTTCCATTCGAATCTTCCCAATGCAAATTGCTTAGACTGCAATCTTCGTCAGAAACTTCAATGTTATCTTGAGAAGAAACTTCCTTACCAGAAGAATCTTCACCGCCTCTCAAAGCCAAAGCAACTTTCTCATTAATTTGTCCTCTAATCAGATAAAACCTCGCCCTGTGCGAATTAAAGAACAGCTTCTCAAAAATCAAATTAGCACGATTTAACAAGCTAATTCCTTCCAAGCGTATGTTTCCTTTTCCCAAAGTCCCAATCTCCCTCTCCAGTTTCTCAAGCTCGTCCAACGCCTCTGCTTCCGTGAACACCTCTCCCGAATTTTCCAGAAAATCTCTCGTCCTATCCTGCAAAACTCCCAGCGTTTCATTCACCAAACCAACATTTTCCCTCGACAAAGCGTTAGTAACACTCGTCTGGTCAAGCCAACAACCAATCTTCTCATCACCGCAGTTCCCAACATTCACAAACCTTGAAGGATTCGTGCTCTTCCCAGGATTCTCAGTAGAACAAATCCTCACAACTCCCCTGTTGTAAATCGCAGGATTAGCAACTTCCCCAATACCTGCCTGAATATTAGGATTTAGCAAAGCTCCCGGACTTGGAGAACCAGAAACGCAAGCCTGCTCAGACTGAATATTAGTATTTTTCAACTCATCAGAAATATAAATGTCTCTCAAATAATCAACCGCAAAACTCGTCGATACTTGTCCAAATCCGCACTCTTCTTGATTGTTTACCCTGACACAAAGTTCCTTATAGCCCTGCGGTGCCGTGAAATCTCTGGTCTCAGAAGCATACTCTCCTCTTGGAACAAATCCCGAGGCAACAGTTACAAAAGGATTAGAAGCATAATAGGAACTTTCCGGAGGGCTCTTCAAATAAACCTGAAAGTTAATTCCTGCATCTTTTCCTGCAAAAATATGATAGAAGACTTTATACTGCGAAGTCGCCGGAACAGTTGCGGTCGTAAATGTCTTTTCATCAAACCAAGCGTGAAACTGCGGCGGAGAGTCCGGCTCAATCAAAGCTTCAAATGCATTCGGTGCTTTCGCAGAGATTGAAGTCTTGCAAAGCTCCGTTCCAAGTTCTGCTATTGAAGCGCTCGGGGCAAACTGCCCGTATTGCCCTTCTGTTCTCGTCTGGAAAGCGGTAAGAGAATTAACCGCATAACTGTTTGTGAAATAATTAACCGAGTTTTCCATATTCTGCCAAGCTGCCTGCACCGTCAGATACTCTCCCCCTCCGCGAACTCCCTGACCGTAAGCGACCTCAATCAGTTTAGGAACAAGAACATTGACAAACGGTGCGACCTGCCCCCAGAAAAACTCACAAACATAAACAGAATGTATCTGGTCGCAGATGCCGACCGTTTCCCCGCTGTCAATATTCTCCTGCAAACAATCTCTATAACTTCTCATTATTGAAACCCATCCGTCAATTCCCGCCTGAATCCCTGTCAGGCAAACTGGAATAACAATTCCTTCCTGAATATTTGGCAAACATAGTAATGTTGAACCGACGATTCCTGTCTGTGCTACATTAGCAACCGGATAAGTTCCGCCGAAATCACATCGCGAGTTTGGACAAACCACGGGGTCGCAAACATTAAACAAAATATGACAATCATCGGGCGACATGAAATCCTGACACTGCGTCCCGGGTTGTCCCGTCGTCGGTCTTCCAACCTCGCATCTTTGTCCGTTTATTGTTATGAACTTGTTTGGATACTGTCTTGCCGCATCCTGAATCGCACTAATCGCCTGATTTATTTTGTTCCTCGCTTCATTCTCGCTTAATCCCGGGAAAGAACCCAACGGTTGTCCCGTATTCAAATTAATCTGCTGACACAAATCATCTCCAAAACCTGAATCAAATTCAACTTTCTGATTATCTCCAACGTTGCAGAGCCAAAAGCTCGTAACTCTTCCCGAAGCATCAAATGCTCCTATTCCTCCAAACACTGGCAATGTCTGTCTCGTCGCGGCATACCACCCATTCCTCATATCGAACGGAACAATCGCAGGCATTCCTCTGTAAGGCTCGGTCTCATAAAAGCGACACTGTCTGCTCTCCCCAACAATCTCATTGCTCAAAGAAATTCTTCCCTGGTCTTCTATAGTTCCCAAATTATAAGCTCTGGTAAAATCTCCAACATCTTCATCTTTAATCAAACCGCCTTCAGCACTCTCACTTTTAACTTCAACAATGCCGTATTCTCCTGTTTGTGAATCTCCTTTCAAACCAAGCGTATAAATTCCTGGAGGAAATTTCTTATAGATACCACTTGCATCTTCCGCCCTTCCCGCATCAACCCTAACTCTCGCGACATGTGTTATTGCTTCACTAAAACCAGTGTCAGCTTTTATTCTTTGAGTAATTCCAACAACGGGCATCGCTCTTCTCTGAGTGTTAGGAGAATCAACTCTTACTAAACTCGAATATCCAATTTTCTCGTCAGCCGCCGCGGCTTTGATATCTTCATTAATAATTCTGTTCTCGTTTATCCTGTCAGCAGTATTCAGCAAACTAGATTCAATATTATTCAATTGCTCTCCTCCAACTCCAGAACGCTTCAATTCCGCATTTAGCATTATCTCTCTAATTGAATCCGTCGTTAAAATACCACTATCAATATTTTCCTGAGATAAAATTTCTGCAACGCTGGTTGAAGTTATCGGATTACCGTCAGAATCAAGCCACTGTTTCTTCAGACCAGTCAGGTCAATACTCTCAGCCCCATATTCTTGTCTTGCATAAGTAGCCAAATCATTTTTTATGGCGTCCGCATCAGCATAACTCCCAAAAATATTAGATAACCCTTCCCCAGACTGAACATGGCTCTTTTGAACCTGTTGTATTTTTTCATTAACCTTTGTCAACGCCGCAAGCTGTGTTGAAACCTCCGCATTAATCTCTGCTGAATTGGAAGTGTAGCAATGGTCCAGAGATTGATACCTTCCGTTTTCGGCAACTTCCCTCTGACATCTCGCCCTCCACCCATTATCTCCGTTCATAACCTGCTGCCTTGCCAAAGTCTCTCCGGACAACCCCGAAGCAAAATTCTTGAACGACAACAAAGCCGAAGTCGCGAAGCAAGCCGTTTTTAATCCAGTAACAACATCTCCGAGCTTTTCCGATGTATCCTCCCAATCCTGAATCGTCTTGTTTAAATTGTCGATTTTCTTTCTTGCCTTCTCCGGCGTTATTTCAAAAGCCCTTTTCTCAATTCCAATATCAACACTAAAATTAGTCAAAGTCTGCGTTCCTTCCGCACGTGGCACCAACCTTATCTTTGCAACCTCTTCAGTATTAACTCTCGCCAAGCTTACACTCAACCCGCAAATATCGCGCGTTGCCCCATCAAGTCTCAAGATAACTCTCTGATTAGACGAATAAATCACACCTTGCGAGTTCTTGCAAAAACTGCCCAAAGTAATCTCGTCAGGTGCCACTTTCTCCAGAACAATATCTCCATTTTTATTTTCATCGTCGGCTACTTCAGGAATAGCTTTCCGCTCCCTCAAACTAATAGTATAAGGCTGACCGTTAACTCTCAACTCCGCGTTCGTATTTTTCGAGGGCTCTTCCAAACTCAACAACCTTATCACTCTTGCCTGACCGTCAACTTCAATAGCATGCACAGAATTTGAAGCGTCAATCCTCCCCAAACTGTCCAGCCGTCCAGAATAATCGTTTTGAGAATAAACGTCGTTAAGTTTGTTAATCAATCTCCTTTCAATATCTTCTTCTACAAACTGTTGCGCTAAAATAATTCCCCTACGCAACGCACTCTCTCCATAACTCGGTCCGATGTTCTCAACAGAGTTTCCTTCATTTGGAAAATCGTCCGCGACCGTTTCATAATCAGAAATCGCATCCTCAAAATATCTTCTGGACTCCCCACTTGCCCCGCCAACAAGCTCCGTTTCTGCTAACTGGCGGGAAGACTTGTAATCTTTTAATTTTCTCCAGAGTTCTATGTACCATTTATTTAGTGTACCTGATGTTACCTGATTTCCGGAGGAGTCAACAAGTAAAATATTATCTTTAAATAAATTACCTTCGCTATCAAAAACATAAATTCCTTTTTTAGAAAATTCTCTTAGCTCGTTTAAATTAATTGTATAATTCCCGGAACTAAAAATCGGTATAATCTCCAGACCATCAACATTCAAACCCTCCCCGCTCGAACCCAAAACCAACTCAAAACGCCCTCCGCTAACAAAACTTCTGCTATCCGAATTGCCACTCAGTCCACTGCTACTGCTAAAACCACTGCTACTACAACTAACTCCAACTTTTCCTGTTTCACCATCGGAATTAACATCAATAGCAGTAACAACACACTGACTGTTCAAAAATCTCGAACCTTCCGTAACTTCAAAAACATCCGCTCCCGAACCGCCCGTGCTGACTTCAATCCTCGCTCTTTTGTCAGCCGAAACAAAACCGTCGTAACTTACCTGCAAACCCGCACGGCAATAAGCACCGGGCATATAAATCTCTTCCGAGGTCTTTCCTCTTTCAACTCTCAGCGAAACTACTCTCTGAACACCATCGTAAATCGTAATCCGCGCGAAATTAGAATCTACCTCGTCTAATCTTAGAAAATAACGTCCGTTCCAAAAACTGTGCTTAAACTTCTCGCTCTCCCACTGTGCGTCCGTCATCTCATTTAGAATAAACTCACTCTTTCCAATCCCCAGCGAATTTCCTGAGTCGTAATCAATCGCCGCGGACAAAGTCAAATTAACAAAATCTGGTAGTTCTGATTCAATAGGTTGTCGTTTCAAGACGACGACAACATAGCCAATGTTATTTGCCAACGGTGCTCCCAGCAAAGTCTCGCGGGACCTCAAGGCCGCGCGAGCAGGATGAAAACCAACTCCCGCAACTTCTGGCGGAGTATTTCCGACAAACCTCACACCACGAATTTGTGCCACATCAACCAGAGGATTTATCTCAAAAGAATCTACCTGACAAAAGACAGGAACATTCTGCTCGGCAAGCAAATCACTCCGAACAACAACGGGCTGACAACCAGCCGGTGCAACACCAAGCAATAAGTCATTCCTTGCTTCGCAACTGGCTCTGTCCCCCAAAATAGGCCAGTAAGTTGCTGTCTCACCTCCGTAAAATGTTTGGAAGGTTGGCTGTGGCTGTCTGCTCACAAAACTTGAACTTGAGGAGGAACCGAAACTGCTAAACCTCTGCGCGCTAATGTTAACGGGAACAATCAAAATTAGCAAAAACAATATGATACAAAACAAAATATCTTTTCTAACTCTCATCAAAACTCAAATCAACCCTCCTTGTTTCAAATAATTCAAAATTCTGTTGCAACTGGTCAAGCGAATTAGGTCTTGGCAGTTCTGAAACCGAAATCTTCATTTTCCCCTTCTTTAATTCATCTTCAAGAATATAAGTGCTTGTCTTACCGCCTCCCACAAGCGCAAAATCAACTTTCGTCGCTGGGAGGGTTATTTCAAAACAATTTTCCTCGGTCGCTCCGAAGAAAGCAGACAATAACCCCTGCTTAGGAACTTCAACGCATTTATATTCAGTCGTCGCCGGAAGCGTTAGCGAGGAGTTTCCGTAAACATAAACCAAGATATCATAGTTCCCCTCAATTAACTTGGCTTTATTGAACTCCGGTAAAGCAACACTCGTTGTTCTTCCGTCATCTCTCGTGAAAGAAGCAACTGCGCTCCCCTCTAATTCTCCTCCTCCGATTTCCAGTTCAACATCCAATTCATACTCTCTTTCTAAAATCACATCCGCAAAACTCTCTCTGTTCGTTGACATCAGCTGGCTCTTATCAGCAAAACCCTCTGCTCTTAACTGCAAAAATCCGTTAACACACTGCGGTGCAAAACCTCTAAAATTACCATCAGCACTCTCTCCAAGTCTGCATCTCTTATCAAAACACTCAAAACTCAAATTAGCGTCAACTCTATTCAGGTTTATGTCAAAAATATTTACTTCAATTTCCTGCTCCTTAAACTGACACAAATCAAACTCCTCTTCCTCATCAATTCCTTCTCCAAGATTCGCCTTTCTCTGCACGTTATTGTCAATTATCACCGCAACAGGAAACTGAAACAAATTCTCATTGTCATAAATCTGTATCATTGTCGGGAAAGAAACATCATAAACAAAATGATACGGAACATAACAAAAGCCCATCGCTCCCAAACCTGCCTGCGTCCCGACCGCCTCAGCCATCAAAACCTCGTCGTCAACTCCCTCCCCACTAATTTCAATCTTCGTCGGCCAATCAGTAGAATACATCACATTAATTACCTCGTCAACATTCTTATCCAAAACAAAATATTCATTATCCTCGTCCTGTAATTCGTAATAATTTCCTTTAAATTTTATCCGCGCAAAATTCTCAGCCAGTGCTTCCTTCAAATCCTGCATCACCTTCTGTGTTGACCAAATCTTAGGGCCGCACTGAATCTCAACTCCCTCAACAGGAGCATACAAATAAAGAGTATCGACGGCATAATTCTCAAGAAATGCTTCTTCTTTCTGCTTATCATAAATCTCACTCGCTAAATCGTAAAACTTTCCAAGCTTAGAATCAATTTCAATCTTATGCTCTGTCTTCCTCGCAGATTCTTCACCGCGTACCACACTCACCTCCGCCGCAACATCAACCTTAACTAATCCGTCTTCAACTACAACATTCACTAAGGGAGAGCCAATTTTAACATCGTAACCTTGTTCAAGAAAACTTCCGAATCTGCAGAACTCCAGACCTTCCTGAATATATTCCGCGATTTCCTGCTCCATCTCGCTCTTGCTCGGCTTGTTCTCCTTAATCAATCCATTCCCGGCAATATAATACCAATACGGAACCGGCGAACCAAGAAAATTCAACTGCGAGGAAAAAGGAGCATACTCGCTCCCCGGAATGTAAATTCCCGCATCAACCCTGCCACCTTGTGCTCCTGCTAACTGAATCGCCACCTTCGCCTCACTCTCAACACAACTCTGATAATAATCAAAGACCGGAACTAAATTCGCAGGAATATCACCCAAACTGACTTCTCCCCGGACAACAAAATAAACCACAATTCCCGCGACAACAAGCAAAGCAACTATCACAAAAACAGCAACCTGCCCTTTCCTACTTCTGGTCGTAATTCCCAATTTCACTTTTTACTCTCCTTTTCAATTTTCTTCTTAATCAATTCAATAATTTCAGAGTTAATATCTTTTTTGATGCTATCCTTAAACTTCTGCCAAACCTTTTCATCTTCTACAAGAAGGAGATACTTTTTCATAGTTGCACAATCACCGCTAATTAAAGCTTTGGAGAATATTTAAATCTTCCTTAATAACTTACTTACTTAGTAAGTTAGTTATAAAAAAGTTTATGGATGCAGGTTTTTAGTTATGGTCCCGCCCGGGATTGAACCGGGGATCTCTCCCACGTCAAGGGAACGTCATAACCACTAGACCACGGGACCTACAATCCAGAAAAATCAGCAATATTTAAGCTTTTTCAGAGAACTCTGCACAGCACTATTCTCTCAAACTTATATCAACGGTTTCAACCCTTCTACCAATCACACTCGGATCACTTCTAAGAGGTCCTTCGGATATTACATCAAACCTGCCGGAAAAGACAGGCAAGGGAAGAACATCATGATTGCATTCAACAGGAGGCACAAATGAAAAGCCGTTTCCGCTAGCGTGGAGAACTTCGGGACCTCCGACAACGCCTGCCCTCGCGTAACCTCCTCCAGAAACCGCGACAGCCATTTCATTCGAAGCAAGAAAAACAGTATGAGTAGGAATTCCATTAATAACTTCTTCAGGAGACTCCCTATAAAAAAATTGCCCGGCGAAACTAGTCACAACATAAACTCTCGTGTCTAAACTTGGGTCCGGAGATTGAGGAACATTTCTTCCTTGAGTTCCTTGTCGGCAAATTTCCTCCAAAAGACTGGCTGTGGAAGAAACTTCACCGCCTCCATCAGTCGGAAAATTCGGAACATCTTCCGCAGGAAAACCCGGAGGCACGCCTGCACTACTGGAAGCAACATTATCCGAATACAATAAAACATTACTTGCCTTGCCATCACTCGCAAGAGCCCTAACACTCAAAGAACCGACACCCTGAAAAACATTATCGGAAACAACACTAATAGACGCCCTGCTTTTTCCGAACCCTACATCTTCTCTCCTGAAACTGCTTAAATCAATTCCATATCGCACTGGAGGATTATCAACTCCAAAAAAAACAATATCTACAATGCCACTATCCAAAGAAAGCCGGTCTCCATTCGGGAGTATGTCCACACCAAAATCACTGCCAAAAACATTTCCATTTACCGATGTTCCGTCATAATTAAAAACTCCGGGAGGAAATCCAAAAGTAACAACTCTTCTCTCTGTAATTCCATCAGAGCCTGTCCTAATATCAAAACCCTCAATATTGTTAAACGCCCCTTCGCTTGTTCCGACAAAATTTCTTCTGGAAGATCTCCCAACAGGCGAACTGGTATTACCGGGTCCGAAGACTTTAGACAATCTGGGGGCAGGATCGCACCCGGAGGGAATACAACCATTACTCGTAGCAAAAGCAAGAGCCCCTAAAAAACCAATTTTTAGAGCAACCCCGCTAAAATAATTTCCACACCGCTCAACTCTTTTTCTTAAACCCATAATCTCGCCTCTCCCAACTCACAAAAGAGATTATATAAATTGTTCTAACTAAAACAAAGTAATAAAAAATTCGGAGTAAACGCTCTGCTCAAAGTAAATAGAACAAAACCGTCGGAACTAAAAGAACGCCCATTAGATTAATCCTCCTCACCCCGGACAAAATACAAAAAACACCAAGTGCCGAAGCAGTAACTAAAACAACAAGACCAAGAAAGTTACTCAATAAAAGATTAATAATAAACAAAATTCCTAAAACGGCAAGACCTAATTTTCTATAACTGACTTTGGAAACACGCAAAGCAAAAACCTTTGCTAGAAAAACTCCGATAAAAAAAGCAATTATTCCTGAAATAACCACGACAAACAAAACAGTCACCAGTTCACCCAACCCAAATTTGGCAAGCAACTCGGAAACAGCCACAGCCGCCCCGCTCCTAGTCCGCCCAATAGCATAAATCGTAACAAAAGACAAAGCCATAACAATCGTGTTAATCGCTCCAAGCATAAACAAAAATCCTCTCTTATCTTTTCCAATATCTCCAACGATTTCGGAACCGAGAACGGCCGCATGACCTGCCCCCAATCCTGGCAAAAAAGAAGACAAAGGAGCCGTAGCAAAAACAGCAAAAATAGATTTCCAAAAAACTTTTCCTTCCACCTTAATCTCCCTAAGTTTCTTAATCTCCTGCTTCGGAATAACAATCTCCGCTTTCAGACTAACAACCAAAGCCGAAACTCCAAACAAACCGCTCAGCAACGGCAATAACGGCTCTTTAACCTGAACATTGAAAGATAACAAGCCAAGCATCCCGGCCAAAAAGAAAACAACCATCGCGTTAACCCAATCTTCCTCCCTAAAAATCAAATATAACGAAGCAAAAGTCAAAACATAGGGAATCAACTCACGAGAAAAATCAAAAACCCCTTCAAGAAAATTAACAAATAGAAAACTAAAAACCAAAATAATCGGTAAAGCAATAAGAGAACCATAAAGCGTAAGAATAACCGCTTCGTATCCTCTGCCCTCCCTCAACAATTCATGTCCCGGCAAAACAGCCAAAAAGCTGTCTTCCTCCGGTGCTCCTAAAAATATGGAAGGAATAAAATCAATAAAAGTATGCGTTACCGCCATCGCTACGATAAAAATAACCAGAACCAACGACTCAACCCCCGCAAGCACTCCGCCCGCAACTAAAGCCAGCAAGCCCGTGGCTACAAGATTAATATGTATTCCCGGAAACAGGCCTGTAATAGTCCCGGCGGTCACACCGAGCAATAAAGCCAAGATTAATTCCAATAACATTTTCTCTCCTTTTATTTCACAAACTTTTATCTCCTAAAAATTTCTGTATCCTCGGGTTTTTTCGGCTTCTTTCAACTGTCCTTCTTTTCATGAAAAGTTGAGGAGATTTTAATATAACTCTAGCCAACAATCTTTAAAACCTCAACTTGCTTTTTCCCCTCAAACTCTGAAACAACACCAACAGCCGAGACCTTCCGACCATCAAAAACCCCCAAACACCCTTCGCAAATCAACTCAATATCGCTGTCTAAAACCAACAGCTTAGTGCTTTCAAAAATAACTCTTTCATCAACAACTTTTCCCGAGACGGAAACTCTCTGATTCAACTCCAGCCCTTCCAAACTCTCAACTTTTTTTTCTCCAAAACTCAAAAAAAGCGAAAGAACGAACATTCCCAAAACCGTAACAACAAAAGCCCATCTTCTCATAAAATTATTAATAACTCTAAAATAAAAAACTATCTTGTAGATAGCGAAACTATAAAATGACAATAGTCCTAAAACTTTAAATAATTAAATTCTGGAGTAATTCCATGAGGGAAGAAACCGGTGAATCCAAATATGACCTGAGAAGTCCATTAATTGGTGCTGTTGCTGGTATGATTATTGGCGTTCTTAATAGTGCTGTTGCTGGTTTTGCTGGCGTTGAGTTTTTTAGTCATGTTGCAGGTCTTAAACCAAAAGCACGCCACTATGCAATCGGAGTTCTAACTGCCACAGCGACCTATCTAGGTTGCCTAGGTCTTGGTGGTTTTATGCGTGGTGTAATAAAAGAAAGACATGACTACAATAGAGTTCTGTATGTTGTTGATGGTCAAGAAGAGTTAGTCCCTCTTCCGTCAGGATTAGAAAAAATAACAAAGGAGTAAGGTGATTGATGTTTTTTCAGCTTGTCTGGGACAACGAAGATTTAGGAAGTTTCTTCGTTTCCAGTTCCTGAGCCCAAAACTTTAAATTAACTCTCCTTCTTTAAAACTAATGAACGAAACACAAAAACTCTCCCTGATTAAACAGAACACAGAAGAAATCCTAACCGAAGAATCCCTCAAGCAAATTTTAAAGAAAAAAATCCCCATTGCTTACTGTGGCTACGAAATCTCCGGACCAATCCATTTAGGGCATTTCGTAACGCTCACAAAACTGTTGGACTTACAAAAAGTTGGATTCAAACTAAAAATCCTCTTGGCAGACATCCACACAATTCTAAATAAAAAAAAGCCCGAAATTGAAAAATGGAAAAAATCTCTTAAAGCAATTGGAATCAAAGCCGACTTCATCTTGGGAAGTGACTTCCAGTTCAAACCCGAATACCATCTGGAGGTTATGGCTCTCGCACAAGCAATAACAATAAACCGCGGACTCCGAAGTATGCAAATGCTCACACGCGACATCAAAAACGCAACAATCTCCCAGATTTGGTATCCCCTAATGCAAATCACAGATATTAAACATCTAAAAGTTGATGTTGCTCTCGGCGGTCTTGACCAACGAAAAATTCACGCTTTAGGAAAAGACCTTATGTCAACGCTAAATTACGAATTCACTGCAATTCATACCCCTTTAATAACTTCACTAAAAGGACCAGGACAAAAAATGTCATCCTCAATCCCCGGCTCGAACATCTCAATAACCGACAGCAAAGAAACGATAGAAAGGACAGTCGCCAAAGCTTACTGCCCTGAGAAAAAGTCAGAAGACAACCCGATTATGCAAATCACAAATCTAATATTATTCCCTCACTTAAACAAAATTAAAGTCAAAAGACCATTAAAATTCGGCGGGGATGTTATCTATATGACTTATCAGGATTTAGAAAAAGATTACATTTTAGGAAAACTGCATCCTGCCGACCTAAAAAATGCCGTAGCAGATTCTTTAGAAAAGTTGATTGCTCCGATTCGAAAAAATTTTTGATAAATGCT
>Ga0210057_1006731_pt1 | contig 14209 bp, 12 predicted proteins | sample CryGeyCG2114_010_2_FD_183968 | JGI IMG/M metagenome (GOLD analysis project Ga0210057, IMG submission 183968) | Groundwater microbial communities from aquifer - Crystal Geyser CG10_big_fil_rev_8/21/14_0.10 (SPAdes) (version 2) | ecosystem: Environmental > Aquatic > Deep subsurface > Groundwater ... | reverse complement strand
TATGCGTCAGCTATTGCGCTTAGTTTTAAAATATAAACAAGGCGGCCAATTACTGGAAATTGGTTCGGGGGCGGGTTATTTTTTAAAGATAGCCCAGAAGCATTTTGCGGTTAAGGGGTTGGAGTTAAGCCGGGCGGGCGCGGCGTTGAGCGCCAAAAACCTGGGCCCCAATGTGGTGCAAAGAAAAACGCTTTTACGGGCGGCTTCCCCCGATGGCTTTTTTACGGTGGTGGTTTTAAACCATGTTTTGGAGCACGTCGCTGATTTAGGTGGCTTACTGGCAGAAATAAATCGTGTGCTGGAACCGGGTGGTCTGTTGGTGCTGGGCGCGCCAAATTTTGGCGGCTGGTTCGCCCGCTGGCGCAAAATAAAATGGCCCGGCTTGCGGCCTAAAGAACATGTCTGGCAATTTACGCCCCAAAGTTTGCGACAAATTTTAAAAGCGAATGGTTTTGTTCTGCGCGCAACCAAGCAAAAAGCGTCTCACAACCAGGCATCAATTTTTAGCCGGTCTAATTTTAGCCCGCGGCAGTTTGTCTTAAGGATTGTTAACTGGCTGTTTGGTTTGCTGGGTCGGGGCGATAATTTACTGGTCGTGGCGCAGCGGGTTGAGTATGGGCGTTAGCAAAGACGGAGACCGGACCAATGTTCCGCATCAGGCCGGCCCCTGTTGGGATAAATTATAAAAAAACATAGGTCGGTCCAATGCGGAGGCATTGGACCGACCTATGGCAGTTAGCTGTTGGTTTATTAAATTTTATGGACGAAAAACAGGCCCAAAAAATAAAAGCAATCAACCGAATCTTTCACGAAGTGGAGGCTGATTTCTATGACCAGCGTCATCCGGAAATTTTAGCTGAACGCCGCCGCTGGCAAAATTTGGCCGAAAAATATTTGCCGCGGCTGCGCCGGCCAAGGGTTGTTTTAGACGTGGGGACCGGTACTGGTTTTGTCGCTGGCTTGCTGGCGCCGTATTTGAGCGCGGCCGATCAAATAATTTGCACGGATATCTCGCCCCAAATGTTGGCATCGGCCAAAAATGCGCTTAAAGATTTTTCTGGCCGGGTTGAGTTAGTAGAAAACGACGGCGAACAGTTGAATTTTTTGCCCAGCGGCTCGGTTAGTTTAGTCGCGCTAAATTCGGTTTTGCATCATTTGCCCGATTATGAACGTCTTTTGTCCGAAATAGACCGGGTGCTGCAACCGGGCGGCCTTTTTTGCGTGCTGCATGAGCCCAATCAAAAATTTGCGCAAAGCGGGTTTTTGGTTTTTATCTCCCGTGCCCTGAATTTTTTAAACAGTAAGTTTGGGCGTGAAAAATCAAGAGCGAAAGAAGATTTGACCGGCGCAGTAAATAAGCGTTTAATCCGAGAGGGGATTTTAAATCAGGGGCAAGAATTAACAGCCAAAGAAATTCAGTCGTTAGTTGATGTCTGGTCGCCGACAGCCGGCGGCCAACTGAACAAAAAAGCCGGCTTTGACCCGTTGGCGCTTAAACAAAAATATTTTTCTGCGTACGAAATTTTGCTTTGTCAGACCTATAATCATTTAGGGAAGATTAATCCGCAAAAAAATTTATTTTTATGGGTTCTGGATAAGATGTTGTCCGTTATTTTTCCCCAAAGCGGATTTTTATTTGGTTTAGTTTTAAGAAAAAAGTAGTTATGATTATATTATTATTTTTGTGCGGGGGCTGTTTTTTCTTGTAATCAAAACATAGGGCAGGCCAATATATTATAGATATTAGATGTATAGCAGTTATATTTTAGTTCATGATTAAAAAAATTTTACTGATTAATCCGCCAGAAACCCAGCAGAATGATTTTTCCGGTCCGCCCTTGGGCTTGCTTTATTTAGCCGGGACGCTGTTGGGCGCTGGTTTTGAGGTGGCGATAATTGATGGTTGCCTGACGGGTTGGGAAGCAGTCGCGCAAAAAATCAAAAATTTCCAGCCCGATTTAGTCGGTGTTCCGTGCCTGACTCCCGGGCGGCAAAAATCGCTGCGGGCGGCCCAAATAGTCAAACAAATCAACCCTAATATTTTGGTGGTGCTGGGCGGGGCGCACGCCACCATTATGTATCGCCAGTTGCTGGAAAATTACCCGGCGGTTGATATTTGCGTGTTGGGCGAAGGCGAGCAAACTATGTTAGAAATTGCCCAGGGGCGACCTTGGCTAGAAATTGTGGGTCTCGCTTTTAGAAAAAATGGTCGAGTTATTTTAACTCCGCCCAGAAAATACGTGGCTGATTTAGACCACATTCCTTTCCCGGCCTGGCATTTAGTTGATTTGCAAAAATATCCGCCACGTGGCCGGGGCACAATTAACGGAGTGGATTTGTCTCGGGAGCCGCGAGTTTCGGTTATCTTTTCCCGCGGGTGCGTGGGGCGGTGCAATTTTTGTTCCACCTGGTGGATTTGGCGGGGTTGGCGTCACCGCTCGGCTAAAAATATGGCGGATGAAATTGAGCTGCTGCAAAAAAAATATGGCGTGCGGCACCTGTGTTTTGCCGATGACACCTTGACCGTTAAACGCCAACCCATCTTGGATTTGTGCGCTGAAATTAAACGTCGGAAACTACAGATTGCCTTTCATGTAACCACGCGCGCTGATTGCGTGGATGTCGAAGTTCTGCGGGCCTTGCGGTCGGCTGGTTGCTACGAAATTGCGTATGGGATTGAAACCGGTTCGGCCCAGCTGTTAGTCAGAATGGAAAAAGGAGTTAGTCCGCAAGTGGCGCGCCAAGCAATTGCCCTAACTAAAGAAGCGGGCATCAAAAACACCGTTTTGCTAATCGCCGGCAGTTTGGGCGAAACCGCAGAAACAATAAACAAAACAGTCCGGTTTTTACGCGCCACCAACCCCGAGCATGTCGGCAGCGTTGGGGGTCTGTGGATACTGCCAGGTACGCGCGTTTACTTTGAGGCCAAAAAAGCCGGCTTACTGGGCGATGCTTTTTGGTTGGGTAATCAACCCTTTTTACTATATACTTTAGAGCACCCTCGTTGGGAGTTGGCGATTTTTGATTGGGCTCTGCGGACAAAAACATTGCTTAGTCGCTGGAAAATCGTTAACCTAATAAAAGCAGTCCCCCATTTTAGCCGCTTATTTTTGAGAGGCGTTAAAAGTAAATTAAAATATTGGTTTCAAAAATAAATTATGCAGGGAGATATTCAAAAAGTTTTAAGCCAAATTAAAGATAAAGATTTAGTGTTGGATGTGGGCGGTTGTACAAAGCCCTTGGCCCGGGCTGATTTTGTGTTAGACATAGTGCCGTATGAACAGAGGGGCAAAAAGGGGTTAATTGGCTTGGGTCCCGAAAGATTTAGCCAAAAAACCTGGGTGGTGCGCGATATTTGCAGCCGCCAGCCCTGGCCTTTTGCTGATAAACAATTTGATTTTGTTTTTTGCAGCCACACGCTGGAAGACGTTAAGGACCCCGGTTGGGTTTGTTCGGAAATGATTCGGGTGGGAAAGCGTGGCTATATTGAAACGCCGTCCCGCTGGCAGGAATCCAAAAGAGGCGTGGGCGGCAAACTAAAATACCCGCGCAAACTGGCTGGATATTTTAATCATGCCTGGTTTGTTGAGGAAATTGATGGCATTTTGACTTTTACTACCAAGACGCCATTTATTCATATCCTAAAAGATTTTCAGACAAAGAATAATCATCCGGAAATTTTGCCATTTTTTTGGGAAGAAAGCTTTAAATATCAAGAAAGGCCGATTTTATCATTGCAACAAGCGATTGATGATCTGTTTTATTTCAAATTGAAAGAAGTTAAAGAGCAAAATAAAAAACAACGTTTAACTAAAAAGGCACAAAAGATTTTGGCTTTAAGTATAAAACAAAGAATAAAATATAAACTTAAGAGCTTATTGGGGAAATGAATATTTTATTTTTAGTCCATACATTTTCCGATAAAGTCATTGGCGGGGAAGCGACAATTGGCTGGCAACTGGCGCAAGCGCTGGCCAAAAGGGGCCAGCGTGTTTTTGTCGTAGCGCCCCTGGTGGAGAGGGGAATTAAAAAAAGATCGCCTGAAAATTTACGGGTTTATAAAATTCCCTTTTGCCATCCGGCCCCCGGCCTGGACAATTCTAATATGTTGCGCGCCTTTTTATTTTCGCTGCCGTTGCTTTGGTTAAAAAAAATAGATGTGATTCACTTAGCTTCCAGTAACGGGCCGTGCCCATTTGCCCGTTTTAAATTCGGCCGCCGGTTCGTGGAAAGCGCGGATATCGGGCATGATTATCAGAATCCCAAAATTAAAAATGAGCTCTGGCACGATCGGCAAAGAAAAAAAGAAGCCGAGCAGATCAATTGGCGCCCGGGCTTCTTGGAAAAAATATTTGATCGGCTAACCCTTTGGTTTTATCGAGTGTTTGGCTTAAATCAAGATTATCCGACAGGCACGGATGCTTTTGCCTGCCGCGCTTTGGTTTTATTAAAAAAGCTACCAGCCATAAATCCCCAAGCGCGGCTTTTTTATGTGCCCAATGGCGTTGATGTCAAATATTTTGTCCCCCGCGATACAGCCGCCAAACGCCGTGGTCAATTCACCTTTTTGTTTGTGGGCAAATTAACCAAAACCAAAGGACTTTTATATTTGATTGCCGCTTTTGCTAAACTGCGGCGGGAAAGGGGCAATATCAAGTTAAAAATTATCGGTCGGGGCGCGCCTTCCACCGAAAAAGAAATTCGGGCGCGGGCGGCCGGTCAATCTGGAATTGTTTTTTTGGGCCAGAAATCGCCATCCGAAGTGAAAAAATATTACCAGGACTGCGATATTTTCGTTTTACCTTCTTTAAGCGAGGGTTTTGGCATTGCCAACCTGGAGGCGATGGCTTGCGGCCGTCCAGTTATTAGCACTAAAGTGGGCGGCATCGCGGATGTCGTTTTTGACGGAAAAAACGGTTTTTTAGTGGAGCCGGCCGATACCCGGGCGCTTTACCGGGCAATGAAGCGAGCCGTGGAAAACAGGGGACAATTAGAAAAGATGGGCCGGCAGGCGCGGGCGCGGGCGGTCCGCGAGTTCTCTTGGAAGGTGGTTGCCCAAAAAATGGAACAAGTATATAATTTAACCCAAAAAGCATGAACCAGCCAAAAGTTTCCATTATTATTGCCCATCTTTTCGATCTGGATTTTTTAATGAATTGTTTGCGCTCGATTTTTGCCTCCGATTACCCAAGCTTAGAGGTGGTAGTTGTTTATAACGACAATTTGGACGGCGCTTATGAGGCGGTGAAGCAAAAATATCCGCAAGTGGTGGCGGTGCGAAATAAAAAAAATCGCGGTTTTGTCGTGCCCAACAACCAAGGATTTAAAAAAGCAACTGGAGATGTATTTTTTATGCTTAACGATGATACAATAATTCACCCGCAGCTCATTTCAGTTTTGGTTGAGAATTTATATAAAGATAAAAAGATTGGTATTGTTGGCCCTAAAATCTATTATATGGATGAGCCGCAAAAAATCTGGTTTGCCGGCGGAGAGATAAACTGGGCGGCGCAAACCCATTGGCACTTGGGGCGGGATGTTGACGATACACAGTGGGCGGAACAAAAATCGCCGCGGGAAGTTGATTTTATCACCGGCTGCGCTTTAATGATTAAAAAGAAAGTAGTAGCCAAAATTGGGCCTTTAAGCCGCATTTTTTACGCTTTTTATGAAGACGCCGACTGGTGCCAAAAAGCCAAAAAGGCGGGATTTTTAGTCATTTACGTGCCTTTTGGCGGTGTTTGGCACGCCAAATCGAACACCGCGGGCAGTGTCTTTTTCGGACCGGAAAAAAGGCGGCATTTTTTATGGCTGGCCAGCGCTTATCTTTTCCGTAATTTCCGTCGAGAAATTCGCCGCCATAAAAATAAATTTATTTTTTTTCATCGCCACCTGCCTGCTAAATTTAAACCTAAATTTTATCTACGTTTTGTTTTTGCAGATTTGCCCAATCTTTGCTGGGGTCTGGTTTATAAAGTCCCCAAATCATTTTTCCAAATTATTTTTAGTAAAAAAACCGGCTTTTAAAGCCGATTTTTTTACCCGTGTAGGCGTGGTAAAAAAAATAAAGTTTCCAATAAATTTATTTTTGGCGTATTAAACATGGGTCGGACCAATGCCGCGCATTGGTCCGACCCATGTCCGATAATAATTTTTTAAGCTCACATTTTACGGAAAAAGTAGTAAACCAGCAAAGAATAAAAAAGCTGCAGCGTGACGCGCGCTAAAATAGCGCCCAAAATTCCCCAGAGCGGAATTAGCACTACCAGCAGGCCGATCTGCACAATGGGCGTGATGAAGCTAATTTTATAAAGCTGTTTGGTTTTCACTTTTGCCTGCATCGACAAGGCCATCATGGAAGCCGGAAAAACAAACAGGGTAATGGCGAATATTTTAGAATAGAAAACCGATTCCATATACTGAGGATAAAAAAAGCGGAAAAAATAAGGGGCAACCAAGAAATAAAAAGCGATAATTGCTGAAATAAGCAACAATGAGCGGAGCAATTTTTTAGGCAGCTCTTGTCTGATTTTTTGCCCGTCCTGAATAGCTAACTTGGGCAAGGCCAATTCTTGTATGGTTTGCAGGGGGCTGCGGATTTGTTGGATGGGGGCCAAGGCAAAGGCGTAAATAGCCAGCTGTGCCGGTCCTAAAAATTTATACAGTAAAATCTTGTCCACCTCATCAGCCGCAATACCCAAAATGTTCATTAAGCTTAAATGCTTGCCGTAGCGGATCATGGCGGGGTCTTTAAGCCGGTTGTTTTGGAATTTTTTAACGCTGTAAAATAAAAAAATAGTCCGCCAAAAAGAAAACGAAGCAAAATAGGCCGCGATGATTAAAATTAGGTTATCAGAAAAAAACAAGACCAAAATCAATAATGCCGCTGACAGCAAATGGGTTAAGGCGGTAAATTTGGCCTTTTTATCAAAGAGTTTTTTTCCGGCCAAAAACGCCTGGTAGGTTTCCGCGCCCTTCATAATGGGCAGAAAGGCGGCCATCAGCAAAAAAGAAATAGCGTAGATATGATTCCCAAAAAACCAGTAATAGCCCGCTGCTCCCAAGCCGATCAAACCGCCCCAAAAGCCCCAGCGCAGCTTGGTTTTTAAGGCGTCCTGCATCACGCCGTCGTGGCCCCGGGCAATACTTTGAGTAACGGCGCGGTTCATGGATTGGAGGGTAAAAATAGTCAACAAATTAAAGGCCGAAAGCAAAAAGCGGTACTGGCCATAGATTTCTTTAGGCAGAAAATGGGCAAAAGCAACCGACAGCAAAAAAGCGCTCAGGGCAATAACCGCGTTAGAAGCCATCAGGTAGCCGCCGTATTTAGCCAAATACACGTTGTCGGTTTGGGTATATTTTTGTCCCCGGCGCAGAGTTTGGTAAATTGTTTCTTTTATTGAGTCAATCATCAAAGCCAGTTATAATTAAAACCAAGGATTAACTGCTTTTTATTTTAGCTTTAATTTTCCTTTTCGCCAATATAAAATGCCGAAGATTATGTCAAATTCAAAAAAAATTATTGCGTTGATTGCCGCCCTTGTTTTTTTTGTGTCGCTGGCAGTCGGCTATTGGCCGGTTTACCATAAAGGTCATCCGTGGAGCTTTGCGGCCGACGCGATGATTTTGGCGCGCAATTTAAACTTAGTTGGCAATTACAGCTTGGATAGTGAAAAAAATATTGTTTTGTCTTCCGAACTAATAGCGGTGGAAGGAATACCATCGGATTTGGGCAATAAACTGACGCCGGTTTTAACCAGCTATTTTTTTCGGGTTTTTGGCTTTACGCCTTTGTTGCCGCTGTGGATTTCTCTGGGCGTTTTTGCCGTAATTAATGTTTTGCTGTTTTTACTGGTTCGCAGAAGATTTGGTTTTTTGGCGGGAATTTTATTTGCCCTAACCGCTGTTTTGTCGCCGTTTATGCTGCAAAACGCCGCGCGCTTTGGGACCTATGAGTGGGCGATGCTTTTTTTGACAATCGCTTTGGTTGTTTATTTTTGGCGGGAAAAACCGCCCCTTGCCAATCTACTGATCGCCGGCATTTTTTTAGGACTAGCCACGCTGGCGCGTAATTCTTTTTTGGTTTTACCGCTGGCTTTTGCCCTTTACGAGCTTTGGCAGAATCATTCTTGGAAAAAAGCATTGACGCTGGTTTTACCGCTGGTTGTTTTTTGGGGGATTTATTTGGGGCCGGGCTTGCTGAATGGGCAAAGTATTCACAACGCCTATCTGTCCGGCCCGGAAGAGAAAACAACTGCCTATATGCATATTTTCCCCGACCCCTACACCTGGCATTTTGAACGGGATGCTTACGCGCAAACATTAATTGGCTCCGGCGACTACGGGGTTAACGAATTTTTATTAAAATATGGCTATCCGGTTTCGCCCCAAAACAAAATTACGATGTACTTGGCCTCGGCTTGGTCTTACCCCTGGGGATTTTTATCGGTTAAAAATACGGGCGGACCGCTGGTTTTGTTTTTGCTGGCGCTGGGAATTTTTTATTTAAGTCAAAAAAACAAAAAAGTGCTGTGGCTGTTTGTTTGTTGGGCGGGCTCGCTTTACGTCTTTTTGATTATCAGCACCGGTAATCATTTTGGCCATATGATGCCGCTGCAGTTCCCATTTTTTCTTTTAACCGCCCTTGGTCTTTTGACCTTGTTTGATTTTGTGCGGCAGTCGGAATTTTCCGCGCGGGCAAAAACGATGCTGGTTTTTGGCCTGCTGGCGGTTTTTATTGGGCATTTGATTTGGGCCGACCAGGAAATGTTCCATGAAAAATATCTTTACGCTCAAACCGGCCAGTCATATGCGACTATAAATTTAGTTAAACAAGCGGCAGATAAACTGGACAAAAAAACAGACGTGCTGGCGGTGGGGTCGCCCAATCCGACAACCTCTATGGTTAACTACTATACCAATTTCAGTTGCGTTTATTTCGCGCCGGCCACGGTGCAAAAATTAATTAGAGAAAACAAATTGGCGTGGGCCTTTGCGCAGTTTGGCATAACGCGGGTGGTGGGCTATGACGCGGAACTTGGCCGGGATATTTCAGCGGCTACGGGCATTGGCCCTTTGTAGGCGGAGAAAATAAAAAACAGCGCCCCCGCCACGGCGCTGTTTTTTGAGTGGTTTTTAGTTGGGCACACTATCAAGCGCGCTATGGTATATCTATCTGATATTTTTGTAAGACCTGCTTAGAAAAGCTCTTTTTGTTCATATTTCCACGAGTCGGTCTTGCGGGTGGTAATTCTGCGCTCAAGCGTATTATATCCTAAAGAAGGGGATATGGCCAAATACTTGACATAATGGCCTATATTTGCTAACTTAAACATCGTAATAGTTCCTTGAAATTAGGCTTATTTATGAGGTAGCCCATCTTCGCTAAAGCTACGATGGGTAAACGCATTTGTCTATTGCGCTTGCCCTGCCAAAGCCTTGGCGACGGCGGGCTACCTCATGCAGAGGAAGCCGTTAGCCAGAGCGACTCTGGCAAATCCAAAGAAAGAAGGAGGATGACGATGTCACAAACATTGATCACCAGCCGAGACCCGAAAGGTCTCCACGCAGTCGGTCTCTTCGAGGCCGTCTACAACAAGTCTAAGCTCGACGATGCGCGCGCACAGCGGCTCAACGAGCGCGGTGGTGAACTGCAGGACGGGATCGCCAAGCTCATCGCCAAGCTGTCCATGTCCAACCAGTACGCCAACGAGGAAGTTCGTTCCAGCTACACGTACCCAAAGGAGTACAAGGGGCCGAAGCCGATCAACGACCAGATCAAGGCGATCGCCAAGATCTTCGGTCTCGATCCGAGCCACGCGCTCGAATTCGCCAAGACCCTGCCGGAACTCCCGAGCGGTGCCGAAGGATGGTTCGCCATTCCCTCAGTGGACGCACTGGCGGCGAAGCACTTCCCCGAAGTGACCGACCCGACCCAGAAGTACTGCCAGGCGGTCCAGCTCGTTCACGCCAAGATCGCCGACTTGCGGTCGTTCTACAACAAATACCGTAAGGGTCAGATCACGCCGGCGCAACTGCGAGTTCACGCTCGCACGGCGCATGCGCTCGATCTGATCGCCGAGAAGCAGAAGGGCGACATCCTGATCGTCGCCGCCCAGCTCGGCATGCGCCATCGCGGCAAGTCCGTCCGTCGGGCTCGTGAGGTCTTCACGGCCAACGAGTTCGGTCTCGGAAGTCTCGCGGTCGGTTCCATCGTCCTGACCCATCCCGAACGGCTCGTCCGTTGGGAGGAACTGGACATGGATTGTTCCGGCGACGAGTTCTCTCCGGAGGCCGATGGCGGCTTTTCCGGGTCTCCCTGCTTCCGCTTCGACGTCGGCAAGGTCGAGTTCGTCACGCGCTTCGTTGACCGCCCGTTCGACTTCTTCGGTTCGGTGTCCGGCTTCCTCTCGCAGTAATCGATCCTTGAGGTCTTGAATTCTTGGGGCTTTTGATCCCTTGAATTCCGCCCCGATGTCCATCGGGGTCGAAAAAAATTGGGGCTATCCACAACACATCGTGGATAGCCCCTTTCTCTTTTCCGCCGAAGGCGGATCTGCCTTTGGCACGACAAAAAACTGGTTTGAAAACTAATTTTGTTAAGCCGCTTGTATTGCTGCGGCAATCAGAGTTAAAGCCGCAACGGTTTTAGCCACCAGCAAATCAGCCCCAGCAGGGCGCTGGCCACAAAAGCCAGAAGAATGAGGGCTGAAAAAACCACCACTGTTTCGCGAGCTATGCCCAGCGGCGCCAGTAATAAAATTAAAGCGGCATCGCGGGTACCAATGCCCGAAATAGAAATTGGCAAAAGAGTTACCAGCCCGGCCAAAGTGACACAAACAGCCAGATAAATAAAAGGGGCAGACAGACCGACGGCTTTGGCCAAGAAGTACATTTGCAGGTAATAAAAAAACCAGGAGAGAGCGGTAATAAAAAAAATAACCAACCAATTGGCCGGACGGTAATTTTTTAAGTCCCGCCAAAAATCACGAAAGTTAAGTTTAAAGGCGCTTTTGTTTTTTTCGGGCACGAGCCAATAAAAAAACTTTTTAATACCCCAGCGGACAAAGCCGATTTTGAGGGCCAGCAGAAAAATAATTAACAGGACAATAAAAACAAAAACAGGCCAAATAAATTGTTGTTTAATTTGTCCCCAAAAAAACAGTGACCCCAAAGCGGTGAAACCCAGTAAAAAAAACAAATCAGACAGCCGGTCCAGCACCGTGCTGACCAGCGAACGGCCAAGCGAGTGGCCGTCTTTTTTTAAATACCAGGACTTGGCGATTTCGCCCAGTCGGCCAGGCGTCAACAACCCCAAATACTGCCCGGCGTTATACATTAAAAAAGAATCTTTCAGACCGTACACGATGCCTTGTTTTCTTTTTAAATAATTCCAGCAGAGCGTTTTAAAAAAAAACATAGGCAAAATAAGCAAGAGCGCTAAAAACAGAAACCTAAAATCGGCGCGACTGATGTTTGTCCACAGCTTTTGCGGGTTGGATTTAAGCAAAATAAAAGCAAACAAAACTAGTCCAATTAAAAAAGAATATTTTTGAAAATAACGGGCCAATTTCATAGTCATATTTTTAAAAGTTTTAAAGCCGCTTTGGCTTTGTTTAAAAACTCCCGGGGCGATTTAAGTTTGGCAATCTGCTTTAGAATAAAACCCGGCGAAAAGTAAAAAGAGCGATAGGCCTTTTTGAGAAGTAAAAATAATTCTTTCCGGTCCAGCTCTCCTTCCCAAATTGGCGATACAAATTCGGGCTTGGGATTTTGAGCAAATTCGCGCCAGGGATCACCCTTGATTATTTTTTGTTGTCGGGCTATGCGGTAAAGGTCGGTGGCCGGATAAGGAGTGGTTACGGTGATATGAACATAATCCGGGTTAAGTTTTTTCATAAACGAGATTGTTTTTAAAACATCTTTTTTTGTTTCTGTGGGGTTACCAATCATAAAATAGGCGGCTGTTTGAATGCCCGCTTTTTTTGTTAAAGCGAAGGCCCTTTCGGCCATTTCTATGGTAATGCCTTTTCTTAAAACATTTAATATTTTCTGCGTACCTGCTTCAACGCCATAATGTATTCTTTGGCAGCCCGATTTTTTGAGGGCTGTTAGTATATCCTTGTCAATGGCGTTAACTCGTGTTCTTATATCCCAGGCGATTTTTATTCCTCTTTTTTCTATCCCTTGGCAAATTTCTAAAACCCTTTTTTTATCTATGGTAAAAGTATCGTCATAAATAAAAATTTCCCGAATGTCCATTTGCTGGCATTGCTTCATTTCCTCTACGACATTTTGGGCCGAACGGGCGCGAAACATTTTGCCCAAGTGCGGTCGGTCGCAAAAAACGCATTTGTAAGGACAACCCCGGCTGGTAAACATGGTGGTGATTGGAAAAAGGGGTGAAAGCGACCAATAATAATTTTTGAAGGGGGTCAGATGGCGGGCGGGAAAGGGCAACGCGTCCAGGTCCGCGATGAGATTTGTCCGGCCGTTATTTATTATTTCCCCGCTATCTTTAAAAACCAAACCGTCTATTTTGTTCAGTTTTTCTTTGTTTTTTAAATTATCTAATAATTTTTTCAGAGCAATTTCTCCTTCTCCCAGGACTAAAAAATCAACTTCGGCCAGTCGGATCGTTTCTTCCGGATAGATCATCACATGGGGGCCGCCCAAGACAATTTTTATCTCCGGATTGCCCTTTTTGGCTATTTTGGCCGTTTTAAGGACATCCAAAAGCGTAAAAGTCATAGCGGTCAGACCGATTACCTCCGGATCATTTTTCGCGATCGCCTTCTTTAGTTTTTTGTAGCCGATATTTTCCGCTGGACAATCCAAAATCTCCACCCGATGGTTGGAATTTTTTTCCAGGTAAGCGGCCAGATATAACAACCCCAAAGGAGGGGTGAGTCCACGGCCTTCGTCCAGAACTGGCGGCAAACAGGATTGGATGGTGTTTTCTATCGGCTGGTTAATTAGAAGGATTTTCATTGTCTATTTCTTGTTTTGACTATTAATTCGGCCAGCGTTCCGATGGCTAAAATTTGGAAAGAGGAAACAAGCAAAATAATAGTGCTGATGTCCATTACTTTTGGGGTAAAAAAATAACTGAAGAGAAATATAAATATCCCCGCAAAAAATAAAAAGAGACTGACCGGAAGAAAAATTTTCAGCGGACTGAAAAAGGTTATCATTCTTATAATGGTTTGCAGATAGCTTAAAGTGTCTTTTATGGGGTGAAATTTTGATTTACCGATTCTTTTAAAATATTTTGTCGGAATATATTTAACTGAATGACCGTTAGTCAAAAAAGCCAAAGTCATGGAAGTAACGCAGGAAAAGCCGTCTGGAATCATCCAAAGATATTTTTTCATAATATCCCTTTTAAAAGATTTCAAGCCCGTGTTCAAGTCGGGAATTTTTGTCCCCGTAAGATAACAGGCGAGTTTTCTTATCAGCCATTTGGCTGAAAATCTTAAAATTTTGAAGGTCCCTTCTTCGCTTATTCTGGCTCCGTTAACCTGGTCATACTCGGGAAAATAAGACAGCATTTTCGGAATGCTCGAGGCATCGTAACTCCCGTCACCGTCAAGCATCACGATTATTTCCCCCGCGGCGTTTTTGATGCCGGTTTTTCTGGACGCGCCTGATCCGCCGTTTATTCTTCGTTGAATCACCCGAACTTTTCTTTCTTTAGCGATTTCGGCGCTTCTGTCAGAAGAAGCGTCATCAACGACGATAATTTCATAAAGATAGTCGCCTTTCCTTATTTCGCGGTTGATGTCGTCAATAACCCGGCCGATCGCTTTTTCTTCATTGTAAACGGGGACGATGATCGAAACAAAAAATTTATTTTGCGTTTTTATGGCTTCTATCATATTTTTAAAAGTTTTAAAGCCGCTTTGGCTTTGTTTAAAAACTCCCGGGGCGATTTAAGTTTGGCAATCTGCTTTAGAATAAAACCCGGCGAAAAGTAAAAAGAGCGATAGGCCTTTTTGAGCAAGGTGTTTAACTGCTGGCGCGAAAGTTCTTTTTCCCAAACCGGCGGCACAAAACGGGAATTGGGATGGCGGGAAAAACCTTGCCAGGGGTCACTCGTAATTACCCTTTCTTGTTTTGCCCAAGTATACAATTCGGTAGCTGGGAAAGGCGTAGTGATGGCGATGTGCACGTAATCGGGATTTAATTACGAGTGACCCCTGGCAAGGTT
>Ga0210057_1006729_pt1 | contig 14210 bp, 11 predicted proteins | sample CryGeyCG2114_010_2_FD_183968 | JGI IMG/M metagenome (GOLD analysis project Ga0210057, IMG submission 183968) | Groundwater microbial communities from aquifer - Crystal Geyser CG10_big_fil_rev_8/21/14_0.10 (SPAdes) (version 2) | ecosystem: Environmental > Aquatic > Deep subsurface > Groundwater ... | reverse complement strand
AATAAATGTTGTAAAACAAATGAAACCGAGAATATTTTATGCAATAACATAGAAAAATGATATCCAAATTAGCCAACCCTATAATCAGATTTCTATTATTAAACTATGATTTAACTGGTTTTTGTGTTTCAAAGAACACAAAAACATGAGCAAAGCTATGAAAAAAGCTTTGCCAATAGACATTTGAGCCTACTAGGCTCAACCTCCAACTAATCATTCGGAGATACTGTTTAAACCAAAATACTTATAAACTAGTTATTTTATTTGGTTAGGCATGACAAAAACCGAGATTGAAAATAGATTGGAACCTCAATCATTATTTATGGCAGGTAAAGCATACAGGGCATTTTCTGAGGAACATGGTGATTCATCATCTGGAAGAGAAGCTTATTGTGCTCTAGGAAGTGCACAATTTGATGCTCCATATCGTTTGATGTCAGTAGTTGAGTATTTGCTTAGGATGAATGAAATTGTATCACCTGATAATAAAGAAGCAGCTCAAAGGGTATGGAGGGAAAAAAATCAACAAGGAATTTTTAATAATAATTTTTTTACATCCAATGTTTTTTTGCAGCATCCTGATGGTAGACTGAAAATTGCGCACGAACCTAACTTAGTGCAAAAAATAGAAAATCTATCAATGTTATACTATGGTGCAATCCCATTGCCTGTTAATTATTATGAGCTATTACAATCTCCTCAAGAATTTAAAAGGGGGGGTGAAGCATTGCGGCAACGTAGTCTGTTGCTTTATGAAGAAATGCCTGCTCTTGACGAATTGATGCCTCAAGAATTAGCAGATAACAATGGTGAAGTTGAAAAAAGGATTCTATCAGCTCTTTGTAGGGGTAATATTTCATTGTTTGACAATCTTTACAAACTTCAAGACTATGATATTAATTATAAACTTATATTTGATTTGCGTACGATATTTCAGGGTCCGAGGCATATTGCAGTCATGAATCCCGTTACTATTAATTCAAGAGGTAAATTTATTGCTGTAAAATCTGGAAACTTGGATGATATGGGGAAAACAATTGGTATAGTGGATGTTCAATATGCAAGGGCTGAAGATCAAATTGATTATATAGCATCATATAAAGATGGTACTAAATCTTTATGTACAATTAGTTTACGTGAGATGCTTTTTTATATTAATACTGGTTTAAGACAATTGCCGGATGCTACATTTGATATGTCAGAATATATAGGTAATATTTGTAACTTAGATTCTATTGGTGGCATAAGAACTTTACGAGATGGATTTAACTATTGATTTTGAATCTTGTGTAAAAATGAATAACTTGTGTAAAATATAGGCTATTTATTACACAAATCCTTTTTTTCCGAAACATTTATATACTAGTCCACTCTAACTTATCTTTGTTGACTTAAGGTCAACAGGATTTAAAATGAAAAAAGACCCAAAAAAAGCAATCAAAGAAGACGCTGAAGAGACAAAAGAAGATATTCAAGAAGATAAACAAACAAACGAATCATTAGCAAAGGAATATCTTGACCAGCTTCAAAGGCTTCAAGCGGAATTCATTAATTACAGGCAAAGATCAGAAAAAGAACGCCAAGATCTTATCAAATACGCTAAAGAAGAATTAATTCTAAATCTTTTAGATGTTCTAGATAACTTCGAACGTGCAACACAAGCAATGAAAGACGCAAAAGACGTTAAATCTTGTGAAGAAGGTGTTAACATGATTCTAAAACAACTAAGGACAGTCTTAGAAGATGAGGGATTAGAAGTTATCAACACAAAAGGTCAAACATTCGACCCTTATCAGCATGAAGCTTTAATAAAAGAACATTCTGACGAAGATGAAAATATTATAATTGACGAATTACAAAGAGGTTACAAACTGAAAGAAAAGGTGATTAGACCATCAAAGGTCAAAGTATCAGGAGGAAAGAAAAAATGAGTAAAATTATAGGAATAGACTTAGGTACAACCAATTCTGCAGTTGCAGTTATGGAAGGTGGAAAATCTACAATTATCCCTTCATCTGAAGGTGGACGTATATTCCCATCAGTAGTTTCCATTAAGGATGGAGAAATTATTGTTGGTGAAGTTGCTAAAAGACAAGCTATTGTTAATCCAAAACATACTATCCGTTCTGTAAAAAGAATTATGGGTACAAATGAAAAAATAGATGTTGATGGTAAAAAATATTCACCAGAACAAATTTCAGCAATGATCTTACAAAAATTAAAAACAGACGCTGAAGCATATTTAGGATCAAAGATTACTCAAGCAGTTATTACTGTTCCAGCTTACTTTGGAGATTCACAAAGACAAGCAACAAAGGATGCAGGTAAAATTGCTGGATTAGAAGTTATGAGAATTGTAAACGAACCAACAGCAGCTTCATTAGCTTATGGTTTAGATAAACAAGAAATATCTCAAACTGTTTTAGTTTTCGATTTAGGCGGTGGTACATTTGATGTTTCTATTATGGATCTTGGAGAAGGAATTTTTGAAGTAAAATCCACTTCAGGTGATAACCGTTTAGGTGGAGATGATTTTGATGATAAAATTATTGATTGGTTAGCTATCCAATTCAAGAATGAAAATGGTATTGACCTAAGGGAAGATATTATGGCTTTACAAAGGTTAAAAGATGCTGCTGAAAAAGCTAAGATTGAAGTTTCAACAAAAACTCAAACTGATATTAATTTGCCATTTGTAACATCTGACGCATCAGGTCCAAAACACCTTAATACAACTATGACCAGGGCAAAGTTCAATGAACTAACAGCAGACTTAGTTGAAAGAGTAGTTAAGCCAACAAAGCAAGCATTGAAAGATGCTAAATTAGAACCTTCTGATATACAAAAAGTTCTATTAGTTGGAGGATCAACAAGAATTCCTGCAGTTCAAGAAAAAGTAAGAGAACTTCTTTCAAAAGAAGGAGAAAAGTCAGTTAACCCTGATGAAGCTGTTGCTTTAGGTGCAGCAATCCAAGCAGGAATTTTAGGCGGTGACGTAAAAGATGTTTTACTATTAGACGTTACTCCATTAAGTTTAGGAATTGAAACTCTTGGAGGAGTTTGTACAAAACTAATCCAAAGAAACACTACAATCCCTACAAGGAAGAATCAAGTTTTCTCTACCGCAGCCGATAACCAAACTGCTGTAACAATTAATGTACTTCAAGGTGAAAGAGAAATGGCTTCAGGCAACAAATCTTTAGGAAGATTTGATTTAGTTGGTATTCCGCCAGCACCAAGAGGAGTCCCTCAAGTTGAAGTTACTTTTGACATAGATGCAAACGGTATTGTAAACGTTTCAGCAAAAGACTTAGGTACAGGTAAAGAACAGAAAATTACTGTAACTGGTGGTTCTGGTTTGTCAGAAGATGATATTAAGAATATGGTAAAGGATGCAGAAGTTAACGCTGAAGAAGATAAAAAGAAAAGAGATGAAGTTGATACAAAGAACGAAGCTGATTCCATAGTCTATACAGCTGAAAAAACTTTGAAAGAACACGGCGATAAAGTTGAAAAGAAAACTAAAGCTAAAATTGAAAAATTAGTCTCTGAATTGAAAGAAGTTGCAGCTAAAGATGATATAGGTGCTATCAAGAAAAAAATTGAAGAAGTAAATACCTCCCTACAAGAAATTGGTACGCAAATGTATGCAGAAGCACAGAAGCAACAAGAGAACAAAGAAGAGAAAAAAGACGAAAAAGTAGTTGACGCAGAGTTTGAAGAAGAAAAGAAAGATTAAATAATCTTTTTACTTTCTTTTTTATCATGATACCTACAAAAGAACGATGTTTGGAACTTCAGCAAGAATATAATATGTTCTTTAACATCAGGAAGCATTGTCAAACTGTAAGTAATGTTTCAGTTTATTTAGGTAAGGCTTTGGCTAAAAATAATTTTATATTTAATTTAGATCTGATAGAGGCATCAGGTTATTTGCATGATATTACAAAATCTTATCATCTTGTATGTGAAGGATTTAAACTTAGGGGAGAAGAATTCGAAAAATGGAAAGAATTCAATCAGCCTTTGGTTCCTTTGCCTTATGAAGGAATCATTAGTCAATGGGAAGAAATTAAAAATGATTTGGAAATTACAGAATCGGAAGGTCATTCTCAAACTGCAAAAAAATTATTATATTCATTAGGTTATGGTAATGTGGGTGATGTAGTTGGTAAACATAATCTTCCGTTAGTTGAGATTAGTGAAGCAGGAATATTATGCTATGCTGATAGGATTGTGGGATTTGATAAAGTAGTTGATATAGAAACCAGATTTGACTACGTGCTAAAAAGGTACGGCCTAGAACTTGTTGGTAGGCTTAAATCAAAAACTTTGGATTTGGAAAAAGTTTTATTAACTGCAGCTGATTTGGAGTTTAAGAAAATTCAGAGAGATTGTTGAGATGACAAAAGATTATTATGATACACTTGGGATAAATAAAGATTCATCTAAAGAGGAAATCAAGAAAGCTTACAAAAAACTTGCCAAGAAATATCATCCTGATTTAAATCCTGATTCTGGTTCTTCAGAAAAAATTAAAGAAATTAATGAAGCTTATTCAGTTTTAAGCGATGATAATAAAAGATCTAATTATGATAGGTTTGGTTCTTCAGATGAACAATTTTCAGGATTTCAAGGTCAGCAAGGTTTTAATGAAGATATTTTTTCAGATATTTTTGGAAGCTTTTTTGGTGGAAACCCTTATGCAAGACAAAGAGGTCCTAAAGGTGGTTCTGATTTAAAATATGAATTAAATATAGAATTTAAGGAAGCTGCTTTTGGTACCAAGAAAAAAATTTCAATTAATAAATTAAACAAATGTGATGAATGTAATGGTACTGGATCAGAAGATGGTAAGCAAGCTAATTGTGGTACTTGTCATGGTAGTGGTCAAGTTGGAAGACAGTTTAGAACACCTTTTGGTATAGTACAACATGCAACAACTTGTCCAAAATGTTCTGGTAAAGGGAAGATTATAGAAAATAAATGTGATGAATGTAATGGTCATGGTAGAAAAAAAGAAAATAAAACAATCACAGTTACAATACCTGCTGGTGTAGATAATGGTTCTACGTTAAGGGTTCTTAATGAAGGTGAATCAGGAGAGCAAGGGGCACCTTCAGGCCATCTTTACGTTGAAATCCATGTTAGACCACACAAGTTATTTGAAAGGGATGGGAATGATGTCCTATTAGATTATCCTATTTCATTTCCACAAGCTGCCTTAGGTGATGAAATTAAAGTTCCAACTTTGGAAAATGATATCAAAATGAAAATTCCTCCTGGAACACAAACTCATACTATTTTTAGATTAAGAGGCAAAGGGTTTCCTTATTTGGATGGTTATGGTAATGGTGATCAGATGGTAAGGATTATTGTAAAGACTCCTACAAAACTTTCATCTAAACAGAAAGAGAATTTAGAAAAATTTGCTAAAGATAGTAAAGAGGAATTAAAGATAGAAAAAGGTTTTTTTGGCAAAGTTAAAGATGTTTTAATGGATTAAATATCATCTTCATCTAATCCTTCAAACAATAAATCTTCTTTAAATGTATACAATGTTATAGCTTTAGAACATGTATCACAATATCCATACTTATTTTTCATAGTTCCTAATATTTTTTCAATATGTTCTTTTACTTTTTCATCAAAAGTGTCATATGGTTCTTTTCCCATAATCTCAAGGCCATATTGAATTTTTTCAAGATTTAATTTAGTTAATAACTCATAAGATTGTCCTGCAATAATCATTTTATATAAGAAAGGGACAGCTTTTTGTAAATCTCTATTCCCCCCATGTCCAGGGTGGATTTTATCATATGCTGCAATGCCTCTTATAACAGATTCTCTAGCCCATATTTTTAATCCATGAATTTCTTCATCTATATTTAATCTATCTTCTAAATCCATTCCTGGCAAATCACTAACTGTAACAATCATTGATTCAATATATTCCATAAGTTCATCTTCAACTTTTTCATCAGGGGCTTTTCCATTATCTTTTAACATTTTATTTTCAACACTTTTTACATATCTTCCAATTTTGTCATTAAGTTCATCTTCATCAAGATCTAAAAGTGCAAATCTTACTTCCCTTGCTATCTGTGATTTATAGTATTCATTTACAGCTGCTTTAAATGAAATATCAGAATCATAATAATTTCCACAATTTTCTCCTTTTTCTTCTGCAAAAATTTTTAATTTTTCTTCTAGTTCTATATGCTTAAAAAAATCTCTTTCTTCAATTAATATCCTATCCATTTCTTTTATTAATCTTAATGGATTAAGGCATTTATCTCCTTCTAATATTAATTTAAACAAATCTTGAATCCTTCTAGGTGAGACTCCAAAATTACCTTCACTATATTGCCTAAGATTATTTCTTAAGAAAACATTGCTTGCATTTACAAGTTCTTTTCTAAATTTTTTATCTATCAATATTTTATTATAATCTTCAACATGGTCAAATTCTTGAATTACTTTTCCACTATATATTTCAACTTTTTCTAAAGGATTTATTTCATTCATATAATCTATTTGTTTTAATGTTAAATTAGTTTCATCTCTTGGGATAGGCTTTACCAATCTTGTCATAACTGCCCATAATGCTGCAAGTTCAATAGTATGTGGTGCAATATGTTTATCTCTTGGTAAGTTGGACAAGTCCCTTTCATAAATTTTGATTTCTTCATTTAAGTTTAGAACATAACCAATATCGACTTTTTTTGTTCTATCCATCAAAGCTTCACTATAACCATGCTCATTTACATCCTTAAATTCAGCAAGATTAGTAGTACCAATAATGGCAGTATCAAAATTAACATTCACGCCTCCCATATTGATTCGGTGTTTTTCTGAAGCATCAAGTAAAGAATTATGAGTATTTCCTGTTTTGAATATATCTGATAAGTGTATTATTCCCCTATTTGCAGCAGCCCATCTCCCAAACATGCTGATAAAATCAATTCTTGGAAATATTTGTGAAAGTTCGTTAGCATACATTCGTATTTTTTGATTCATATCTTGTCCTGAATCTGGCATGATAGTAACTAAACCTCTATCAGCATCTAATGTATATCTTTCAACTTTAATATGTTCTAAAACTTTTTCAAAATCTCCATTATATTTTTTTAATAAACTTTCATAAACTTGATTACAATTATAACATAGGGTTCCTTGTAATAATTTTTTAGGAAGCAATAGATTTTTTCCATGTTTTTCTTTATATTCTTCTGCAACAGATTCAAGAAAAGTCCTCCTTTGTTGTTTATCTACCAATAAATATAAAGGATGCTCATTAATTTGACATGGTACAATTATATTTTCATCATCATTTCCACACCCTCCTCCACTACTGCATCCTCCACACCCACTACTTGATGCACATCCTCCTTGTTCTTCAACAATATTCCCTTTGCCGAAACCAATGGTTCTTTTTACTTTCATTTCTTCACTAAAATTTTTTGGATTAAATTCCCAATAAAATCTGAATATTGATCCTTCTTTGGTTTTTGAATATTGTCTAACTCCTTCCATTACTAAATCAACTAATCCAGTTTTAGCTGTTCCAACAGGCCCTCTTAACATAATTATCCTTTCCTTCCCCTCTTCCATTGCAGAAGACCTTATTTCATTTACAAAATTAGATAAAGCTCTCCAATTCCCAAATATTTCATTAGCTCCATTATCAAATACATCATCAAAAATATTGTATTTATCAATAATTTCACCACAATCTTCTATTTCAGTAAAACCATAATGTATAATTGAATCTAGAATATATTGGTAAGAAGTTCTTAAAGCAATTTCTGGTTTATTTATTGTAAACTCTAAAAAATCTTTAAATTTTTTTTCTTGTTTAATTTTATTAAAATCAATTTTTACATTTGTTCCTATTGTTGAAAGATAATCATTAACCTTTATCATTTGTTTATATCACCTAATACTTTTATTAATCCTTCAGTTTGATTTTTTAACATTTTAGTTTTACTATTTTTTCTATAAATAACCTTTGCCTCTTTATCATGTTCATAAACTTTAAACACTAACCCATCATCATCAACTTGGATTCCAAAACTTTTATACTTAGATTCATTCTTATCAAAAATTCCAGAAACTATTAATGAATAATTGCTACTATTTTCTAAAACCATCCAATTTTTTCCTGCTGCATCATTACTTTCATTTAGTTTTTCAGCAATTCCATAGGCTAAGGAACTTATATTTTCTTCACTTAAATCCTCATAGATTTCTATAGATTCAATGTCATAAATTCCATCTAATAATTCTTTTCCATAAACTTCTACATTTCCAGTAGATAATTCATCTAATAGTTTATTTTTTGGAGTCATTTTATCACCTCATACATCTAAATCTTCTTCTTTTAATATGGAATCATTATTTCCAATAATCCTAGACACAACACTACTTTCTGTTACCATAAGTCTAACATGTTCATATTCTCCTCTATTTTTTTTACTTTTAGTTGTATTAGGTCTCTTTGTATCCATACTTATGTCCTTGCCCCATATAGTACGCAAGTTTTTCATAACTTGTATCGTTTTTTTGATATCTAATGTTTTATAGGCAAATTCAAAGTCGTGATGCAATAATAATTCACCTTTATTGTTGAAATCTCCGTCCTTAACAAAAATTATTGGTTCTCCTGAATTATATAATTTGCCGAGTATATATTTTTTGATTCCACTAATCTGCTTATCTCTTGTTAATTCCTGAGGTAATTCCTGACCATAACCAAATAATTTATTTGCATCACAAAAATCTTTATCAAAGAATTCATCTATTAACATTATATCATTATAATATTTTCTAACATGAAATATTTTTTCTTTTCCATTCATTTCTTTTGTATCCCAGTTGAATTTGGTCAATCTATCATCGCATTTATCATATTCTGGACCATGCTTTCCTGTATCCCATCTATGCTCAATCCACTCCCACATTTTTAATCCTAATGCATAAGGATTAAACTGGCCATTACTCATTGCAGTTACTCCTGAATGGATTTTAGAAAAATCAAAAACTCCTTTATCTCCAACAAATCCTTCTTCAATCATTAATTTATGGTGCCAATATGTTGCCCAACCTTCATTCATTATTTTTGTACTTCTTTGTGGTGCAAAGTAATAGAACTCATCCCTGAATAAACTAAGCATGTCTAATTTCCAGTCTGGAAGATTATGGTTTCTGTATTTAGCATTATCGATTATAAACTTGACAACGTCTTTTTGAAGATTTCTAGGGAATCTTTTTCCTTCTTTATTTTCTCGATGTATTCTTCTCATTTCTTTTAATCTATGTTCTTTAGTATTCAATACACTGTCAAGATACCTATCTCCAGTATTATGGAGTCTAGGTCTTTCTCTTGGCATTTCAGCTTCTCTGACTCTTTTTTCAATTGTTTCAAAATCAGGATTTAAAAACACACTCATTGGATCAATAAGGTTATCTAAACTCATACAGATTTCAACCATCTTTTCAACTTCAGGTTGCCCATATCTTTGCTCTAATCTATCAACTTTCTCTGCATGCCAATTCATTTCTCTAACCATGTCTCTATTTGTTTTACTAAACCAAATATTATTCTTAAAGAAATCATTGTGTCCATAAACATGGCAAATTACAAATTTAATTTCAGTATCACTATTACTTTTATGTATATAAGCATAACACGGATCATTATTTATTACCATTTCATAAACTCTTGAGACTCCATATCTATTTTGTTGTTCAAATTCATATGCATCTTGTCCAAATTTCCAATGATGAGGCCTTCTAGGAAATCCTCCATATCCAATTATTTGAATCTGGTCTTCCCAATTAGTCATGTAAAAAACAGTCTCAAAAAAATCAAGCCCATGTTTTTTAGAAACTTTTTCTACTTCTTCTTGAAACCTTAAATATTTAGGTTCTAATTCTTCTACATTCATTTTCCTTTACCAAATATATCTTTTATTGAATCAAATATTCCTGCTTTATCTGCAATCTCTGTTGTTAAAATTTTTGAATTCTCATCCTTTAAATTATAATTATCAATTATATCTTGCAGATATTGTCCTGAACCATATGGGCTTCTTGTTTGAACATATCCTAATAAATTTAGATGTGGCAGCAAGTCTCTATTTAAAATTTGAAAACATAGGCTAGTATCTTCCTTACTCCAATTATCTCCATCAGATCCTTGAAGTATATAAATATTCCATTCTTCAGGTTTATAATTATCTTGCAAAATCTCTGCAGTTTTTAGATAAGCTGAAGAAATCATTGTTCCCCCTGCTTCTCTAGTTGTAAAGAAAGTATCTCTATCAACTTCTTTTGCAGCTGCATCATGAATAATGTATCTTGATTCAATAGCCTTATAATTTTTAGATAACCATAAGTCAACCCAAAAGCTCATGGTTCTGACCATTTCTTTTTGTTCTTGTCCCATGGATCCAGATACATCCATGATGTAGAATATCACAGCATTCATTTCCGGAGTAAATTCAGGTTTAAATGATCTATATCTCCTGTCTGGTCTAACTGGTGAAACAATCTTTCCAGGATAATGTGATCCGGAAGCCATTGATCTTTTCAAAGCATTTTTGAAAGTTCTTTTTTTATGTATCCTTCCTTGAGGGCCCACTCTATTAATAGTTTTTAATTTTTCATTATGTGACTGAATCATTCTGCATCCTTTAGGTTCAATTTTAGGAAGTTCAAGTTCAGCCAATAACTCTTCTGCTAATTCTTCTAAATCAAAAGCTTCAAGTTCATGTTCTCCAATTTCATCAGATGGTTTTTTTTCACCATGATCACCATCACCACTCCCGTCTCCTTCACCTCCCTCTCCACCTTCTCCAGAATGGTATTTAATTCTTGGAAGTTCAATGACATCATAAGGAACTTTAACAATCTTACCATCTCTTTTCCCTATGATTTCACCTCTCTTCAGCATATCTTTTAATCTTTTTCTAGTTCTATCTTTGGTGATATCTATAAACCTCTGCTTATCTCTATCAATGCTTCCTGACATTTTTAATCCTGTATTGCTTTACCTGCATATCTGATTAATTTTTCAGCACATTCATTACAATATCCCATTGCTGGTTCTGTCAATCTTTTCATTAGGACATTAAATTTCCCTTTTTCTTCTTCATTGCTAAATTTGTCTGGGTTTGCAATTTTTGTAAGATCTATTGAACCTTTTTTCTGTTCAAATAATTCAAGCTGAAGTCCTTTGTACAATCTTTCATCTGATTTGAAGTCAAATTCTCTATCTTCACCCATGACTTTGTTCATATATGCCATCAAAGTCATTCTATGACCTTGTGCAGCTTCTTCAGAAATGTTCATTCTTTCTTCAAGTCTTCTCATGAATTTTTCATCAGCTGGTTCTTCTTGTTCTGTATATTTGTCTTTAACTTTTTCATTTAAATGAGAAGCTCTTACATGGTTAACATATTTTTCAAATAATTCTTTCATTGCAGATTCATCTGATGAGATTGCTTTCATTAAATCATTTTTAGCAATGTTTTTATATTCCTCTACTACCATTGTTAGAAGTTCATGCTTATATTTATCAATTAAATTTTCATTAATGGATGCATCATGTTCAATTGAAAATTCTAATTCATTAAAAAGCATCAAAGGATTAATACATTTTCCATTATACCTTGATTTTGAAAGTAATCCGTCTAAAGTGTTTTGTATAACTCTTGGAGATACACCAAATAATCCCTCTTTTTGTGTACTACTTTCAGCAGCAGCTTTCATCAATTCTTTAACATGTTCTGTATTCCATTCATCAACAACTTTACCATCATACAATTTTAATTTATCCATCAATGATAATTTATGCTTTTCTGGATGTTTTAATCTAGTAAGTACAGCAAACAAAGCTGCAGAATAAATTGTGTGTGGTGCAATATGCTTTCCATCTTGATCCATTCCATGTCCATATTCTTTCTCATAAATTTTAATTTCTTCAGAAAGTTCTAAATTATAAGGAACATTAACAACATAAATCCTATTTCTAAATGCTTCTTGACTTTCATTTCTTCTTAATTTTTCAAATTCTGGTACATTTGTATGCCCAAATAGAATCTGATCAATTCTTATATTCGGCTGGTTTTTAGGCTTAATCTTTCTATCTTGTGTACCATCTAATAACTCATACAAGAACTCTTCATTAAGTTTAATGATTTCTACCCATTCTAAGAATCCTCTGTTTGCTTTATCAAACTCTCCTGAATGTGAGAAAGCTAATGGATGTGCTTCATCTCCATAAGCCTGCATAGTTAGGAAGTTAGTATCTCCTGTAAGCTCAGTGCTATCTTGATTTTTTTCATCTTTAGGCTTAAAGGTTCCAATTGCAACTCTTCTATCTTCGGAAGCAATTAATCTCCTTACTCTTATATGTTCTTTAAGAACTTTTTTCCAGTCACCTTCATGAACTTTCATTAATCTATCATAAAGATGCATGCATGGTGGACAAGAGTCTCCTTCTAATTTTATTCTATGATATGCATCGGTTTTTTTATTTATTTCTTTAAGGAATTGGTTTCTAATATCTTGAGGTAATAATGCCAATGGATCTTCATTCATAGGACACGGGGAATCCTTATCAATAATCTCATGCATTTCTTCTCTTGTAGTTCTTGGAATATTTACCCAATCAAAAGCATACATTTTACCACTATCTATTGAAGTATAATGTTCATAGCCTTTTTTCAATAAGTTTGCTAATGTACTTTTTGCACTGGCAACAGGTCCAAGCATAAGCAAAAATCTTTTCATATAATTTTTTCCTTGTGCTGCACCCTTTAAGAAAGATACAAATTCTTCCATGGAATCTTCAATACCAAATATGGCATCTGGACCATAGTCTGTTCTTTTCAAATCAACTTGTTTTTCAATAGACAAGTCAAATCTATCATTAAAAAAGTGATATCTTGGTAATTCAGGATTTCCAATTTTTCCTGATGGTGAATTACCAAAACTTATAATCATATCATAAACTCTTTGAAATGAGTTTCTTGGAATTAAAGGGTTTGTATAAACTTCATCAATATAATCCTCAAAGCTCATAACCTCTTTTCTGGCCAAATATAGTTCGTCTTTTTTTTCAAATCTATCTAGAATGCTTTTTTTTTCTTCAGACATTTAATCACCCCGTTTTTTAAACATAGTTCAGTCTTTCAGTAAATTTATTTATAAACCAACTGAAGAGACTTTAACTTCTATTATTATAATTATTAAACCTTAAAAATCCTTTGACAAATTTGAGTAACATTTAAATATTATGACAAATTTAAGGCATAATATGACCAATATAAGTCAAGAGGTGACGCATTTATTATCTTCTGATGTTGCAATACAAAGTTGTTTATGTCGTAATTTAATTAACATGAGAGGTTTAGCAAAATATATTATTGATAAACATAATGTTGATGCTTCTATTGATTCCGTAATTAGTGCAATAAGAAGATTTGATTCTCATTGTGAATTTCAAAATCATCAATTTAAACTTAAAGAACTTTTTTCAGGTTCAATGATAAAAACTTCAACAAACCTTGTTGCTCTTGATATTTCAGGAAGAAATAATATTAAAAAATGTTTTAATTTACTTAATTCTACTATTGATTTAGATAAAGGTGAAACATTAAGAATAGTTAAAGGTAATGCTCATTTAAGGTTAGTAATTGATGAAAAAAATTTAGAATCATTAAAAAAAGAATTAGGTTTTAATAATTACATTGAGATTAATAATTTAGTAGAACTTACAGTTGAGATCAAAGACTCAAAACTACACATAACTAAAGGTGTAATGGCAAGAATATCAAATGAGTTATCTGCAACTAATATAAATATTATAGATTTTATTTTTACGCCAAGTCTTATACATATATTTGTTGATAAAAAAGATTATGTCCAAGCACATTCTACATTAGTATCTATTACAGAAAGGTACTGATGTTCCGAAAGTAATTTTAAGAAAAAATGCCTCTTAATCAGCATAAGCTGAAAAAGAGGCGATTTAAAACGATAAAAATACTAAAGAAGTTCTTGGATAAAAGCTTTTCGAAATTAGCTCCAAACTGTACGGTCAAAAATGCTGAAATTGCGAAAGTGATTCATACAGCAGCCGAGACGCAAGATTTCCTTGAAGAAACCAGTAAAAAGCAAGGAAATAAGCCAAATGCAGATAT
>Ga0210057_1006728_pt1 | contig 14210 bp, 15 predicted proteins | sample CryGeyCG2114_010_2_FD_183968 | JGI IMG/M metagenome (GOLD analysis project Ga0210057, IMG submission 183968) | Groundwater microbial communities from aquifer - Crystal Geyser CG10_big_fil_rev_8/21/14_0.10 (SPAdes) (version 2) | ecosystem: Environmental > Aquatic > Deep subsurface > Groundwater ... | reverse complement strand
TTTTTCCAAAGCTTCTCTGGCGTTGTCGAAGCTGTCTTTCTCGAGTTTAGAATTCCAGGCGTAGCCGAAATGGAAGTCTGAGAGGATTGCTATCTTCATGGTATAGTATTGGGCGGGAAGATATTTGTCTGTTCTGAAAAGGTTATAAGTTTTAGCTTTCAAATAATGAGGTTAATTTGGTGATTATATGCCATACGACCCTTTAAAACCATTAACTTACAAAGATGGAAGCCTAGTTAAAGATGGAGATGTGGTTGGGTTAATTATACCCTCAAGTCATCAAAAATATCTTATTGACGGAATTATTGATTTAAGGTCAAAGAGAATTCGAGTCCCTGGAGGCGAGTCTTATCCTTTAAGAGAGGGAGATATTATAGTACGAGTTGATACTTTTTCAGAACCTTATGCGTGAAGGCATGTTTTTATAAATCTTCTATCCAATAACTATAAAGTGAATAAGATGGGTGAATGCCTTCCACTCGGTTAATATTTTAACTTTATCTAATCCTAATTATATTCTGAAAGCGAGGGGCAGTCGTCTAGCTTGGTTAGGATACGAGCCTTGGGAATTTTTCAAGCAAGTTCGTGGCTTGGGTTCAAATCCCAACTGCCTCACTAAAAAGAAAAGTTTAAATAGTAATGTTACCACAATAAAGTTACAAAGGTGCTAAGGATGATAGGTGAGTGTCTTCCTAATTGAAAGAGAACAAGTTTTCCTTAGCTATAATAAGATTTTTTTAAAAGTGATATTTTTGGGTCTTATACCCGGTCCGCAACCTAGATAATTTCTTCATCGGATCTAGGATTGCAGAAATCTTCTGGTTCTAATTTTGGGTTCGATTCCCAATAGTCCTGTCAAAATTTAAGGTGATAAAAAATGGGTGGATATATTCCTAGGGGATGGGGAAAAATATGAACGGTGGTTAGTCCAAAATTGGGGTTTCGTGAGTAGATATCCAGAATTATCAACCGGTAAGATTTCATTTGATGAGTCCATAAGAAATTTAAGAAGATGTTGGGATGGAAATTTGAATGCAGAAATATATGACGTGACCGGAGCTTTCGGAAACACAAAATGCAGAAAATTTCAAAGTGTAATTTCTGTTGGCGGCATAATTGTAGCAACAAAAATACCTGGAAAGGCAGGAATGCTAACAAAAAAAGGCTATAATTTTCATGAAGGAGAAGTTCCATGTTCTGAACTATTAGCTAGACTTACTTCATTTTGTATTTTCCTTATGAACAATGGTGAGGGAGGGTATATACTCGTACCTCAAGAACTATCATGGGAGCAAGGAGGGTACGGAATAAGAAGAAAGGAATTGGAAGAGGTGAGAAAAATTGCTAATGCAGGGGGCAATGATCTGATTGTTTTCACTGGGGGCCAAAATCAGAAATCAGAAAAATATTCCGAAGATTTACGAAGGATTTTAAGTGCCTTTTTTAGTTTTGATGAACTAACTGCTCTGTATAGATTTTCAAGTGGGAGAAAATTAGAGATTAAAGTGGTCGGTCTGGATGCTCCGATAATTAGTATGGCTGAAATGTCTTTGACTAGGAATGATGTGATAAATAATTTAGACATATCTTTTGATAATAGATATGATATTCCAATATATAGGAGGCTCTAGTGAATTTAAAAAAATTAAAGTTAAAGTATTATAATCCATTAATAAAACATGTAATCAAAAATGAAGGTGTCAATATGTCTGAACAATTGGGAATAACAGTAAAAAAGAATCAAGACTTTTCAGAGTGGTACACAGAAGTTATATTAAAAGCCGGTCTGGCAGATTATGCAACCACAAAAGGCTGCATGGTCATCAAAGCACTAGGCTATGGTATATGGGAGAATGTACAAAAATTGCTTGACGCTGAGTTCAAGAAAACAGGAGTTAAAAATTACTATTTTCCTCTTTTCATCCCAGAATCCATTCTGAAAAAAGAGGCTGAACATTTTGAAGGTTTCACTCCAGAAGTCGCATGGGTTACCCATGGAGGAGATGAAAAGCTCTCGGAAAAGCTTGCAATAAGGCCAACTTCTGAAACGATAATGTATGACACCTTCTCCAAATGGATAAGAAGCTGGAGAGACCTGCCACTGCTGACAAATCAGTGGTGCAATGTTGTAAGGTGGGAAACAAAGGCAACTAAATTATTTTTGAGGACTAGGGAATTTCTATGGCAAGAAGGACATACAGTCCACGCGACAAAAGAAGATGCGGACAAGCAAGTTATGCAAAGGCTTGAAATCTACAAAAAATTCGTTGAGGATAATTTGGCTATACCTCTCCTGAACGGCATGAAAAGCGAAGGAGAAAAATTTGCAGGAGCATTGTATACGACAACAATCGAAGCCTTGATGCCAGATGGGAAAGCACTTCAAATGGGAACATCACATAACTTAGGACAATATTTCGCTAAAGTTTTTGACATCAAATTCATTGACAAAGACGAAAAGGACAAATACGCATGGCAGACATCATGGGGCTTAAGCACAAGAGTAATTGGAGCCTTAGTAATGGTTCATGGGGATGACAAAGGTTTAGTTTTACCGCCAAAAATAGCCCCAACACAAGCCGTGATAATACCAATAAACTTTCATGAAAATCGAGAAGTCTTGGAAGAAGCCAAAAAAATAAAAAAGAAGCTAGAAGATGGAAGTTATAGTGTGGAGTTAGATGACAGAGAAGAATACAGCCCAGGATGGAAATTCAACGAATGGGAATTAAAAGGCGTACCATTAAGAATAGAAATAGGCCCGAAGGATCTAAAAAATCACCAAGTAATCTTAGTCAGAAGAGATACTTCAGAAAAAAAGTGTGTCCACGCAATTAACCTAGAAGAATCCGTAAAAGACATGCTTGGGAGTATTCAAGAGAATTTGTTTAATAAAGCAAAGAAATTTCTAGTCAACAGCATAACAGAAGCTAAAAATAAGGAAGAATTTAAGAAAATACTGGAAGAAAAAAAAGGCTTTATTAAGATCAACTGGTGCTACACAAGAGAATGCGAAGAAAAAATAAAAGAAGACACAGGAGCTACATCAAGGTTTATACCATTCGAAAGTGAAAAAACTAAAGGAAAATGTGATTATTGTGAAAAAGATGCTAAATTGGTGGCATACTTCGCAAAATCCTACTAACAAAATTATTTAAATGCTTGTGTGTGTAAATTATTATTGAAAAATAACTTCTGAGGTGTTTTTTTTGAATAAAATGGAAGAAGGAATAAAATCTGGAACTACGACTATTGGCTTGATTTGTAGAGATGGAGTTGTATTAGCAGCAGAAAGAAAAGCGACAATGGGATACATGGTTGCATCGAAAGACGACCTAAAAATCACAGAGATTGTGCCGCATATCGGCATGACGCAGGCAGGAATGGTAGGGGATTTGCAGGCTTTGGGAAGATACCTGAAAGCAGAGACAAAACTCTTTGAATTAAAAAACAAGAAAAGGATAACAGTAAAGTCAGCAGCATCCTTATTGGCAAGCATACTCTATGGGGGGAGATGGAGTTTTTTCCCATATATGATTCAAATAATTTTAGCTGGATATGATGAGAATGGTCCTAGCCTATTTATACTTCATCCAGATGGATCCAAGCTAGAAGAAAAAAGATTCTTTTCAACAGGCTCAGGATCGCCATTTGCATTCGGTGTTCTTGAAATGGCCTATAAAGATGGGTTAAGTGTTGAAGAAGGCAAGAAACTAGTGACAAAAGCTATTAGGGCAGCAGTTGAAAGGGATATTGCATCAGGCGGGAAAGGAATGGATATTGCTGTGATAGATGAAAAAGGCTTCAGGCTATTGAGTGATTCTGATATCAAGAAAATCATTGAAAGCTAGAGCTCATCCTAGATGAGTGAGTATTATGGAAATAATTGAAAAAGTTAAAAGCAGTTTACCTGAAAGTTTAGTAAATAGAATAGAATTAGAAGGGTGTGAAATCATTATTTACACGAAAGACAAGCTGTTCTTTCTTGATGCTTCAGAACAGGTAAGGGATGTTGTCAGTGAATTGAAAAAAAGAATAGAAGTAAGGCCGGACATCAGCTTAAGTCTGTCAACAGAAGAAACTGAAAAAAAGATAAGAGAAATCATTCCTGAAGAAGCTTTGATCAAGGAAATCAGGTTCCAGCCTGACAGAAGCATAGTTATCATTAATGCAGGAAAGCCTGGCTTGGTGATAGGGAGAGGCGGAGAATCCTTTAAAAAAATAAAGGAAGAAACCTTGTGGGTCCCGAGAATAGAAAGGACGCCAGAAATCAAATCCCAAGTTGTAAGGTCAATAAGGCAACTGCTGCATACAGAAACTGCATGGAGAAAGAAATTCCTGAAGAAAGTCGGGGAAAACATATTCTCAGATAAAACCACAAATAGGGATTGGGTTAGACTCACATGTTTAGGCGGATATAGAGAGGTTGGAAGGTCATGCACCCTGGTTGAGACACCGAAATCCAAGCTGCTTATGGACTGCGGAGTTAAAGTAGGGGGCTCAAATGGAGACTCATTTCCTTATTTGCAAGTAAAGGAATTTGATATGAGTGAGCTGGATGCAGTAATTGTCAGCCACCCTCATCTAGATCATGTAGGCATGGTTCCTTATTTGTATGAGTATGGCTTTGAAGGCCCTGTTTATTTGACTCATCCAGCTTTAGATTTAGCTACTATGCTTTGCTTGGATTATATTGATGTTATGCAGAAAAACGGGAACAAGCCCCCTTTCACTGCAAAGGGCGTCAAAGAAATGGTTAAGCATTCTATTGCTTTGGATTATAATGAAGTTTCGGATGTTGGGCCTGATGTGAGGCTGACATTTCAGCAGGCAGGCCATATACTAGGGTCTTCGCTTGTCCATCTGCATGTGGGGCAAGGCCTGCACAATATAGTATATACAGGGGATATTAAATTCTGCCCCACAAGATTATTTGATCCTGCTTTCACTGACTTCCAAAGAGTGGAAACTCTGATAATTGAATCAACATATGGGGGGTCTGACAATAAAATGCCTTCAAGAAAGGAATGTGAAGAGCAGCTGCTCAGCATAATCAACAGGACATTAGAAAGAAAAGGCAAAGTCATTATACCAAGCTTTGCAGTCGAGAGGGCGCAGGAGATTATGTGCCTATTATCAGAGAGCGGGTTCCAGCACAATGTTTATATTGATGGGATGATATGGGACGCTACTGCTATACATACAGCCTATCCTGAGTATCTATCCAAAAGATTGGAGAGAAAAATATTCCAAGGTGAAAACCCATTCAAGAACGAGATATTCAAAAGGCTAACAACATCAAATGAAAGGGAAAAAGTATGGACAGATGAGCCCTGTGTAATAATATCAACAAGCGGCATGCTTTCAGGAGGGCCAGTTATGGAGCATGTGAAAGCTCTTGGGGAAGACCCAAAGAATACATTAATCTTTGTCAGCTACCAGGGTGAAGGGACTTTAGGCAGAAGAATCCAAAAAGGCTGGAAAGAAATTCCAATAATTATTAACGGCAAGCAAACCACTCTGAAACTAGAAATGGAAATTCAGACTATAGATGGACTTTCTGGGCATTCAGACAGAAACCAATTGCTGAATTTTGTGGATAGGTTAAAATCCAGGCCTGAAAGGATAATAACTTGCCACGGGGACAACACTGTGCCAATAAGCCTTGCAAGGGATTTCCATAAAATTTTTAGGGTGGAAACAATAGCGCCAAAAAACCTTGAAACTATCAGGTTAAAATGATTAATAGGGGTAGCCCAACCCTAAAGTAAAGCTGTATACGCGAAAAGTGCCCCCATCATCCACAACATCAACTATTGTTTCTTCTTTTGCTTCGGTGAAATATGGTTTCTGAGAATCCATTCCCAAAGGCAAATTTTCAATATCTTTCCACCAGACAAATACTTTATCTGTGTGCTGAATGGAATAAATCCTATTCATAAAATTATCAAACTCATTTCCTACCCCATCAGCCAATGCATAGTCATAAGTGTTATCCAAGTTATCAATCGTCTTTAATGTATCTCTGGCATACACTTCAAGAAGCGCGTAACTCCATTGATTTTTTATAGAATATTGGGGGAAGAAGTGAATAAAGGCTAACATTAATATAACCCCTGCCAATAAAAGCTCAAGTATATTGACTATTCCTTTCACAGTTACACCTCTACTACTAATTCCCCGGTCTTTCTAACCCCAGCGTTATCAACAAAGGCTGTTATTCTCGTGATTGTTGTCATCATTCCTGTTTTTTTAGCAATTGAAGCCGGGGGGGCGCAGTTTAAGATAATATTTCTCTGGCCATTATTCGTTATTTCATAAAAACGGACAGAAAAAGGCTGATCAAATGAAAGTATTTCCTGAACGCTTAAATAACTGTTGAGTCCCCCGGAGCATTTAGTATTGAATTCTGTGATTTTTTTCAAAGACAATAGATTGGTTTGATTGCTGTTCCCATAATCGTAAGATAGGCCTATTCTCTTAACATTGGACTGGTCCCAATCTTTCGGCTCGCCGTTATTATTCAGCAATATCTCAGATAGTTGATATGTTTTTGACCTGCTGTCTTCTTTGCTTGCTTCAGCAATAAAACTAGGTATATTGGATGAATATTGAAGATAGATGAATACTATAAAAACAATAAAAGCAACGAAGCTAATCAAATATTCTAATGTCAATTGTCCTTTCATTTAAACACCTATCACTTTAAGCTTTACAAGTATCATAAACACAGCGATAGTGATTGAAAGCAGGATGATAGCGTGCTTGAATCCAGCTTTAACAGAACCCTCGCCTATTTGCCCTGCAACTAGACCCCCGCATATTGCCTGGATGATGCTCATGCAAAAGAACAATGCAAAATAATAGCATGAAATTGAAGCCTTCTCAATGCTAAAAACGGAGCAGATTTCGGAATAAATATTGCACGGCAGGCATTCAATTGTAAATCCATAAATACAGAAATTGCAAGGATTATCTCCGCTAATGCCTATGACGCTCTCAGGGGTTGATACTGCTGTCTGAAAAATAGGTATCATCAGCTTGTTTATTGCAACTATCACGCCGATAAAAACAAATGATATAATATACATTGCACTCACATATTGCTTAAGCGAGCTCTTCCTCTCCTTTTCCGTTTCCTGCAATGTCATTAAAGTGGTTGACAATGAGTCGAGAATTTCAGATACTCTCCCGCCAGACATATAGGTCTCTATAATTATTCTTACTGCCTTTTCAAGAGTCGGGCTGCTTTTCAATCTTTTCTTGGACTGCTCCAAAACTTTTATTACATCTATATTCCATGTTAATTGATTCCCCATCTTCCTTACTTCTTTTGTCAATGCCCCATAATTGTTGTGGCTTAAAGAGATTATAGCTTTGTGCAATGGCAGGCCAGCTTTTGTTGCATCGACCAAATCCCTGAGAAAATTTGGGTAAGCCAGCTCCATCTCTTTTATTTCCCTGTATTTTATATAATTCAGGATAAACTGGGGGATAACTACCATAAAAACTGAAATGATTATTACATTGCCTATTACCCCGCTATCACCCATCAAAAGAGCTACTAAAAGAAGCACCCACGATACAAGCAGCGTTATTATTAGTACCTTTCTTTCCTTTGTTAGCTCTATTTTCAACATTTTAACCTTCTCCGGGTGAAGCTGACCTGATCAAAACTATAAAACCAAAAGATATCAGGGGAATTAAAATAAAGATGAGGGCGAATTGTATTGATATTATGCTTGTTTGTGTGATGCCACCTCCTATTCCCGACATTAATGATGTGAGGATTGTAAAAAATATAGTTCCTAAAACTAAAGCCGTCAGATAGACTTCTAAAAATATCTCAAGTGATTTAGAGAATTCCTCCAGCTTTCTCTTGTAATCGCCTAAAAAGGTTTTAGATTTTTGATCAAGAAGAGTTGAGAGGTTCCCACCGCTCTCCAATGAAGACAATATAGACCAGAATAATTCTCTTAATTCTTTTGATGGTGTTCTGTCAACAGCTTTTTTAAGGCTGTCTTTAATGCTTAATCCAAAAGCCGACATATCATTAACAATACTTTTTGCTTCGCTTGACACGTCGCCATATTCATCAAACTTGGAGAAGATTTCAAAAACTTTATACAAGGGCAAGCCAGAGCTTGCAATTGCAGAAAGATATATCCCCGCAAAGGGGAGTGTTCTTTCAATTGATTTTGCTTTATCGCCAATTATAAACTTCGGGTAATTCAAAAATATCAAGAAAAATAGAATAGAAATGCCAAGAGAAACTGTAATTGCTGTAAATATGCTGAATAATATGCCCAATTTTAGAAGAGAAAAAATAAAAGAAAATAACGGAACCTCAGCAACAAAAAGTATTATGCAGGTTAAAAGGGACGTGGAAAGATATTCTTCAATGGACAATCTCATCCTGCTCTTCTTTAGATCATCTTTCAAATCAGAAAAAAGATGGAGATTGGGTTCTAAAAATTTTCCCAGATGTCTCATTGCTGTTTTTGTATAAGACGACATTAAATTTCACCGAGGACGACATCCATAACTCTCTCCGGATAATTATAATAGAGGTTTATAATCTGTGAAACACTCTCATAGTCTGCTATATTTCTTGCCTGCAGCCATTCTAAAATCGAAATTCTTCTTTGGAATTCCTCCAAAAGCTCTTTTTCACTCAAGTCTGTTTTTTTCAGGATATTGGCAAGTGTAATGCTCTTATTTTTAACTTTTATTTGATCTGACCCTGAGTCCCATTCAAAAACAGGATTTGTTTCTGGAATATTATTCTTTCTATTAAAGCCTGTAATTTCATAAACGGCCTGGACTCTTCTAGTAAATTTCCCCTTATACCTTAATTTTTTTATGAAAACTATCAAATCTAAATTTTCCAGTAAACTTGGGGATAAGTCTATGGGTTTTGTTGTTAGCCTGTCTATCAGCTTCTCCATTGAATCTGCATGTATGGTTGCAAGCGAAGGGTGCCCTGTTGCCATCTGTTGGAACAAGACATAGGCTTCCTTTCCTCTAACCTCTCCTACTATTATATAGTCTGGCCTCTGCCTCAAGCTTTCCCTCAAAAGATCAAACAGATCTATCTGGCCTCTTTCCCTTTCTTTGGAGCTGGCAACAGAAGTCCTGGCAACCTGAGGAATCCAGTGCGGATGCAGCAGCTTGAGCTCAGCGGTGTCTTCTATGCTAACAATCTTCATATTCCTTCTGATGAACAATGATAAGATGTTCAAGAACGAAGTTTTACCTGTTGCTGTTCCCCCTGAGACCAATACGCTTGAGCTATAATCAACAGCCAGCCAGAGAAAAGCTAAAGTTTTAGCATTTATTGTTTTGTATGCCAAAAGGTGCGTGGGTGTCAGCGGGCTTTCTGTGAATTTTCTTATTGTAAAATTTGACCCCCTTCTTGCTATGTCTGTTGACAACGTGCCTTGAACCCTGGAACCATCCGGTAATGACCCCTGCAGAAGAGGATCTATAACTGAAACAGACTGTCCGCACAATTGAGCTATCCTTATTAAATATGAATCTAATTCTTCGGAGTCAGGAAAAATTATATTTGTTGGTATTGATCCCAATAGAGGGTCCCGATGAAAAATATAAATAGGTATGTTGATTCCATCGCAGCTTATATCCTCTATATTCGGGTCGTGCATTATAGGCTCTATAGGTCCTAGGCCAAGAAAGTCTCTTTCTATATAATAGATTAAAATGGTCTTTTCGGTTTCTGATATATTTATCCTAAAATAATCGAGGAGTTTGAATGATTCCCTTCTAAGGTATTCCTTTGCTTCCTGTTTTTTTAATTTGCTGAAATCTATATCCAATTTTTCTTCTAGGATATCCTTTAGTTTTGTAATCAGCCTCTTCATTCTTGCAGGAATTTGAGGCTGGACAACAATATATTCATGCTGGTTTTTGTTTGGGTTCCATTGTATCTTTGCATAAGCCATAATTGGCTCGTTTTTCTCGGGCTCTCTTGGTATTAATGGGTAAGTTTTAGAAACAAACTCTTTCTGCTCCTCTTTTTCTAAACCAAGCTTAGAAACCTTTTTTATTCCAAATTCTGGTATTTCTATGCCCTCTAATTCTTCCCTGCTTTTCTCTATTACAATTTCCCCTTTTTTAATCGAAACCTCGCCTTTAATTTCTAAAGGGCCGCCTTTTTCAAACCTTGAAACAGCCCTAAAGGATGGCTTGTCCCTTTCTTTCCACTTAAGAGTAGTTTTATATCCATTAACCAGCTTTTTGAAAATAAGCTTTCTTTTCATTAATCAATCACTACCTGTTTATTTATATTATTAATTTGGATTTCTATTATTTTATTTTCACTTTCTGATTGCGAGTCTATCAATGAAAAAGTTTTATTTAAATGAAATAATTGGTGTCTCCTTGAATAAAACTTTTGTGAAATTAAAGTAGTGTTCAGCCCCTCATCCTGTTTTAAAATGATCTTGTAATAGTAGCCTCCTATTTTTAGGGGCAAATCCTCCTGAACTTTAACATAATCGCATGATTTGCACCCAGTGCTTTTGATAATGTGAGTTACAGCTAGATTGTCGACTATATCAGTAAGCTTATCTCCTATTCTCACCTTAAAGAATTCGTTTTGGTTGTAAAAAATATAGCTTATTACAGCAAAAAGGCTAAATGATATCAAAAAAAATAAAACAAACTCTATTATGAGAGATTGGCCTTTTGTCATCAAACTATAATATTAATTTCTGTTTTAATTAAATTACCTGATTGCTGGGAACCTGACTTTTGTATTCTTAAAAATCCTTGCGTGGACTGCTTTATTGTATTTCCAGATGTTTTTAAAACTATTTTATACTGATTTCCAGTTGTTTTATCCTCTAATTCCCTAAACCAAAGCTTATACCAGACTTTTATTTCATTGTCCCCCTTTTGGGACTTCCCAAGAACTACACCAGACTTGTCTATGCCTAGAGTTGCTGTTTGATTCATATTTGGGGTGTTCAGCGGGATCCAATCAGGCGTTTCAGCAACATAAGAGACTTTCGAGTTGAATTCAAAAACAATGCTGTTTTCCTCACTGCCTACAGATTCAGGATAGACTGTTATCCTGCCAGGAACTTTTAATTCTACAGATTCTTCTCCCCCGTTTCTTGCAATATCAACTATTGTTTTTTCCAGCTGGTTAAAAAAATTATATATGTCATCAACGCTTTTTGAATCCTTCTTTTTTTGAATAACAGAAGAAGCCCAAGGGTATACGCTTCCTACTATTGTTAAAGACACTAAAACTATTATTATAGCCGATACTACTTGAGATTGCCCCTTTATCATTCAACCAATAAACAATTAGGAAAAACAAAAGAAATAGTTAACTCTAGCAATAGACTGTCTGCCTGACAGAATTGCTTGGAGAGACCACCATAACCGTATGAGTTGTCCCTGAACCATAATTTGTATTTCCAACAGCTACAGAACTTGAGTGCGAGTTTATTGGATCCAAAGACCCGAATAGACTGTTAGGAGAACCATCAACAAAAACCTTTAATTCCCCGTCAGCTATGTTAGAAGTCCCGTCATTTGAAAGAACAATTGTTATATCGCCATTTGTGCATGAAAGGTCTACAATAGATATGGTTTTTGATATTTTGCCAGTGACAACACCAGACATATATACATATGCAGTCCCGGCCAAAGCAATCGTAATCAAAAGCAAAAGAATAGTTGCTATTACAGCTGAAACTCCTTTTCTCATCTTAATTATCCCTATATTTTTAATGGCAGCGGCCTTTGCTGAGGAGGTCTTTGCATTGGCCTTACTGGTGGCCTTCTCAGTTTCTTGCCAACATCATCCAGCAGCTCAAGCATCGCATCATTTCTTTCTGTGATTTTTTGGTTTGTTTTAATTAATTCATCTAACCTTTCAACAACCGGCTTCATTGTATCCCCGCTGCTGGCCACGCTCACTCTCTCTTCATTTTCCTCGCCAGACTCCTTAATAAAAGAAACCAGCTCTTTCATGTTTACTATCAAGTCGTCCATTCTTGAAAGCAATTTTGACAATTCTATCCTTAAGGCGTCATTTGACTTTGCCAGCTCATCAACAATCATCTGGTTCATTCTAACAATGTCGACAATGTCGCTAAACATATCTTTCGAGTAATTTCCGCCTTTAGCCTCTTCAACTCTTTCCATTCTTTTTTCCAGCCTTCTTATAGGAGACATAGGAATTAACTCATACTCTTTATCATCTTCTGTTATAACCATGGATTCACCTAAATTATTTCTGCTTTCTATGTTTAAATTATTTAGTTTTGAGTATAAAAAATTTCTTTCTTAGAATAAAGCTTAGAATAAAAAGAAAAAGAATTAGTAGTCTTCCATTCCTGGGCCGCCCATGCCTCCTGGTGGCATTGAAGGCATTCCTTTGTTTAGTTTGGATGCAGAAATAACATCGTCTATCCTTAATATCATCTCTGCCGCTTCTGTTGCTGATTTTATTGCCTGTGTTTTTATTTTAACCGGTTCTATCACACCTGCATTCAGCATATCCATGACGCCGCCGTTCAATACATTCACTCCCATCTGCTGGTTTTTCTTGTCATGCTCTGATCTCAAGGAAACCAAAGTGTCAATTGGGTCCAAGCCGCCATTCTCAGCAAGGCTTCTTGGTATCACTTCCATTGCATCTGCAAATGAGGTTATCGCCAGCTGTTCTCTTCCTGAGAATCCTTCTGCGTATTTTCTCAGTTCTCTTGCAACTTCTGCTTCTGGCGCTCCTCCGCCTGGAACTATTTTTCCGACTTCTATTGATGATGATACTGCCCCGATTGCATCTTCTATCGCTCGGTCTATCTCGTCAACAACATGCTCTGTCCCGCCTCTTACAAGAATTGTGACTGCTTTTGGGTTTTTGCATTCCCTGACGAAAACCATGTCTTCATCCCCTATTTTCTGCTCTTCCACTAATTTAGCAAAACCTAGGTCTTTATCTGATAGGTCGTTAAGGCTGGTTACTATTCTTCCGCCGGTTGCTTTTGCGAGTTTTTCCATGTCTGATTTCTTCACTCTTCTAACTGCAAGTATTCCTTTTTTTGAAAGATAGTGTTGGGCGACATCGTCTATTCCTTTCTGGCAGACTAAAACAGTTGCTCCGGATTTTACAACATCATCAACCATTTTTTTTAGGATTCTTTCTTCCTGCTCAACAAATGCCTGAAGCTTAGAAGGGTCTGTGATTTGGATTTGAGTGTCTGTTTCTGAGGATTTGAATTCAAGAGCCGCATCCAATAAAGCTATTTTTGCGTTATTGATTTCTTTCGGCATTCCTGGGTGGACCACTTCCTTGTCAATTACTATTCCTTTTATCAATTCTGTTTCGTCCAATGATCCCCCATGCTTCTTCTCTCTTTTAATGTCATCAATATTAACCGAGATCTTATTCCCTTTCTTTTCTGCAACCTGCGTCACAGCCTCAACAACCAGATCAGCGAGCTTTTCACTGTATCCATAACCTGACTTGCCGCTCATGCTTGTGAGCACAATCTTCTTTAAAGTATCCTTATCTGAAACTGTTACCGGGCTGGATATTCTGTCAAGAGTTTTAAGCGCATGGTCTCTTGCAAGATTATATCCTCGTATAATTACAGTGGAGTGTATATTCTGGTCTAGAAGCTCTCCTGCTTTTCTGAGAAGTTCGCCTGCTATAACTACAGCGGATGTTGTGCCGTCTCCTACTTCCTCGTTCTGGGTTTTTGCAACCTCAACCATCATTTTAGCGGCTGGGTGCTCTATCTCCATCTCTTCAAGAATAGTCACGCCGTCATTTGTTATTACTATGTCGCCTATACTGTCGACCAGCATCTTATCCATTCCTTTAGGGCCTAAAGTTGTCCTAACAGCATCGGCTATAGCCCTAGCTGCTGCTATGTTATTTTCTTGGGCGTTCCTTCCTTTACTTCTAAGAGTTCCCTCTGGCAAAATGAATATTGGCTGACCGCCTATTTGTCCCATGGTTACCATTCTAACACCTCCATAATTAGAATAATTTACACTATCTGTATCTGGTTATACAAACTTAAATAATTTAGTTAAAGCACAGTATCTCCGAATGCCCATTGAATTTTAACTGATTCAAAAATGACAGATTTTCAATCTACCCAAATTATTCGATGAAAACAACTAGCAATATCCCAAAATATGCAGAAATATTTCATTTGACGATT
>Ga0210057_1006727_pt1 | contig 14212 bp, 15 predicted proteins | sample CryGeyCG2114_010_2_FD_183968 | JGI IMG/M metagenome (GOLD analysis project Ga0210057, IMG submission 183968) | Groundwater microbial communities from aquifer - Crystal Geyser CG10_big_fil_rev_8/21/14_0.10 (SPAdes) (version 2) | ecosystem: Environmental > Aquatic > Deep subsurface > Groundwater ... | reverse complement strand
GTGGGGGAGAGCAACTGCTTCCAGCAGTTTCCGTGAGTAGAGCGCGCATCCAGCCGAGGGGCAGAATAGTTTTTGATTTTCGTCCAGCCTGTTAAACGCTAAACCAGAAGTCATCAGCACAATTCCGAGATTGTCGACTTTGCCGCGGTCGTTGTATTGCATCATGCGCGAGGCGACCATTCCAATTCCTAAACTCCCCCTCCCTTCAAGGGAGGGGGGCGGGGGGAGGGTCTGGGTTTCGTGGGCAGAGTTAAGATTTTTTGCCATCTCATTCAGAAAATCCGGCTCCACCACTGTATCATTATTTAAAAGCAGAACCGCGTCCACATTTTTATCCGCCAAAGCGCGCCTAATGCCTATATTATTTCCTTCCGCAAAACCAAGATTTTTTTCATTTTGGATCACAGTAATAAAGCCGCTGAATTCGTCTTTTAACAGCCGAGCGTGTTCCGGCGCGTCATTGTTTACAATAATGACGTTATAATGGCTGTAACTTATTTTTTGCAGCGATTTTAAGCACTCTCTGGTATCTGGTAGATTCTTATAATGCAGTATAATTATTGCAATATGGGAATTTTTCATATAAGGTTATTGTATCTTGTCTGGTCATTATTTTTTGTAACTTGTATCTTACGAGCATATCATGAATAAAACCCATAAACAACTTATTTATATTTGGCGCGCCATTCTTGTATTTGCGTCAATTGCATTGCTCGGATGGCTGTTCTGGATTAATTTGGTGCCGAGCGGGATTCTGGTTTTGCAGTATAAAAAAGGAAGCCCGGCTTCGCCGATTACGGATTTGCATCCGGAAAAGCGAGTCATAGATTTACCCGAGTACCCCCCTTCGCTGAAGCTACGGGGGGCAGGCGGCGTGCAGCGTTTTTATATTGATCCGGTGTATTTCGACGCCAAAGTTCCGCGGGAATTCGAGGACGTGACTGTGGACATAACCTGGCAGAACCAATCCCAGCCCATCTTGGAGCTGGGCGCGCGCAAAGTCCGCGAGTCTTGGGGGTTTGTGCTTAAGCCTTTGCAGAACAAAATTATTGATGGCCTGGACTGGCCGTGCCAGCGGTATAGTGGGGTTATCTTTTGTCAGCGCCAAGAGCAATATGCTAATCTGGCGGCATTCTTTTCCCGGCCGCCGGCCGAAAAAGCGCTGGTGTATAATTACGCGGTTCCGCCGAATGTTAATTATGACCTTATGAACGTAAATACCAATGCGGGGGATTATAATTATTTAATCGCCACTTATGAGCCGCCGGAATCCTTGGGCGATAACTGGCACCGCAAAAGCATAAAGTATAATTGGCGCGATTTCGCGCTTTATATAAATGAAATCAGCTTTTTAGTTTCCGCTCCCGAACTAAACAAGGGCCACGGAGAGATTGTTTTGGGTGATATTACAATCACGCTCAAGCGCGATCCCTTGGATTGGCAAGGTTTTGCGGAGTATGTTAAAAATCAGGTTAGGAGGTTGAAATAATACTGTCAGTAATAACATGAAACATCTTACATTAAAACTTAATACAGAATTATTTAGAATAAGCGGTATGCTCACGCTTATACTTTATTTATTGGAAACCCTTAAAGAAGGCTATGTTTCTTTTTATTTAAATCCTGTTGTAATTTTGGTTATATTTTTAATTTCAGGCATTATTTGGCTTTTTGATTGGTCAAATGAACCTAATTAAACGGCTCACCTATGAGCTGTTTAATTCTAAACATTCCATGGGGTCGGAACGTTAAAACCTTGAAAAATGGCATAAAAACTGGTAGTATATTGATGCTATGAAATTCGAAAAACTGTCAATTCCCGGCCTGTATTTGTTAACCCTTGACTCGCATTTGGACGAGCGGGGCTTTTTTTTGGAGAGGCATCGGGATGAGTGGTTCCGCGAACAGGGGATTGAGGTTGGTTTTGTGCAGGATAACCATTCCCAGTCAAAAAAAGGCGTATTGCGCGGGCTTCATTTCCAGTCAAAGCCGAAGGAGCAGGACAAATTAGTTTGGGTTGTTCGTGGAAAGATTTGGGATGTGGCAGTTGATATTCGTAAAGATTCCAAAACATTCGGCAAATACGAAGCAGTGGAATTATCCGAAGAAAATCAGCAGATGTTTTTTATTCCCAAAGGCTTTGCCCATGGTTTTGTAACTCTTTCCGAGAAAGCGGACGTATTATATAAAACAAGCGAATACTACTCGAAGAAGAATGATAAAGGCCTGCTTTGGAACGACCCGGAGGTCGGCATTAAATGGCCAATGGAAAATCCGATTGTCTCGGAAAAAGACAGCCGCTTGCCCAGCCTTAAACACGCAATTAATTGATGGTTTAATTGAACAAATATGAATACAAAAAGTTTAAAAAAAGGAACTATCCATACTATTTTAAAGAGAGCAGGAATAGATAGAGAGTCTTTGTAATATGTTATGAAAAAAATTACCCTAATAACTACAAATGAAAAAAAAGCGAAAGAAATCGCGCTGGCATTAAAGCCGTATAATGTAGAGTTGGAGCATCAAGGGATTAAGTACTCCGAAGACAAGGAAGCCGGCATGGAAGAAGTTTGCACTGTGGCGGCCAAAGAATTGGCGAACAAACTGAACAAAAATGTTATGGTTGATGATACGGGAATTTTTTTTGAAGCATGCAATAATTTTCCCGGAGCTTTGCCAAAATTTGTTATTAAAGGAATAGGGTTGGACGGAATCCTAAGATTGTTAAAGGGTCAAAACCGAGACGCGCATTTTGAAACAGTCATAGGGTATTGCGAACCAGGCGGAGAGCCAAAATGCTTCAATGGTGTAATGCGCGGAAAAATTACCAGAGAGGTTGTTAAACCAGTGAATGAAAAAATGCCATACGATAGTATATTTATCCCCCATGGCTTAGATTGCCCTATTTCCAAAATGACTTTGGAGGAAAAAAATGAAATTTCACAGCGGGCCAAAGCAGTTCGTAAATTAGGTGAGTATTTAAAACAATAAGAAATAAGCATATGCAAGACTGCATATTTTGCAAGATAGCGGCTGGCGAAATTCCGTCGCATAAAATTTATGAAGACGAGAGTGTGTTCGCTTTTCTGGATATTAATCCGGTTAATCTCGGGCACGCGCTTGTTATTCCCAAGGAGCACCACAAAAATCTTTTGGACACGCCGCCGGAACTGGCGTGCAAGCTGATAAGCGTTGTGCAGAAAATAGCGCCGGCTGCCATAAAAGCGGTTGGCGCGGACAGCTTTAATCTGGGAGTTAATACCGGCACCAGCGCCGGACAGGTTATACCGCATACGCATTTCCACGTTATTCCGCGCCATGAATCGGACGGGCATAAGCCCTGGGCTTCCAAGGAAGTTACGGAGGATGAATTAAAGGCGGCAGCGGAGAAGATAAAGAAAGAGTTATGAACATAATTGTCACCGGTTCCTTGGCGTACGACAGGATAATGAATTTTCCGGATTATTTTCGGAAGCATATTTTGCCCGAAAAGATTCACATTTTGAATGTTTCTTTTGTGCTGGATAAAATGGACGAGCATTTTGGCGGCACAGCCGGTAATATAGCCTATAATTTAAATTTACTGGGCCTGGCGCCGGATATCGTAAGCGTGTGGGGCAAGGATTTTGAAAAGTACAAAAGTTATTTTGATGATTTGGGAATTTCCACGGAGCATATTCAAGTCGACGGAAGCGATTACACGGCCGTGGCCAATATAACCACGGATTTGGACGATAACCAGATAAGCGCTTTTTACCCGGGGGTTTTAAGCCGGGGAGCAGAAGTTGAAATTCCGCGCCACCTTGCCCGCCAAGGCAGCTTTTTGGTTGTGTCCGCTTCTTCCAAGCGGGAAATCACCAGGCGGTGCTTATTCGCGCAAAGCAAAAATATTTCCTATATGTTCGATCCGGGCCAGCAGATGACCGCGCTTTCCGGCGAAGAAATGCGCCGGTGCGCCAAGTATGCCGCCATCGCCATTTTTAACGACTATGAATGGCAGATGTTCCGCGCGAAAAGCGGGCAAGAGCTGGATGATTTAACCCAGCAAGGAGTTACGGTTATTGTAACAAAGGGGGCTGTCGGCTCTATTATTTATACTAAAGATCAGGATTATGAAATTGGCACCGCCAAGCCCGGTGAAGTGGTTGACCCCACTGGCGCCGGTGACGCGTACCGCGCCGGAATCGTGGCCGGGTTCGTTGGCAAATGGGATTGGGGCGTGGCAGGCGAGATTGCCGCCACCATTGCTTCATATGCTGTTGAATACGCCGGAACCCAAACGCACAAGCCGTCTAAGCAGGAAATACGCGATCGTTTTAAAAGTAATTTTAACAGCGAGTGTCCGATGTAAATTTTATGAAAAAAGCATACACAGTCAAGTCAAGCAAAATAGTACACAAAAAAATATAAATTACGTTCCTCGTCATCCCCGAAATAAATTCAGCATGACGATTAAAAAATTATGAAAATGCTAGTAACCGGTGGAGCCGGATTCATAGGGTCCAACTTTATCCGGCAAATTTTAAAAAAATATCCAAACGACCAAGTCGTTAATTTTGATAAGCTCACTTACGCGGGTAATCTTGAGAATTTAAAAGATGTTGAAGACAATGAAAGATATTCATTCGTCAAAGGAGATATATGTGATTTTGATGCTTTGCGCCAGGTAGCGGAGGGTGTGGATGCGATTGTTCACTTTGCTGCGGAGTCGCATGTAGATAGGTCTATTCATTCGTCCGAAGAGTTTTTGGAAACAAATATCAAGGGCACGCAACGTGTCATAGATGTTGTCCGCAATTTAAAGATCAGCAGGCTGGTACATGTAAGCACAGACGAAGTATATGGCGATGTCGAATTTCCGGAAAAATCAACTGAGAAAAATGGAATCTTTCCATCCAGCCCGTATTCCGCGGCCAAGGCAGCTTCTGATATGCTGGTTTTGGGCGCAATTAGAACCCATGATGTTCCAGCTTGCATTACGCGCGGTTCAAATAATTACGGACCTTTCCAATTTCCAGAAAAAATAATTCCTTTATTTATTACAAACGCCATGGAAGATAAAAAGCTTCCGCTTTATGACGGAGGCGGGCAGATTCGGGACTGGCTTTTTGTAGAAGACCATTGCAGTGGAATTGATGCTGTATTGCGCCAAGGCAAGGTCGGTGAAATTTATAACATTGGCGCGGAGCAAAGCCCGGAAGTTGCGAATAAAGAATTAACCGCCATGATTCTAGAATTAACCGGCAAAGACAATAGCTTGATTGAGCCGGTTTCCGGCTTGCGCCCAGGGCATGACCAGCGTTATGCCATTGATTCGTCAAAGATTAAGTCCTTAGGCTGGAAGACGAGCGTTAGTTTAGAAGAAGGATTAAAACGTACGGTTGATTGGTATAAAGATAATCGTGATTGGTGGGAAAGAGTGAAAAGCGGGGAGTATAAGGAATATTACAAAAAGCATTATAGAAAATAATTCCCTGCTTATGAAAACATTAATCCTCGGCGCCAGCGGAATGTTAGGAAGCGAATTGGCGCGGGCATTTAAAAAATATAATCCAACCCGGTGGGACAGGCATGATTTGGATATTACAAACAAAGGCGAGGTCAATAAAAAAATTACAGAATTAAAGCCGGAGCTAATTATAAACGCGGCCGCGTATACAGATGTGGACGCGTGCGAGGAAAATGAGGAATTAGCCACAAAAGTAAACGGATACGCGGTTGGGTATTTGGCGGATGTTGCGTCTAATATAGACGCTACTTTGGTTCATTTTTCCACGGATTACGTGTTTGACGGAACAAAAAAAGAGGGGTATGTTGAGAGCGATGCGCCGAATCCGGTTAGCGCGTACGGACGGTCAAAACTGGCAGGGGAGCAGGCTATATTGTCATTGCGTCTGTCGGCCGGCCGCGGGATTGCTGCGTCGGCGGGTACGCCTCCTCGCAATGACAGCCTGAAATTTTATATTGTCCGCACGGCTTGGTTATACGGTAAGAACGGGAAGAATTTTGTGGAGACTATGATTTCAATGGCTAAGGCGGGCAAGCCGTTGAAAGTTATTGATGATCAGATTGGGTCGCCGACAAATGCTCGCGACTTGGCAGGGGCCACGCTGGAGTTGGTTGAATCAAAAAAACCGTCCGGCATTTATCACCGAACCAATGGCGGTACTACAAGCTGGTACGGATTTGCACGGAAAATATTCAAAATGTTTTCCGCCCAAGGCGGATCCGCCTTGGGCGGAAATAAGAGCGTTGATTTAAATCCATGCACGACCGCTGAATTTCCGCTTCCGGCCAAACGGCCCGCTTACTCGGTTCTACGGAGCACGAAATTAGAACCAATGCGCAGTTGGCAGGAAGGATTGAGGGCGTATGAACAAGAACGCGTTATTGACAGACCTGAATGACGAGTTTATACTGTATATGAAATAAGTATTAAATTCATATATATGCCCGTAGTTAATTTTTCCATAACAAAGCCATTGGAACGCGATATCAAGGAAGTCATTAAAAAGCGCGGCTTTACCAGCAAGGCGGAATTTTTTCGTTTCGCGGCCTGGGGCGCGATTGAAGATTTTCGCCATCCAAAAGAATCAATTGATGAGCGGTTTGAGCGAGAGATGAATGAGTTTGGGGAGTTATTGAGTAAAAAATTGCGCGGCAAAAAACTTCCTTCACCCGAAGAGCAGCTGGCGGATTTATTGTAATTATGGATTACGAGATATTTTTTGCCGAGCATTTTAAAAAGCAACTTAAAGTATACCGAAAAAAGTACAGGAATATTGCCAAAGACGTTATACGCGCGTTGAGGGGGTTCGATAAAAAGCAAGCGCAATTTCTTGGCGCGCAAGCGTACAAGATGAGGGTGCATTCAAGCGATGTTGCTCGAGGCAAAAGCCATTCGTTTCGTTTGATTATTTTAGTGCTCGAAATCGAGAACACACTGGCGCCAATTGTTATTTATTTTAAAGGGGATCGTGATTCCATATCAAAAGAAGAAATATTAGTGCATGCAGAAAATGTTAGAAATGAGGTAAAAAATCTATGAAAGGCATAATCCTCGCCGGCGGCAGCGGCACACGCTTGAATCCGCTTACAAAAGTCGCGTCCAAGCAGCTGCTTCCTATCTACAACCATCCAATGATATATTATCCGCTTCAGACTTTGGTCAAGGGCGGAATTAAAGATATTCTTGTGATAGTAGCGCCCGATAGGGAGGAAGACTTTATAAAATTCATGGGGGACGGAAGCGGCTTCGGCGTAAATATCACAATCATAGTCCAGCCCAAGCCGGAAGGATTGGCGCAGGCTTTTGTTATTGGAGAAGAATTTATTGATAAAGATAGCGTGGCTATGATTTTAGGGGATAATATTTTTGAAGATGATTTTTCCGATGAAATCAAATCATTTAAATCCGGAGGGCACGTGTTCGCCAAAAAAGTGCATGATCCAGAAAGGTTTGGAGTGGTTAAATTCGATAAAGATATGCGGGCAACAGAAATTGTAGAAAAGCCAAAAAAATGGATTTCCGATTACTGTGTTACTGGTTTGTATATTTATGATAATCGAGTAATTGAAGTTGCAAAAAATCTCAGGCCATCAGAGCGAGGCGAGCTTGAAATTACAGATGTGAATAACTGGTTTTTGGAAAAAGGGGAGCTTACAGTCGGAGAGGTAAAAGGCGAATGGTTTGACGCGGGCACGTTTGATTCTCTTTTGGAAGCCAATATGCTAATTGCCAAAAAAGAAGGATCCGTCATCTTTAACGCGTAAGGGCAAGGCAAGCAAAGAGCCTTTATCCACAAATATGGCGGATTGCAAACTAAGGACAAATTCAACATTGTTTGCTTTTGTGTTTTCCGCCAGCACTAGGCTGCGCGGAATTGGCATGGAGTTGATATCTATTACGCGCAGCGTGTTATTAACAGTATATAAGACATGAAAATCATCGTCAGCCCAGCTAATTTCGCCGATAGGCTGTGAATAACGGATTATCTGGCTCCGATCCGCTCGAGTTGGAATGATGGTAAGGGGCGCCACAAAAGAACGGGTAAAGATGCCGTACCTATCCGTATAAACTAGGGTTTGCCCGTCTTGAGAAAACATAAACTGTTCCACGCCGGAAATAGTTATAATTCCGGAATCTATGTTATTGCTTTTTACGGTGGGATCCGCGATAATAAGCTCCTTGTCTTTTTGGCTGTATAAAGCAATTCGATGCGTATTCGTGTTTTTTAGTTCATGGTATTTAGTCGCGCTGACTGAAGGGATCAGGTGTATGACAGAAGCATCGCTGGGCGCGATCCAGGAAACCAGATATTCATTTGTTTGCGCGTCCAGGCTGAGAAGGATAATGCGATTTTTTTCCGCTAAATAAGAATATATGGGCCCGCGGGAAATTAAGCGAGCGGTTTTTAAAAGGTAGGGTATTCTATACAGCATTCCATCCGAAAGCGCGTAGATGGTATTCGCGGAAGCCGGGTCCCATTGCACGTTTTCAATATTTCTTTTTAAAAGCGCGTGCAAAGCAATTACTTTTTCCTGGTTTCTAACGTCAACCACAAAGTATTGCGTCTGGCCCGCGTTTAATCGGCCAAAGATAAATTGATCGCTCTCCGGCGACCATGAAAATGTTGCCAGATCATCCTTTTTTATATTGGCAATAAGGTCATCTTTTTTGTTAAGAAAATTGAACAGCCTTAGCTGGGAATTGTTTGTTATATAGGCGACTTTATCCTGCTTTTTATTCCACCAATAGGATGAAATTTCCTCATCCAAAAGGCTTTGCGCCATAGCTTCGGGGTATAGCCTGATAGCGTCCTCAAAAGTGGTAACTCGGGCATAGACTTCGATGGTCTTTTCCCATGAATGGTAGCCGTCCTTTGCGACCAGTAGATTAATTTTGCCAGGTAGTATATCATTAATAATCGTAGGGGTCAGTTGCGCGTGGATTTTCCCATCAAGATAAATATTCGCTTTTTCCGGGTCAGAACGAACCACCAGGCTGCCTGTCTCCACAATCCTATTGTAAGTAAAATCATACCTAAAACCAGCCGTATAAAGAATTAACGGCGGCGCAGCCAGAAAAAAGATTACAATGGCTGTTATATATAGAATTCGGCGGGTGCGGAGTTTCATGACAAATAATTATGTCTAAATTCGTAATAAAAGGAGGAAACAAATTATCAGGCAAGTGGCATGTGCAGGGAATGAAGAACGCGGCCACGCCTATCGTAGCCGCAACCTTGCTTTCGAGCGAAGAGTGCGTTATTCGCAATATACCCCGTATTTCCGATATGCACCAGATGTTGGCAATTTTGGAGCACATTGGATCTAAAATTAAATGGGATGACGAACACACGCTTCGCATTCAGACTCCAGAAATAAAAACATGCGAATTGCCTTATAAGCTGTCAAAATCAATGCGTTCATCCGTACTGTTGATTGGGCCGCTTTTGAGCCGGCGGGAGGAGGTAATAATCCCAGAACCAGGCGGATGCAGTATAGGGAACAGGCCTTTGGACGCCCATTTTAAAGCTTTAAAATGTCTGGGCGCGGAAATAAACCAACGTCAGGATGGATACTATACCATAAAATCTAAAGAATTACAAGCCGGGGAAATTAAACTTATTGAAAAATCAGTAACAGCCACGGAAAACGCCATGATGGCGGCTAGTCGGATTCCGGGCACGACCATAATAAAAAATGCCGCGCAAGAGCCCCATGTTGCGGCTTTGGGGAATTTTTTGGCTTGCCTGGGGGTCGAAATCCAAGGGCACGGCAGCGATGAAATTAAAATTACCGGAACAAAAAATTTAAAAGGCTGTGAATTCGAAATTATTCCGGACATGCTTGAGGTGGGAACACTGGCAGTGCTGGGAGCCCTATGCGCGGATGAAATCTCAATCGCGCCAGTTGTTTCGGAGCATATGTCCGCTGTTTGGAAAAAACTTGGTCAAGCTGGAGTTAACATCAAAAAAAAAGGCGATGCGTGGATAGTAAAAAATTCACTTAACAGCCTAAAAAGTTTTGATTTAAAGACTTCTCCTTTTCCGGGTTTTCCTACGGACCTGCAGGCGCCCTTTGGATTGCTGGCAACGCAAGCCAAAGGCAAAAGCGTAATTCGCGATTTGATGTTCGAAAATCGGCTGGGGTACATGGAGAAGCTGTCCGGGATGGGAGCAAATGCTAAAATTAAAGATTCGCACACTGCCCAAGTAGAGGGGCCGTCTGATTTGGAGGGCAAGGTTCTTGACAGTCTGGATCTAAGGGCGGGCGCTACCTTGATTATCGCGGGTTTAATAGCCAAAGGGGAGACAATAATCAATCAAGCGGAAATTATAGACCGAGGATATGAAAAAATAGACCAGCGTTTGCGCCAAATCGGAGCTGATATCAAGAGGGTTGAATGAATGGGTGAGTGTGGTATTATTAAGCAATTGTTATTCCGAAACGCGACATTGTCATTATTTGATGACGCCAGCATTTATGAAATTTTTTAAAAAGTATCTTTCAACTTATCTAATTCTGCTTACCATTGCCTTGGCATTTGTGGGTGGCTTTTATCTGGGAAAAGGGGAGCGGGAAATTGTGGTTGTCAATCAAAAGGGCGAGCCCGCGGTGGCCGGTGAAGTAACCATAAGTCGGTCTGAGATAAAAAAATATTTGGGTAAGAACGTTAATTTTGATATTTTTTTGAAAGTGTGGGATATAGTTCGGGAGAGATACGTAGACCAGCCGGTTTCAGAAACAAAACTTTTCTACGGGGCTTTGGAGGGGATGGTAGCGGCTCTGGACGACCCTTATTCCATATTTTTAACTCCAGTGGTTTCGGAAGAATTCAGCGAATCGCTCAGCGGCCGCTTTGAAGGCATTGGCGCGGAAATCGCGGTCAAGCACAATGTGCTGACTATTGTGGCGCCTTTGCCTGATTCTCCCGCGGAAATAGCCGGCCTAAAGCCAAGAGACATGATATACGCCATCGACGGCGTCAGCGCGGAAGATATGCGGCTGGATGACGCGGTCGCCCGCATTCGGGGCGAAAAAGGCACGCAAGTTGTTTTAACGGTTGTGCGGGAGGGGGTTGATAAGCGCCTTGATATCAGCGTTACCCGCGACACTATCCAGGTAAAAAGCGTTACTTGGGAAATGAAGGACAATAATATCGCGTATATCCAAATGCGTAATTTTAACACCGATACCACGGATTTGTTCCGGCAGATTGAAAAAGAGGTAGTGGCTAAAAATCCCACAGGCATAATTTTTGACTTAAGGAATAATTCCGGCGGATTTCTACAGACCTCCATTGACGTGGCGTCAGCCTGGCTGGATAACAAGCTGGTGGTCAGCGAAAAGAACGCCCAAGGCATGGGCAATAGCTATTACAGCAACGGCCGTTCGCTTTTATTGGATATTCCCACGGTTGTACTTGTAAACGGGGGAAGCGCTAGCGCTTCCGAAATCGTAGCCGGCGCTTTGCAGGATTATAAGGCGGCGCGCATTATTGGCACACAGACTTTTGGCAAGGGATCGGTTCAGGTTCTGGAAGATTTGCCCGACGGCTCCAGTGTTAAATTCACCATTGCCCGCTGGTATACCCCGAATGACCGCTCGATTGACGTGGACGGCATAACCCCGGATGACGTAGTGGAATTATCCGAAGATGATTTTGGCGAAGACAGGGATCCGCAGATGGATAAGGCGATGGAGTATTTGAAATAAAAAAAAACATCAAATTCTTAAACCACAAAATTAGTTTCCGGAGTCTAAATGCAAATAATTCTCACAAAACAAGTTCCCAAGCTTGGAAACCCGGGCGACATAGTAGACGTATCAGCCGGATACGCGCGGAATTTTTTAATTCCCAAAGGATTGGCCAGGGAGGCGACCAATCAGGCCATAAAAGAAGCTCAGCAGAGCCGGAAAAAGAAAACAGTGCAAAAGGAGCGGGTGGAGAAAAAGAAGACTAAAATGCATAATATTCTGGAAGGGCAGGTAATTTTAGTGCGCGCTAGCGCCAATGAAGAAGGGCATTTGTTCGGCGGCGTCGGCGCGAGTGAAATTACGGCCGCCGTGGCTAAAAGGAAGAAGGTGGAAATCGACCCGAAAAAGATAAATTTACCCCATCGCCTCAAGACTTTAGGCAAGCATGATGTTGTGCTACAATTGGGAGGAGGAGATGAAGTGGGGTTTGTAGTTGACGTGCAGCCAGCAGATATTAAGTAGTATGCCAGAAGAGTCAGTTCCATGGTAACACTAATTGTTAAATTGCTAAATTGCCACATTGTTGTTCATAGATTCACGTTCTACGACCAAAAACAATTTAACAATATAACAATTCAACAGTTAAATATTTAGAGGGTTGTGTATTATAAAGGTATAAGAATTAAGCAAGAGCCATAAAGATGGGCAATAATACAAAATACATATTCGTAGTTGGCGGTGTAATGAGCAGCGTGGGCAAGGGCATCGTGTGCGCGTCCATGGGCACAATTTTAAAGGCGCGTGGATACAAGCCGACCATAATTAAGATCGACCCCTATATCAACGTGGATGCCGGCACTATGAATCCCACGGAACATGGGGAAGTTTTTGTTACCGAAGACGGGGATGAAACCGACCAGGATATTGGAAATTACGAGCGTTTTTTGGACGAGAACATCTATTCAACCAATTACATGACAACCGGCCGGGTGTACCAGTCCGTTATCGCGCGCGAGCGGAACCTTGAGTATGATGGAAAGTGCGTAGAGGTGGTTCCCCATATTCCGGAAGAAGTTATTTCCCGCATCCGCCGCGCCGGGAAAAAAGCTAAGTCCAACATAGTTATTACCGAAATCGGCGGAACAATCGGAGAGTACCAAAACGTGCTTTTTTTGGAAGCCGGGCGCATGATGAAGCAGGGCAATCCGGAAGATGTTTTGTTCGTGCTGGTAAGCTATCTGCCGATTCCGGCGGTCGTGGGCGAAATGAAGACCAAACCAACCCAATACGCGTCCCGGTCGCTTAATAGCGCCGGAATTCAGCCGGATTTCATCATCTGCCGCAGCGAAAGGGCGATTGACGAAAAGCGGCGGGAAAAGCTAGCCACATTCTGCGGCATTGATCCGGGCAGCGCCATTTCCGCGCCAGATGTTTCATCAGTCTACGAAGTGCCCCTTGTTCTGGAGGAGGAAGATTTCAGCAAAAAAATACTCTCGAAGCTCGGCTTAAAAGCTCAGCGCAGCAATTTAAAAGAATGGGAAGCGCTCGTAAAAAAATCAAAGCAGGCAAAGCGCGAGGTAAAAATAGCGGTCGTGGGAAAATACTTCGGTACGGGCGATTTTAAGCTGTCTGATTCATATATTTCGGTCATAGAATCCGCCAAGCACGCTTCCTGGGCGCAAGGGGCGGTGCCGGAGATGAGCTGGGTGGACGCGGAAGAGTACGAGAAAAAACCAAAAAAAGCGGAAGAACTTTCCGAATACGACGGCATTATCGTGCCCGGCGGATTTGGCACGCGCGGAATTGAGGGAATCATAAAAGCCATAACTTACGCGCGGGAAAACAACATTCCTTACTTGGGCCTTTGTTATGGCATGCAATTGGCCACCATCGAATTCGCCCGCAATGTGGCTGGCTTGAAAGGCGCGCATACCATGGAAGTCAACGCCAAAACCCCGCATCCGGTTATCCATATTATGCCGGAGCAGGAGAAAAAGCTTTTGAACCGCGACTACGGCGCCAGCATGCGCTTGGGAGACTGGAAGGCCAAACTAAAGAAAGGCACGCGCGCGCATGACGCTTATGGCACAACCTCTATTTCCGAACGGCACCGCCATCGCTATGAATTCAATAATAAATACAAGGAGCGTCTGGAAAAGAACGGCTTGGTTATCGCGGGCACATCTCCGGACGGGCACATTGTGGAAGTGGTGGAGCTGGACGACCATCCTTGGTTCGTGGGCGTGCAATTCCATCCGGAATTCAAATCCCGGCCTTTAAGCCCGCATCCTTTGTACCATGATTTTATAGAGGCTTGCTTGGAAAACTAAAATACATTTAAAACAAACGGCTAGTACTTGGGTACTAGCCGTTTGTTTTTGGCCTACATTCTAGCTTGAAACGCAATTAGTTAGGGCACCAGTCCTTTAATAAACACCTCGTGCGGGGTGAGGTAGTTGAGCCGTTTTCTTGGGCGATGGTTCAGCTCCCTGACAACACGGTCCACATC
>Ga0210057_1006726_pt1 | contig 14213 bp, 9 predicted proteins | sample CryGeyCG2114_010_2_FD_183968 | JGI IMG/M metagenome (GOLD analysis project Ga0210057, IMG submission 183968) | Groundwater microbial communities from aquifer - Crystal Geyser CG10_big_fil_rev_8/21/14_0.10 (SPAdes) (version 2) | ecosystem: Environmental > Aquatic > Deep subsurface > Groundwater ... | reverse complement strand
GAGGCATTTTTTCTTTGATGACCTCAAACGTATGGGGTTATTATGTTCACTTCGTTCACACCAACCCCATGAGTATATAAATTGATAATTATTATTTATTAACGAATTAACTAATTACGAATTAACGAATTTTAAAATTGTCCCGCCACAGTGGGATCCCGCCATGGGTGGGGAAAATTCAATAGAGAAATGATAAGAATGAAATGACCTTTTTGTCATTTCCGCGGTTTTTTGTCATTCCCATGATTCCTTGTCATTCCCGCGATTTCTTGTCATTCCCGTGAAAGCGGGAATCGATACCAATGTCATTCCCCTGAAAATGGGAATCGATATGGTAATGATGTTTGGGAACAAACTGATATAGCGATCGCCATATCAGTTTGTTCGGGTGATATTTATAAAAATAAGTATTTATTATTAAGAGAATCTATTAATATAGATTCCCGGTTAGATCGGGAATGACAGTGGATGCTGGATTCCCGACCCGCCTAGCCGGCTTAGGCTGGTTATGCCGGGAATGACAGTGAGGACCAGATTCTTTGGTTATGCCGGGAATGACAAGGAACAGTGAACCCTAATCAGGTCGGGAATGACAGGGGTGAGAAATTAGAAATTAGAAATTTATATGCTGTCTTCTATTATTATTACCGGAGGTAACGGAAAAAGTAGGGTAGGGGAGGCGTTGAAAATTCGCCAAAAATATATCCACTACTCTTCTTTCCAAAACGACCCCGATACCTATATCTTAGATGAGGAAAAGAAAATTAGCATCAACGCTGTTCGTCATCTTCAAATATGGCTCCAAAAAAAACCCTACCAAGCTCTTAAAAAAATTGTTTTAATCAAAAAAGCAGAAAATCTTACTATTCCTGCCCAAAACGCATTCTTAAAAATCTTAGAAGAACCACCGAAAAACTCAATAATAATCCTCACCACTCAAAATATCAATTTGCTTCTTTCCACCATAACTTCCCGTTGCCAAATAATCCGCTTACCGCTCATCCTCCTCAAAGAAAAAGAATCAAAATATAAAAAAAATGTCCTCAATCTGCCCATTAACGAAAAAATAACACTATCTTATAAAATAGGGAAAAACAAAGATGAGGCTCAACGATGGCTAAAAATACAAAGGAATTTTCATCACCAACAATTAAGGCAGGGAGACAATCAGGCCTGGAAAACCCTGGCAAAAATTAATCAAGCGGAAAAAATGTTAGAAGCCAATGTCAACCCCCGATTGGTGATAGAATATCTACTGTTAAATGCTAAATGACTAATGATAAATGACAAACCCGCCAAAAGGGCGGGTCCGCCTCGCCGGCAGATTACCAGCCTCGCCGATGAGGCGACTAATTTCCAAATCTGATAGGGCAGATAGGACGAATAGGACAAATAAGAAAGATAGGACGAATAGGACAAATAGGACATATAAGACAAATAAAATGGGATTCTTCTCCGCCAGCTGGCGGAGAAGAATGACGATTATTTAATTAATTTTTAGTTTTCAAAACCTGGTATAATATAATGTAGTAAGAAAATATTCATTATTTTTATGCGCTTATTTTACCTTCATTTTTGACTTTAGACTTTTAACTTTTAACTTTAAACCTTAAATTTTTAACTTGTGCATTTATGTCTAAAAAAGATTATACAGCGGAGAAAATTCAAATTTTAGAAGGGATTGATCCGGTACGCCGCCGGCCGGGAATGTTTATCGGTGCCACTGATATCCACGGCTTTCATCACCTTTTAACAGAAATAATTGACAACTCTATTGATGAAGCCCTTAGCGGCACCGCCAAGAACATTTGGGTAACCATTAAAAAAGATAATTGGGCAGAGGTTCAGGATGACGGCCGGGGTATTCCCGTCCAAAAACACTCTTCGGGACCATCAGCCTTAGAGGTGGCGATGACTAAACTCCACGCCGGAGCAAAATTTCAAGGCGATATTTACAAGGTCTCTGGTGGCTTACACGGTGTTGGCGCCAGTGTCGTCAATGCCTTATCCAAAAAAATGCGTGTTGAAGTAAGACGCGATCGTCATCTTTATTATCAAGAATATGCTTATGGCAAACCCACTACCAAAGTAATTGAAGCCGCCCTTCCTCCCAACGGCCCCAAAACAGGTACCAAAACTATATTCTTACCCGACCCGAAAGTCTTTGGTAAACTTACCTGGAGATATCTCACCATAGAGCGATCGGCACGAATCCGCGCCTATCTAATTCCTAAACTTTTCATTCACCTTTACAACTTAGGCAACAACCAAGAAAAACATTTTTATTTTGAAGGAGGTATTCACTCCCTCCTAAAACACACCAACCGAGGGAAAAGATTAATTAGCCAACCAATTTATTTTAAAAAAAGCGATCCTAAAATCGGAGAAGCAGAAATATCCTGCCAATATATAGATGATATCGAAGAAAACATCCAATCCTTTGTCAATGTTATTCCTACCCCAGATGGAGGCACTCATGTCAGCGGTTTTCACTCTGGCCTAACTCGAGCTATCAATGAATATGCCCATCGTGAGAAACTTATTACCCCTCAAGAAAATTTCACCGGCGCTGATACTAAAGAAGGTTTATCGGCAGTTATTTATACCAAAATACCTACTGATAAAATTCAATTTGAATCTCAAACCAAAACAAAATTAAATAATAAAGAGGCGGGCGTTTTTGTCAACCGTATGGTTAAAGAGGGCCTGGACATTTTTTTCGAAGAACATCCCCAAGAAGCTCGAAAAATTATTGAAAAGGTAAATATCGGCGCCCGGGCTCGCAAAGCCGCCAAGGCAGCTCGCGAGGCAGTATTACGAAAAGGAGCTCTGTACGATAGTTCTCTCCCCGGTAAATTGGCCGATTGCCAAAGTAAAGATCCGTCCCTGAGTGAGCTTTATATTGTGGAAGGCGATTCTGCCGGAGGCTGTTTTTCTAAAAATACTAAAGTTGCCTTAGCTGACGGAAGAAGCGCAACTTTTGAAACTTTGAAACAAGAAGAAAGTGCGGGTAAAAAGAATTATTGTTATACCATCAAAGATGACGGCTCTATCGGCATTGAGCTAATTAAAAACGTTAGAAAAACCAAGAGTAATGCTGAAGTTATAAAAATAATCTTAGATAATAAAAAAGAAATCATTTGTACCCCTGACCATCCATTTATGTTAAGAAATGGCCATTACAAAAAAGCCTCAAAACTAACTCCCCAAGATTCCCTAATGCCCCTTTATAAAAAATATTCCCAAAGAGGAGAAAGAATTACCATTGAAGGCTACGAGATGGTCCTAGACCCCCGTTGGAACAAAAAGTGGATTTTCACTCATCTTTTAGCTGATAAATATAACTTTGAACATAACATTTACTCAAACACTAAAGGTTTCCATAAGCATCATATTGATTTTAATAAACTAAACAATAATCCCGACAATATTAAACAAATGAGTGAAGAAAAAATAAAAAGACTACACCAAACTCCAGAATTTAGAGAAAAAATTAGAGCGATAATGACCACCCCCAAAATGAGAAAAATGCTCAGTGACAGAGCTAAAAAACAATGGGAAAATAAAGAATATAAAGCCTATATGGGCAATAGATTCTTAACTTTCTATCAAAATTCTCCACTATATAGAAAAACAAACAACAAACAATTGAATAGAATCCAAAAAGAATACTGGAGTAAAGAGGATAACAGAAAAAATCAGGCAGAACGGACTAAAATATATTTTGAAAATCATCCAGAAAAAAGAAAAGAATTCTCTTTAATGGCCAAACGACAATGGCAAGACACTAAATTACTATTATGGCGAAGCCAAAAAACTAAAGAACAGTGGAGCAATGAGTTTAGGCAAAAAAGACAAATCGCCTATAATAAAACATATTATCAACATACTATCGCTTTCTTAAGAAAAATTTATGATAAGGACGGTCATCTTAACAACTATGACAAAGAAAGAATATTAGCTAATAACAAAAATCTTCTTAAACTAACTACTTTCTGCCAAAGATTTCTTAATGGTAATCAAAAAGCCACTTATGAAGCTGTCCAAAAATATAACCATAAAATTAAAAAAATTATTCCCTTAAAAAAACAAATTGATGTTTACGACTTAGAAGTTGAGAAAACCCACAATTTCGCCTTAGCCACGGGTATTTTCGTTCATAACAGCGCCAAACAGGGTCGTGATCGCAAATACCAAGCAATTTTCCCATTAAGAGGCAAGTTACTTAACACCGAAAAAGCACATTTAGAAAAGATCATTAAATTTAAAGAATTAAAAAATCTTATTTTTGCTTTAGGAATGGGAATAGGAGAAACCCAGAGACCGGAAAAATTACGCTATCATCGAGTGATTATTATGACCGATGCCGATGTTGACGGAGAACATATCGCCGCCCTGCTGCTAACTTTTTTCTTCCGCCATCTCCCTTATATTATTAAAAACGGTTATCTTTACATTGCCCAACCCCCGCTTTATAAAATTACCATTAATAAAAAACCACAATATGTTTATACAGACGCCGATAAAGATAATCTTGTCCGTCAAGCTAACAACAGTAAAATAAAAATCCAACGTTATAAAGGATTAGGAGAAATGAACCCTGAACAACTTTGGGCAACTACTATGGATCCTAAAAATCGCACCTTAAAAAAAGTTGAAATAGAAAATGAACAAGACGCAGACAGAACATTTGATATGCTTTTTGGTAAAGAGGTCCCTCCCAGACGGCATTTTATTCAGGTCAACGCCAAAATGGCAAAATTGGATATATAAATAAAATTACTAATTTCTAATTATTAATTTCTAACTAATTTTCAAATTTTCAAACATTAGAAATTTATTCATTAAAAATTCAATAAAAATTAAGAATTAAGAATTAAAAATTATTAATTATATTATTATGCCTAATCCTATCGGTAAAACCAAGCTCGTTTCTATCAGTAAAGAGACTAAAAAATCTTACTTAGATTATGCGATGTCTGTTATTGTTGCTCGAGCTTTACCGGATGTTCGCGATGGGCTAAAACCAGTTCACCGGCGTATTCTTTTCGCCATGCAGCAGATGGGAATTTTGGGTAGAACTAACTTCTCCAAAAGCGCCAAAGTAGTCGGCGAAGTTTTAGGAAAATATCATCCCCACGGCGATGCCTCAATATACGAAGCCTTAGTCCGTTTAGCACAAAATTTTTCTATGCGTTATCCATTATTACAAGGGCAGGGAAATTTCGGCTCCATCGACGGCGATTCGGCCGCGGCAATGCGTTATACTGAAGTCCGCTTGGCAAAAATTTCCCAAGAAATGCTCAGTGACTTAGACAAAGAAACCATTCCCTTCACCGCTAATTTTGACACCACTCTTCAAGAACCCCAATATTTACCCGCTCTCCTTCCCAACCTTTTATTGATGGGAGCGGAAGGGATTGCCGTTGGTATGGCCACCAAAATTCCTCCCCATAACTTAACTGAAGTTTGCCAAGCCGCCATTGCTATGATTAAAAGAGGAAAACTGCTAAATAATAAGCCATTAAAAGAAAAATTATTAATCAACCAACTTCTTAATAGTAAACCTAAAAAAATTAAACAATATATACCTGTTTTTGATAGCGATATATCTTTAGAAGAGATTCTTAACTATATTAAGGGCCCTGACTTTCCTACTGCCGGTGCTATTTACGGCCGAGAAGAAATTAAAAATACCTATCAAAGCGGTCGAGGAAAAATCCTCATCCGGGGCAAGGCGGAAATTGAAGAAACTAAAAAAAACCGTTTTGTTATTATCATCCGTGAATTGCCATATCAAGTTAACAAGGCTCAATTAGTAGCCACAATCGCTCAATTAGCCCGAGAACAAAAAATTAAGGGAGTAATCGATTTGCGAGACGAATCGGATCGCCAGGGAATACGAATTGTTTTAGATTTACAACGCAATGCCAAACCGCAAGCTATTCTAAACAATCTTTTTAAAAAAACAGCCTTAGAAACTTCTTTTCCGGCTAATTTTGTCGCCTTGGTTGATGGTATGCCGCAAACATTAAGGTTAAAGCAAATTCTTTCTCTTTATGTTGAGCATCGACAGGAAATTATCACCCGACGAATTATTTTCAATCTTAAAAAAGCTAAAGCTCGAGCCCATATCTTGGAAGGATTAAAAATTGCTTTAGACAATCTGGACGCAGTTATTGAAACCATCAAAAAATCAAAAAACACAGAAATCGCTCGCCAAAATTTAATGAAAAATTTTGGTTTATCGGCAATTCAAGCCGATGCTATTTTAGAAATGCAATTAAAAAGACTTTCCCAATTAGAAAGACAAAAAATCGAAGAAGAATATAAGCAAATTATGAAAGAAATTGATCATTTAATTAATCTGTTAACTCATCCCCAAAAAATCCTGATAATAATTGAAAAAGAACTTAATTCACTTATTGAAAATTATGGAGATAAAAGACGCACCCAAGTTTTTGCCCATCTGCCGGGTGAATTTTCTGAAAAAGACCTCGTCCCCAACGAACCAACTATTATCACTATCACTAAAGAAAACTATATTAAGCGTGTCAGCAGGGAAAGCTATAAAAGCCAACGCCGCGGTGGCCAGGGAGTAACCGGAATGACCACCAAAGAAGAAGACCAAATTAAAAGGCTAATCACCGCTCATACTCACAAACAAATTCTTTTTTTCACCGACCAAGGCCGTGTTTTTTCCTGTCGCGTTTTTGACATTCCCGAAAGTAACCGACAAGCAAAAGGAAAAGCAATCGTCAATCTCATTGATATTGATCCCGACGAGAAAGTGGAGGCAACTTTAATCTTAAACGATACCGCCAAAGAAAAGCAATATTTAGTCTTAGCGACAAAAAAAGGAAATATCAAAAAAACCAAACTTTCCCAGTTTGCTAAAATTCGCACCAACGGCTTAATTGCCATCAAATTAAAAAAAGACGACCAGCTCTGTTGGGCTAAAATAGTCAAGATCCAAGACGATATTTTATTAGCCACCGCTCAAGGCCAATCTATCCGCTTTCATCAATCAGAAATCCGACCTACTGCCAGAGATACGATGGGGGTAGCCGGCATCAGATTAACAAAAAACGATCAGGTCATAGGAATGATTGTTTTCCCTCACCAAGCTCCTCAACCCCAAGACAAACGGAAAAAATTTTTCCGTCGCCTTTTGATGGTTACCAAAAATGGATTAGGCAAACAAACTGATATCAAAGCTTTTCCCGTCCAACATCGCAATGGCAGGGGAGTAAAATTAGCAAAAATTAACCCAAAAACCGGTCCGGTCGTGGCGGCAAAATTAGTTAATCAAAACAATAAAATGTTAATAATCACTTCCAAAAAAGCTCATATCATCAAACTTCCTTTACGCAACATTCCTGTTTTAGGACGCAACACCCAAGGAGTAATTCTAATGCGTTTTGCTACCACTAACGACAGCGTTACCTCAATCACCGCTCTTCAAAAAAGCACTAAGGAATAGAAGACCGAAGTACTTTTATTCTGCCAATTCTAACCTTCTTTATCTATCTTCTTCAGGGGATGAAAGCGACGATGAGTTTCTTGGGCAAAATGATCTGAAGCATGAACATAGCGAGTGGTCGTGTCTAAAGACTCATGGCCTAAAAGAATCTGAATCGCCGCCGGACTGGCGCCATTCTCCGCCAAATAGGTAGCAAAACCGTGGCGCAGTGAATGAGGACTAATGGGAATATTAATCTTTAATTTCTCCCGGTATTGTTTAATTTTCATCTCAATATAATTGGGAGAAATTCTTCTTTTTTGAGAATTGACATTAAGGCCAGAGTAGGGGATAAAAAGAGCGGGGCAAGCATCCTCCCGGGTATTCAAATATCGCTCTAAAATTGCCTTAGCTCTTGCCGTCAAATAAACAAAGCGCTCTTTTTTCCCTTTCCCCATAATGAAAATCTTTCCCGTACCGTCGATATCAACACGATTAAGATGACAAAGTTCAGAAATTCTCATACCGGTAGAAAACAAAACTTCTAAAATAGTTCTATTACGCAAGCCCACCCGTTGGTCTTTCTCTAAAACTAAAGGGGCCTCAATAATCTTGATTAAATCTTTTAACTCCGCCACATGAGGATGACGCCTTTCTGTCTTCACCAATTTAATCACCTCCGGAGGTATTGGCACTGGTTCGTCTCGATCCACTAAATATCGTAAATAACCACGCAGCGAAGAGAGCATCCGATTAACGCTTGAAGATGATAATTTTGCCCCATTTTCGGCCTTAATTGGTGTTTTTCGGTCACGAGAAATCAAATAGGCCTTATATTGATCAATAGTTCTCTTGTCTATCTTGCTAAAAGAAGGGGTAGGGGAGTCGTCTAAAAATCGGCTAAAGACATTGAGATCGCGCTCATAATTGTAAATCGTCTCCGTCGAGTAGTTATTGGTTTTAAGACAAAGCAAAAAATCGTCTAATTTTGACAACATAAAAAAAATAAATTAAAAATTAAAAGTTGAAAGTCAAAAGTTTTTAGAAGGGGAGAGCCAAGAAAAATTTTTCCCCTTCAACTGAGTGTAAGGGATATTATACTCAGTCTAACTAATTCAAGTATAAATCAAAAACAAACCAATGTCAAGAAAAAAATAAACTTAAAGCAACAACTTCACTAAATACCCCTAAAACGGCCGGAAAACAATAAACATATATAAATCCCCTTTCATTATTCTCTTCTTTTTTTCTTCTTGCCAATTCACTAACCGAAAAATACGGGTACCGACTAATAACTTAAGATGGCCAACGAAATGAAAGAAAGTTAAAAAGGACAGCAAAATTAATCAAAAGGTAAGTATCATCAACATTACCAAAAAATTTTATAAAATTAAATAAAAGCTAACCCATTAAATAATAAATTAATTCTTCTAAAGGGTTAAGGATAAATTTCTCTTTAAGATGGGGAAGTAAAAGTTTTCCCCAAGAAAAAGGTTAACTATATCAAAGCTTATCATATCAATATTGCTATAACGCTAAATTTCTATACCGTCATTCTGGGGATCCGCCAGCTGGCGGACAGAATGACAAGATAAGCCCAAAGCCCAAAGTTAAAAGTAAAGACTCAATTACTATTAGTATTTAGCACTCTTCTTTGAAGATTGATAAAACCGTGAAAAAGGAGCATTAATTCTTGTGAAAATCAATAACTAAAACTATAGGGCTATTATCAACTATAGGATAATAACCACGAAAATTTTGTGCTACTCCCCTCTCCCATTGATAGCTTAAAACTAAAACCCAAAATGTTAAAACAAAATATTAAAACTAAAAATAAATTTTTAATTATCAATCGTCATTCTGGCTTGTCCAGAATCGTCTATCGGCGGATTCTTGAGTCTCCGCCAGCCGGCGGATTAGACTTTTAACTTATTCTCATCCTGTCCACGAAGTAGTCAATAAAAGAGCCAAAAACATCAATCCGCCCACAACCAAATATTCGCGGATAGTCTTTTGGAAGAGCCGACCCGAAATCTCCGCACTAACCATTCCCAATAATACATAAGAGGCACAGGTCAAAAAAAGCGAACCAGTCAAAACATTAACCGGCAAAAGCGATACTATCAAAGCTAACTGAGCGACTACCAAAGAAAGAATAACAGTAAAAAGCAGAACTTTTGTATCTATTTTCTGGTCCAAATTAATTGTCCAAAGAGATTGCAAAAACAAAGGGAAAGAAATAAAGAAAACCAAAACTGCATTCCACCAAGGGAATAAATAAAAAGAAAAAACGGTATTATAGAGAAAAAAGACAGTTAAAAGAGTAAGTAAAAAACCTACCGCCTGAGCGGCTCGCAAAAGAGCAATCGTCCGTAAAGTGGCGACAGTAAAAATATTTTCGGATAATAAAATAATATATATCCCAAAAGAGAGAAAAAGAAAAATTGAAATTTGATAAATAAGAGACTGAGGAAAAAGAAAATAAAAAAGAGCAACGCTAGCGCAGAAAAAAACAGGCAAAATAGGGGTAATAAACCATTCAAGTTTAAATGTTAGTCCTTCTCGCAATGACCAAAGGCATAGGGGTAAAGCCAAAACCGACCAAAGTCCTACCGCCAAATAGCGCCAAGAAAAAGAAATCGATTGAATAAAAAGGAGACCTATCCCCAAAACAAAAGCGCTAAAAACAAATCGCGCCCGTTTACTTAAACGAATTTTTTTCCTCACCAAAGAAAACATATTTATGAAGAGGTATCAAGATTAGTAAAAACATCCTGAACATCTTGATGATTTTCTATTTGTTCTAAAAAATCAATTATTTTTTGCATTCTTTCCGAATTTTCAACCGAAAATAAACTTTGGGGAACCATCAACAACGAAGAAGAAATGATTTCAAAATTTTGACTCAAAATTACTTCTCTTACCAATGCCAACTCTTTTCCTCCAGTTGATACTTTTATTACCCCCTCTTCCTTATCTACATCCTCAACGCCATCAATGTCCATCAGAGCCAATATTTGCTCTTCTTCTTTTTCTTTCTTCTTAACTAAAATTTGCCCCCGAGAAACAAAATTATAAGCAACCGCCCCGGGAGTAGCTAACGATCCCCCACCCTTTTCAAAAATACTCTTAATCTCCTGAATCGTCCGTTGACGATTATCGGTAACCGCATCAATAATTATTCCCACTCCGCCTGGGCCATACCCTTCAAAACGCACAGAAATTAATCTTTCTTTGCCTTTACCTCCCATCCCCTTTTCAATTGCCCGTTCAATATTGCTTTTGGGCATATTGACTTCCTTAGCTTTCTCAATCGCCAATCTCAATTTGAAATTTTTATTAGGATTTTCTTCTCCCCCTCCTTCGGCAACGGCAACACTAATCGCCTTTGAAAATTTAGAAAAGATTTGCCCCCGCGCCTTATCTTTAATGCCCTTTTGATGTTTAATAGTTGCCCACTTAGAATGTCCAGACATAGTAACAATTTTTAATTACTATAAATAATAATTCCTCTCCACTTTTCTACCCCTTATTTTATCATAAATTTTACCTGATACCTTATGATATGTTATTTACTATTGGCTCTAAAATCTTTAAAACATCTTTTAAATCTTTGGGCAATTCTACTTCGCATTCTTGCCATTTTCCGTTTTGGGGATGGAAAAAACCAATTTTTCGGGCATGAAGAAAAATACGCGAGCACCATTTTTGATCATTTCTTGATCTTTTTCTCCCACCATAGGTAAAATCAGTTACTAAAGGATAACCTAAATAGCGAAAATGAATCCTAATTTGATGAGTGCGACCGGTTTTAGGAGAAACCCGAACTAAAGAAAATTTCTCACCATCTTTTTCAAAAATACCTATTCGTTTAAACCCTGTCTCCGCCGCTCGACCACCGGGCAGAACACCAAATTTCTTGCGTGCCCAAGGTAAACGACCAACAGAAGCAATTATTTTATCAGACAATGGTAATACGCCGTGAACTAAAGCCTGATATTCCTTCATAATTTGACGCTTCTTAAACTGCGCCTGCAAATTCTCAAATGTTTCTTTGTCCTTAGCTACTAAAAGAACACCACTAGTATCTTTATCCAAACGATGGACAATCCCCGACCGAAATTTTTCCCGCCAAAGCGGGATCCCGCTAAGGCGGGAAAAATTATTTTCAAGCCAATCCTGTATTGTTTGTCTATTTTTAGTCGTCCGCGCTCTATTGACCACCCAATTAGGCGGCTTATTTAAAATCAAGAGAAAGTTATCTTGATAAACAATCTGCGGTTCCATTATCCGAATAAACAATCAATAATTCTTCTAGTTACTACGATACTACGTAGTATCGTAGTAAACTGATAATAAAGTATTAAAAGATCGTGGGAATTGTTTTAAGCGTTTGAATCGTTTGGGTCGCTAAGCTACGTATCAAACGCCTCGCGCTTCAGGCATCACAAGCAATCTTAATTTCCCACCTCTTCGGCGGGTTTGAGTTTTGTCCGCCAGCTGGCGGATCGAGTTTTCTTAACTGTTATCTTTGCTCCTTCAGGCGTGTCTTCAATTTTATAACCTAACTTTTTAATCTCCTTTCTTATTTTATCTGCCTCTACCCATTTCTCTTTTTCCCGCAATACTTCTCTTTCCTTAATCAAAAAAGCAACTTTCGCGGGAAGCTTTTTTTCTCTTGATTGGCGGATTGCCTCGGCTCTTTCTAATAATTTTAAGCCCAAAACCAGATCAAAATTGGCAATTATTTTTTTTTCTGAAAGAGGCGGTAAAGAATTATCGTTTAAGACCTTATGAAGAACGGCAATTGCTTGGGGCATATTCAAATCATTGGCTAATTTATCAGCAAACTCGGCAAGATAATATTTCTCTTTATTTCTATCGCTATTATTTCCCCTCCTCGCACCCACTCTCTTATTTGCCAACCTTAAAGCCCATATCTGATCAGGCAAAAAACTAAGATCTCTGACAATATTTTCATAAGCAACCTCCGCCCCTGATAAAGCTTTCCAAGTAAAATTCATCTTCTTCCGATAATGAGTATTTAAAAACAAATATCTTAAGGGCATTAAATCTTTATATCCCCTACTCTCCAAATCAAAAAGAGTATAAAAATTACCCAAACTTTTACTCATTTTTTTCCCATCCACCTGCAAAAACTCACTATGCATCCAGTAATTAACAAATTTTTTCTCCGTCGCCGCCTCTACTTGGGCAATTTCATTAGTGTGATGAACCGCAATATGGTCAACACCACCGGTATGAATATCAATTGTTTCAAAACGTTGGGGATAGAACTTTTTTCCCACAAAACAATTAGATAAATGTCGCATTGCCATTGCTGAACATTCGATGTGCCAGCCAGGGAAGCTTTTTTCATACCAAGGACTCACCCACTCCATCTGACGATGAGTTCCTTTCGGAGTAAATTTCCAAAGAGCAAAATCAGTAGAATTATGTTTTTGGGGGTTAGGCTCTATCCGCGCCCCTTCTACCAATTTTTCTCGGGGCATATGAGCTAATTTACCGTAATCGGATAATTTCGCGGTATCAAAATAAATTCCGTCATCAGTTTTATAAGTAAAGCCGCGACGCTCTAACTCCTGCACCAACAAAATCATTGGGGAGATATTATCGGTAGCCTTAGAAACAACATCCGCTTTGCCAATATTTAGTTTCTTCATTACCAAGAAAAATTCTTCGCTATATTTATCGGCAATTTCCCAAGCGTCTTTTTTCTCCTTCCGTGCCGCCTTTTCCATTTTATCTTCTCCTAAATCACGATCGCCTAAAAGATGCCCCACATCGGTAATATTCATTACCTGATAAGGCTGATAATTAAAATATTTAAGAACACGAACCAAAATATCAGTATTGGTATAGGTGCGCATATGACCTAAGTGGGTATGATCATAAACCGTTGGACCACAGGTATAAATTCGCACCTTTGGGGAAAAAAGCGGTTTAAACAATTCTTTTTGACGAGTAAGAGTATTGTAAAGACGAAGCGCCTTCATATAGGTTCAGTATAGCACAGAGACTACCTTCTCGTTCTTTTTTCCACCCCAACTTGGGGAGGCAAATGGCTTTTAGGCTTAGAGGCAGTTTCGGGAGGCAAATGAGGCGCTGCAAAAGAAAACTTCTCCTTTTCTCTTTTTATATCTCCTATTCCTTCTTCTCTCACCCGACGATTTTCTTCCTGTTCTTGAAGTATCCCCTGCCTCGCCGCCGCTGACTCCTCCCTGATTTCTTTTAATCGCCGCCGTGCCGCCGCCAATTGTTCTTGTTCTTTTTCCTCCACCTCAACTCTTTTTTTCTCTTCGTCAGGTTCTTTAGCACCGGTTATTTGCGACTCTGCTTCCCGAACAATTTCTCCTACCTCTTCTTTAACCAATTCCCCCAATGGTTTAGTATCACCCAAATCCACTGGCCTTTTAGGGCTAATGTTGGTCTTTAGCATAAGATAATAAATATAGATTCCCACGGGCAAAGCCCGTGGTTCTTTCTGTTTCGCCCTGTTCACTCGCCTATAGCGAGTGAGCTATTGATATCGGTTTCATCCACGGCTATAAGCCGTGGTTTTCACCTATCTTGAAATAAAAAAACACGACCTTACGGTTTGTATTTTGTGTTCCGCTTTGTGCCGCGCTTCGCGCATTCATTGATACCGCTTCATCTCCGCCAGCTAGCGGATCGCTTTCTTAGAATAAAGAACAAAAACTACTAACCCGTCATTCTGGTAATCCGCCAG
>Ga0210057_1006725_pt1 | contig 14214 bp, 11 predicted proteins | sample CryGeyCG2114_010_2_FD_183968 | JGI IMG/M metagenome (GOLD analysis project Ga0210057, IMG submission 183968) | Groundwater microbial communities from aquifer - Crystal Geyser CG10_big_fil_rev_8/21/14_0.10 (SPAdes) (version 2) | ecosystem: Environmental > Aquatic > Deep subsurface > Groundwater ... | reverse complement strand
GTGGACCCACGGGGAGTTGAACCCCGACCTCGTCCATGCCATGGACGCGTTCTACCGCTATACTATGGGCCCGAATGAGAAGGATAATACGAGTATATCGTATTATCTTCGAACGAGGAGCCCAAAAGGTTTCCTTATGGGCCCGAGTGTTGAGCGGGCAGATAGTAACCTTTTTATCGCCATTTCTCAACCAAAAAATTTTGCTTTGAGCTCGTCCATTTTCTTCTGGTCGTGCCGCGCTTCAAGAAAAATCCGCTCCAAAAACCCGTCCCCCCGCATCTTTCCGGAGACAACGAGTTCAGACAAGGCGTCAAAAGAAACCGGATAGGGTTCTATTTTTTCTCCCGCATCGGGGGTCGGCTCGTTTATTTTTTTGCATCCTCTCCCGATGAACACATACACGAACCAATCTAATTTGGATGTCAGTTGATATGAATGCCACAGGGTGAGCGTATTAGCCGAAAGTCCTGTTTCTTCAAGAAGTTCTCGGCGAGTGGCTTCTTCCGGAGTCTCCCCTTCTTCAATGCGACCGGTAGGTGCTGTGATAACGGTATCGCGTTGAGGTTGGGTATCTTTGACGAGAAAAATGTCATTGTTTTCAAGGATCGGAAACACCGCAACGGTGTCGGGGCGAACAATGCGCTCAAAGGTTTCCGTACTGCCGTCGTAAAGCTCCTGCTCCCACTGATAGACGTCAAAGATAGCGCCCTCAAAAGTACGTTGCGCTCCTTTAGGGATGTTTGATTTTCGGTAACCGCGATCTTTGTTCATTCTTTCTATTGTACTATCCGATTCTTCCGTCAGAAACCGCTTATCTCCACCGAATATTTTGTTTCCTCCGATAAAACTAGGACATCGGATGTCCTAGTTTTATATTACGCTCATTTGTGCTCCCGGCAGGAATCGAACCTGCATCGCCTCCTTCGGAGGGAGGTATCCTATCCGTTGAACGACGGGAGCGTAGTTGCTTACGAACATAGCGCGAAGCGCGGCTTTTGTGAAGGAGGGAGGAATGTGAGCTCGTTCACATTCCAATCTGACTGAACAAAAGGGCGTAAGCGGATGTTGGCAGAACGTTGCTCACGAAAGCTTTGCTTACGGGAGCAGATACAAAACTGAGTGACAAGTAGTTTGTCTTATGAGCCCTTTCCCTCGGTAAACAAAGTTTTCCGGTTCGCACTGCCTCAGTCATGCCAAAACTTCGTTTTACCCATGACCCTCGTCAGTGTTCCCGGTAAGCGCTTCTTGGGAATCACGTCGCATGCCGACCTTGTCCGGTATGTCGTAACGGTCAAGCACTGCTCCTAGATTTCCAATGATTTTTACGGCACCTTTTTCGGGGTCAATGATTTTTTCCTTGACAAGTTCTTGATAAAGATTGTCGCGTCGTGCGCGAAGCTTTCGGATCACCTGTTCTTTCTGTGCTTTCACGGACACAGAATCGTCTTCGTTGATGTGAGGATACACAACCTCGAACTCGGCATAGGTCGGCACGGAACCAAGCGGGATTTCAAGAACGTATCCCTTCGGAAGGGTAATGGCGCCCTTTGCATTGAACTCTGCCGGAGGTTTTGTACCGGCCTTTCTATAAAGGCTTACGATTTTTTCTCGATCGTCGTTTGAAACGGTTGTCTCTTCCGGGAAGACGGTCGTCATGCTCTCCTGCGTATCGGAGTCTACGCCGACGCCGTACGTTTTCTCTCCTGAATCGGTTACATGGGTGACAAAGTCGCCCTTGTGCGAAGTACGATGTTTTTTCCACGTCCGCCACAGCTGAAGGCGCGCGTCATCCGCTTTAAGATTCTCGCGAACAAAGCGGCGCATTTCGGCAACGGCGGCTTCGTGTGCCGTCTGTTCCGCTTCTACTCCGGAGCCGTAATCTGTAACATGAAATACCGCCAAACCGCGCTCCAGATGTTTTCCTGCCCCTTCTTTGCCGTCGACTTTTGCTTTTATGGAAAATTCAAAGTAATTAACCTCCTCAAGTTTTCCGGTGGTTTTATTGAGCTCAACACCCACTTTATGCCGAATACGGGGGACATCACCAAGCTCGACCGCAGCGCCTTTTCCGCCATCGAGTTCATAGTATTCGTCGGTAACGGTTCCGTCATACTGAAGAACATAATCGCGTTCCTTTTCGAGATATTGGTGCAATGCTTTTTCCCGATCTTTACCAAGACCCAGTACCTTAAATTCGTCTTCAACGGGCGCGAGCCGTTCGTAGTCTTTCGGGGATACATTTCGCGCGGCAAGATAGGCGGAATAACTGTCTCGAATATCGGGTCGGCGAGCCAGTCGGAGCACTCGTAGAGACAGGTCAATCAAACGTTTTTTCGGATCGCGGTCACTGACTGCTTTTCTTTCCGGGTTATTCATTTTCGCTTTCATAAGGTTATTATATCCAAGCTAAAATATATACATAATCTCGATCGCTTAGTACCTTATATCATATATAATTATACTGTCAAGTTTTTATGCTAACCTCTCCTTTGAAATACAAGGCTTCGAAAATCGTCCGGGTAGGGTTACCGTCCTATTTCGGTACCGGTACTGTAAACGCACGGCATGAAGATTAGAAAACGCTATCGACATATCGTCCTCGGAGGAACGTTCGACCATTTTCATAAAGGCCACCGTCATTTCATTGATTGCGCCGCCTCTGTTGGCACAGAGATTACTATCGGCGTAAGCACGGATGCCTTCGCGCGACGACTGAAAAAGAACGGCGTGAATATACAACCGGCAAAACTCCGACGCGTAGCGGTAGAACGCTATTGCGCCAGAAAAAGATATCTCGCACGGATTATTCCGCTTTCCGATACGTACGGAAAGACCCTCAATGCAAGTGCCTCTTACGACGCCATTGTCGTTACGGCCGCATCGAGAAAGGGAGCGCGGAACATCAACCGTATGCGTGCTAAAAAAGGTTTGTCGGGTCTCCCGGTTCTTGAGTGTCCGCTGGTTTTTGACATGGACTCCATTGCACCGATAAACGCTACCCGCATCCGGATGGGAATCATTAATCGGGAAGGGTTTGTTTTCCGCAATCTCTTTTCGACAACTCTTTACCCGAACGCGTATGCGCGTCGCTACTTCGGAAAATCGCAAGGAACTCTGCTCTTCCAAAACGCACTACTTCACGACGCTTCCACGAAGAATAAAATTGTTGCTGTCGTAGGAGATCGAACGCTAGCGTTTTTTCTACAAAAGAAAATCCCGTTTTTGTTGGGGGTGTATGACGGGTTGAGTCGCCGTAAAACCTTTGCGTCGATCGATAGGTCCGTAAAACCCGATTACCGCGTATCAAACCCCCGTGGCGCGATAACGCCGGGTATGGTACGAGTTCTCCGAAGAGGAATTCGAGAGGCTGAAAAAGGGAAAAAACGTTTTTTGAAAATAGACGGTGAAGAAGATCTGGCCGCTGTGGCGCTTGTTCTTATCATGCCTCTGCAAAGTATTGTGTATTACGGACAGCCGGGACAAGGTATTGTACGGATGGTCGTAACCGAAAAACGAAAGGAAAAATTTTCCGAAATGCTTCGTTCGGTTTAAGAAAAACCAGATAATCTTTTGAAATTATATAGTCGGGGTGCCGGGAATCGAACCCGGTCTACACGCACCCGAAGCGTGCGTACTACCGGCATACTCCACCCCGATAACAACAGGAACGAAAATTTTAGCTCACGTTCCTTGGTGGACCCGAGGGAATTCGAATCCCTGGCCTCTGCAATGCGAATGCAGCGCTCTACCAGCTGAGCTACGGGCCCAAGAGCTGAGTGAAATGAGAAAATTTATTTTATCATTTCCGAAGCTCACCGGGCACGAAAACTTCGTTTACGGGCCCGAACGAGAGGGATAATAACACGTTTGTTTCCTCAGACTAAATGGGTACCCACTACCGCAAGCAAAGCAGTTTGCTTTTTTATGCACCTCAGTGGCCACCCGTCACTAAGTGTATTTTTCACTTCGCTCAAAATCCACTAAGTGCGTTCGGCCCCGGCTCGCGGTCCCGACGCAACGTCGGGACATCGCTCCGCCTTGCACTCGGCTCAAAAAAGCAAAGCAGTTTGCTTTTTTGAGCCGAGTGCACCCTGTAGGGCTCGAACCTACGACCTCTCCCGTGTGAAGGGAACGCTCTAGCCAACTGAGCTAAGGGTGCTTTTCCAAACCTGGTGGGCCGGAAGAATTTCTACGTCATGGTTGTACCATACATAGTACAACCGTGCATGTCACTATACCTACTTGTTTTTCGTGCCGTGTCGTTTTTCTGATCCTCGCGTAAACAAAAGATCCTCGGGAAGACGGAATAACCCTTCGTCGTTTCTCTTCTGCTCAATAAAATGCGCGGAAAAACCGACAATTCGGGGGATGATGAAAAGCGTATTGCAAAATTCCGCATCAATCAGCTCTGTGAGTTCCACGTGCGTGTATCGCTCGCATTCAGCAAGAATATCGAGCACCAGCGCCGCGATGCACCCGTCAATATTCAGGATGAGCGAACCGCTTTTCCCTGTCGTTACCTTTTCGACGGAGCGGGCAAAATCATAACAAGGATGTTTTTTTAGGAGTGTTGCGAATGCGGCAATTGCCTCAACCCGCGGGTCGGGAATATCCACTCGATACTTTTTATGTCCGATTCCGGGAATCAGCACTCCCGATGCATTCATACGTTTGACTAATGCTTCCGCACTCTCGGACGACCGAACTCCGGAGAGCCATACACGCGCCGCGTCATTGATGGCACCTCCAAACCGCGGACCTATGGTTAGGAGCCCTGCGGAGAGCGAGGAAACGAGGTCCTTACCCGCCCGTGCGGTAATCATGGTATTGACCGCCCCTGATACTTCCCCTCCATGGTCGATGAGTAACTGAAATATCGCCTCAATGAACGCAGAAGTTGTTTTCGATCGTATTTTTTTCCCGAGAAGGGCTTCAAGAACGGCCTTCCCGTATGCATGTTCCGCGCCCTTCACCAGCGCTCCCTTTTTGACAAAAGCGGGAATTTTTTCGTATGCAACGATTTTTCGCGTTGAGAGGATGCTTGCGCGACGCGTCATAAGAGAGTCCACAGAGTAATTTGTATCATTGACAGGACTTTCCGGCAATTTGGATAATGCGGAAAGAAATTCAGGAAAAGTTTCGGAAACGACGGCTCCCGCTTTTTTCAAAGCATCACGTTTTGCACGAGCACTTTCATCATTATGGGACACTAACGCTTTTGCGTGCCCGAATTGAACGTGTTCGTCAAATGCATCGTCAATGACTCCTGCGATATAGGCAACCAACGGTTTGGTGAATTTCTTTAAGCGGATGAGGTCGACAATCTCATACTCGTCAACACCACCCAATTCGCCGAAATACACCAGAGCTTTAGTCTGCGTATCCGCTTCGGCAAGAAGAAAGAGGTCCGAGAGAGGGGTTACCGGAAAACGATCCCCGCCGACTGCCGCCGCGAAAGACACATGCTTTCCTGCATTGATGACCGATCGGATCAACTCATTCGTCATGCCCCCTGATGTTGAACCAACCGCAATTCCCCCGGAAACGGTGAGTTTTCCATTTTTGATCTGCAGGGGGTCAACTCCTCCTACGGCACCTAATTTCAGCGAACCCGGTACCAGAAACCCGACGCTCGCGGGACCCCAGATGAGTTTGTCATGTGAAAACCGCCGTATCAATTCCGCCGCGTGCGCTTCGGGGACATTTTCCGCGAAGATAGACACACCGAGCGAGCGCGGAAACGCAGTAAAAAAATCAACGATGGAATTAAAAGCGCGCCTGCCCGATTGCACATTCAGTGCCCACCGGACGCGCCCGCTCAAACGCGGTGACAGATCGGAAACGTGCGCGACACAGGGAACGAGCAATTCCTTTTCGCCAAAAAAGAATTTTCTCGCCTTCACACCACCGGTTACTATCGCGACGACAGAGGGTTCGGATTTTCCGGAAAGAAAATCAAAATCGAGCATTGATTGTACGATAGGCGCATGCATGCCGATTACCAACACCCCGGTCTCTCCCTTTCGTATGCGGTCAAGAATAGTCATGATTGAAGGTATTCGATTGCGCGATCAACGGCTTCCGTAAGAGGAGCATCGGAGCCGGCGATTGAACCAAAAATATGTTTGTGTTCTAAAAATGACCGCATGTGCGAGAGACCTTCCGTCTCATTCGGACCGCCACGACGAACGAATATCTCAACATTCTGTTTCTTCAACCTGTGAGAAACCTCCGATAGAGCGTCAATAATACCCGCAAAGGTGGTTTTCACATCGGTAAAATTCGCAATACCCCCCGCAATGACTAATGCTTTCTTTTTCGCGCGGGAAGCCAAGAGTATTCGCACGACTTCGCGCGCATACAGGTATGTCTCTTCGCGCGTTGGTCCGCCGCTATACTCGCCATAATTGCCTATCATCGAGGCGAACCCTTTGAGTGACGCCTCGTCGGCAATAACGATAGAACCGCCTCCTCCCGAGAGCAGGAAAAAGAGACTGCCGTTTTTATTGAGAACCTTAAGCTTGAGTGATGCCGAAGTGGTGAGTTGAAGTTCTGCAACACGTGATTCAACAGCGTTTGAAATTTTGGACTGAATAATATCAGTCTCGTCCCACGAGTCGCGCAAAAAGAATGCGCCCGCGCTGTCCACCAGAACCGCGGCATCAAGGAGAAACACATCCGACCCGCGAACCACCAAGGGGTTAATCTCGAGGAATGAAAAAAAGTGCCGATTAAAAACAGAAATAACCTGTTCAAGAAACTCATGCGGAAGTCCTGTTGCTTCCGCAATACGCGCGCTGTCCGAATCGCCCCGTGCCACATATTCGCTGACACTCGAGGCCGCCGATTCTACATGCACTCCCCCATCGGCGGTGTAAAGCACCTTGAGTCCTCCCCGAACCCGTTCGAATGAAATGTACCGTTCCTCTCCCGCCTCATGCGACACATACGGCTCAAGCAAAAAAGAGGAGTATCCTTTTTTCTCCCACGCGCGCCGAAATCGTGCGACGTCGGATGATTTTTCAACCACGGCTACCAATCCTTTTTTAAAGCGCTGTTTGATTCCCTGGTCGACTTTAAAAATCCAGCGCCCTTTCCGAGGAAGCGTGGAGGTTGCGCCGGGAGCAATTCGGATGCCACTATAGCGTCGACCGATAATGATTTTTTTCGCCCGATATTCCGTTATTCTGACGCGTGCCATGAGAAAGGTACATCCTACAATACCGCATTACGGATAGAAATGCTTTCCTGCTTTTACTGGCCGTCCAGAATGCCTCAAAGCTTTGCTTTGGGGCTGAACGGACACATTAAAAAGGGGGCGACGGAGCAAACGAGAACTGCTTCTCGTTTGCTCCGGCCCCGTGAACACGGGAATGCCCGATGCCGCTTTGCGGCAGGGCATAGGTGGGACGCCACATCCTTATCCGAGATATCTACCCCGGTCCCCGCAGCAGATTGACAGATAGATGTTTCTTAATGCCTTGTAGCACAGCTCGCGAGGTAGTTTACTCTTTGGCCATCACTACCTGAGAATCATCGGAAGTATCGTCAACCTCTTTAAAACCGAGTGCTCCGGCGAGACCCATGCTCTGTACATTGTTCCTATCAAGAATCGCCCACAACCGAGCCGCGGAGTGATGTGAGAGATATGCCTCGGTGGCAAACCTGACGAAATCTTTCATGATTCCGGTGCCGCGGAACGGTGGATACGAGCGGTACGACAGCGTATGCCAATCGATACCGGAAAAATCAGGTATGTGCGCATTTACATTGCCGTCTTGATGCTTCATACTCTTTTGCCCGAATGGTTTCGGACCAAACCACACCAAAGCGGCGAGCTCTTTCCCGTCGCGAGAGACCAACGCAAACGGCGTCCTGTCTTTTGCATACCATGTTTCATACGAACCCTCTCCGAATCGTTTTCGATCCGATGTATGTTCCTGAACAGCTACATCGTTCGCATCAAGGGAAAATTTTCTCAATTGTAAAACGAGGTTTTTATCAAGCCCTACGACAATCACAAAATGAGTCGTACCATTTTCGGCATCGGCAAGGGCGATCGATTCGTAGATTCGAGGTTGAAGTGTGCGGATCTGATCTCTCGGAGTAATAGACAAACTCATGTGATGACACCAAACTTCTTTGCGACCTCAGCGAACTTCGATACAGCACTCATAATGTCTTCCGTTGTATGTGCCGCTGATATTTGAACACGGATACGCGCTTTTCCTTTCGGAACCACCGGGTACGAGAAGCCGATGACATAAATTCCTTCCTTCAAAAGCTCCTTCGCCATCTCACCCGCAAGCTTATCTTCAGGAACCATAATCGGGGTGATAGGGTGCTCCGCTTCCGCGACAGCGAATCCTGCTTTTTTCATTTCACGTCTGAAAAGTTTTGTGTTGTCCCATAATTTTGCATGAAGTTCCGGATGTGCGCCGACATAATCCAAGACAAACAGAGACACCCCGGCAATACCGGTATCAAGTGCGTTTGAAAAAAGATACGTGCGCGAGCGCTGACGCAGAAATTCAGCCGCCTCTTTCCGGGTTGCGGTGAATGCCCCTCCGGCACCACCTAATGCTTTCCCGAATGTTGAGGTGAGGAAATCAACCCGCCCCTCGACGCCGGCGTGTTCCGGAGTCCCGCGTCCCGTTTCCCCCAGAACACCTGTCGCGTGAGCATCATCGACACATACCAGCGCATTGTACTTGTCCGCAAGGTCGCATATGTCCTTAAGCGGGGCAACGTGCCCGTCCATGGAAAACACACCGTCGGTCGCGATGACACGCAAACGCTTCCCCTTTGTTGCTTTCAGTTTTTCTTCCAGGTCAGCCATATCCATATGCTTGAAAACAAGCCGCTCAGACTTGGTGAGACGGATCGCATCGATGATAGACGCGTGGTTTAGCTCGTCGGATATGATTGCGTCCTCGTCGGTAAAAAATGTCTGAAACAGTCCGACATTCGCCATGAAGCACGATGAGTACAGCACGGCATCTTCCGTTCTCACAAATTCGGCGGTTTTCTTTTCAAGTTCCTTGTGGAGAGCCTGCGTACCGCAAATGAACCGGACCGATGCGAGCCCAAACCCCCAGCGTTTCAACGCCTCATCCGAGGCAAGCCTCAGTGTCTCCGTACCGGAAAGCCCAAGGTAGTTATTCGCGCAAAAATTCAGAAGCTCTTTCCCTCCCACGGTAATCGTCCTGCCTTGCGGGGATTCAATAACCCTCTCTTCCTTGTAGAGCCCGGCATCCTTGATGTTCTGCAGTTCTTTCTCGAGAATCGGTTTCAAAGAATTAAACATATCCGTTATCCGTTAATTTTAAATACCACCTTCGGGTGGGCGTTGAGCGTCTTTTCAAAGACGTCATTATCATATTCGGCAAACGGAATGACAGTCCCCTGTCCCTTCTTCAAAATAATGTTCCAAATTTTTTCCTGAATACCGTTCGACATATCCGCGAGCACCCGCTGACTAATCTGCCAGGTTGCAAATATCCTCCTGCCGATGACGTTGTGAATCGTGAGACCGCGCACGATGATACGCGAGAAACTTGGAATCGTTAAATCACCGTCCTTGATGCCGAAAAGAATAACGTGCCCCCCGCGACGCGCCGAATCAAGCGCGTTGTTGACGGAAGAAAACGGACCTGCCATTTCCATGGAAACATCGACACCGAGCCCGTTCGTCGCCTTCAGTATTTTAGACACGACATCCTGATCCGCTTCCCACGGGTTTTTCTTTTCTTTGGTGCCTATATGGATCAGCTCATGCGCACCCAGTTCGCCCGCCATCTTCAGGTTCGCCTCGTTTACATCAACCGCAATGACTAACGATGCGCCGAAATTTTTCGCAAGCAGGATTGCGAATAGACCAATAGGACCGCACCCAAAAACGGCAACGATCTTCCCTCTGAAATCCGTAACGGTTGTGGCGTGAACGGCGTTTCCGAATGGATCAAGAATCGCAGCAATTTCGGGGCGTATGACATTGACATCAATCGGCCAAAGATTTTTCGCGGGGATCTTCACGTATTCGGCAAAAATACCGTTTGTAGAAATACCGAGAATCTTCTCGTTCGTACACACATGCGATTCCCCGACCCGGCACTGAAAACAGGTACCGCAGGTAATATGAGAATCGCCGGATACTATGCTGCCTTTCTTAATCTTAAGAAGACTTGCGAGATCTCGGTCAGAATACAGCGTATCGACCATCGACCCGGCTTCGACAACCTCACCGACGAATTCATGGCCGTTGATGCGGAGCGTTGACTGTTCATTCTTGAGTGAAGCGTGTACCAGTTCTTTGAATGCCGTCCGGTACCATAATCCGCGATCCGAACCGCAGACGCCCGCATAGCGTATTTTAAGAATGACCGATACTTTGTCTTCAGGATTGTGCGACTCATTCAAAGTCGGCATCGGCACATCGCGCAGAACGAATCCTTTCGAGGTGTCCCATCCGTCCTTCTCGACATCAACCGTCAGCGCCTTCACCATATTCATAGGTTTCTATACTCCCAGTATACCCCTTGCGGTTTCAAAAACAGAAAAGACGTTGCGGGCAAATGATGCCTTTCATAGGATAACTTACCCAGCAGCAGCGCGACAGTCTTCACTGAACATGCGTCGGATTAAACTTAGGAAGTAACCCAAACTTTGGTTGGGTCAACGTCTTCTCTTCTGGCCACCGCATCACCGGAAATGACGCGGATAAGGTTAAGAAGTCCTCTATATGGCCACACACGCTCTACTGTGTATTCTTCACCCCGAAAGAGAACTTTTGTTCCCCTGATGATTCCTTTTTCGTTTATTATCTGTATTCTCTCCAATCTCTCCGCCTCACGTTGTCCTTTACTTTTAAGTACATCAAAAAGACCAAAAGAACTTGAAACGCGAATATCACTAAATCCTGGCTCTGCCATAAGTGAAATATTAAATCTGATAACTAAAATACAGTATATTGATTTTTGGCATTTTGTCAAGGGGTTCTGTTAATTTTTAGACCTTACATCAGACATCCGATGTCTAATGTAATAAGTTAATCAATCCGCCACATATCCTTTCCTAAAAACACTCTTCGGTTACGAAATTACGAAATCTTGATTATCCTCCCCTTTTTTCTCTTTCTCTTTCTCTCTTTCTCTTTCTTCTCATTTTCCACCCCCTCCACCCCCATATATGGGGGTGGAGGGCGATTTACTCTTTTTATTAAATTTTTGGGATGTTCCATTAATTTCACATATCCTCTTCTCTCATTACTCTCCCTCTTCCCCAGCCAGCACCCCCATATATGGGGGTGCTCGGGAGATGATAGGATATAGAATATACGCATATGAAAATCAACCCGCGCACGTTGACGAAAAAAGAAACCATGAAAACGCTCGACGCCTTGTATACCGCGGCCTCGTCCGTGAAAGGCCGTAACGCGGTGAAACTTTTCCTCCGCGACCTTTTAACGCCCAGTGAACGCATCATGCTCGGACGGCGGATTCTTATTGCGAAAAAATTACTTTCCGGAGAAAACTATCTCGCTATCCAGCGAGAGATTGGCGTCGGGAAAGATACCATTACGCGTGTTCACCGCTGGCTTACCGACCAAATGCCGGGGTATGAACAAGCGATTAAGGGTATGGAGCGGGAGTTTGGCGCCCGCCGCACTCGTGCCGAAATCGCAGGAAATTTTGCGAAACTAAAACGCAACTACCCGCTTCATTTTTTGCTCTTTCCGTGGCCGAAGGGATTTAAGCCAAAGAAGTGAGTATTTGTTGATGTTTTTTTCTTTGTGATTTCTGCATCTCCTCCACCCCCATATATGGGGGTGGAGAAAATAAAGATGAGGAGTGGACGCCAAGAAACACTGCGGAGAAAAGAAAGAGAAAAAGGGGAAGAGAAAAAACAGAGAGTATCTTATGAAATCTTGACTATTTCCTCCCACGGCAACCCCGCTTTGCCAAAGTGGCCGTAGGCGGCGGTTTGCCGGAAAATAGGACGGCGAAGACCGAGGCGCTCAATGATGGCCTGTGGCTTGAAATCGAAGTTTTTCTGAACAACCTCCGCAAGGCTTTCCCCTTTTTCATTCGTCGCCTCGACCATCATTGGCTCGGCGCGACCGATGGCGTATGCGACCGAAACCAGACATTGGTTCGCAAAACCATTTGCCACAAGGTTTTTTGCGACAAAACGTGCCATGTACGCCGCGGAACGGTCGACCTTTGTGGCATCTTTACCGGAAAACGCGCCGCCGCCGTGAGGCGCCAGCCCGCAGTAGGTGTCGACCATAATCTTTCTGCCTGTAAGGCCGGTATCGCCGTCAAACCCCCCTATTTCAAAGAGACCTGTCGGATTGGTAAAAATATCAACGCCATCGAGTTCTCCCAATATCGGAGCGAACAAATGCTTGATGAGATCCTCGCGTATGGTTTTTTGGTCCACATCTTTTGCATGTTGAGTGGATATGAGCGCCGCCTTGAGTTTTCCTTGGTGGATCGTAATCTGTGCCTTTCCGTCCGGACGAAGCCATGGAAGCGTGCCCTTATTCCGCAGATCTTCAAGACCTTTTGTCAGCGCGTGAACTTTGGCTACTGCGTCCGGCATATACGAGTCCGTTTCATTGGTTGCAAATCCGTACATGATTCCCTGATCTCCTGCGCCTCCCGTATCAACCCCTTGACCGATATCACGCGATTGTTCCGCAACCCGGGTGATTACTTCGAGTCTTGTGTCATACCCGATGTCTTTATACACGTCGCGCGCAACCTTCTCATAATCGACGTGTGTGTTTGTCGTTGCTTCGCCTCCGATGACCAAAAGGTTGTGCCCGCCAAACGTTTCGATGGCAACACGGCTTTGCGAATCCCCGGTAAGGCACGCATCAAGGATGGCGTCCGACATCTGGTCGCACACTTTGTCCGGATGGCCGGACGTCACGCTTTCTACAGTGAATGTTTTTGAGATGGTGAACATAGATAAAATAAAAACGCTTTTTTCGGGAAAGCGTTATGATAAAAACATATCTTCCCCGAAAGGGTTGGATGAAGCACTTTTCCCGAAAAATATTCCGGAGAAGTTGCTGGACGGATCATGAAGCCAATACTCTCCCCGTCCTCTTGATACTCACTATTCAGTTGTAAAAGTTCAAAATCGAACTTTTTCTCCCTGCACCCACTTGGGAGTCAGAAAACAGTGTAGCACACAAATCGTTATTCATGCCATTTCCCACTGTCTGCAAGAATGTGAGTCAGGGCCGCAGTGAGTCCAACTACATACTCTGTGTCCAGAGACTCATCAAGCGCATGCGCATTCGATTCAGGACCCAAGACACCCGTCACGAGAAATTGCGAACGAGGAAACTTCTGACTGAGCGCATTCATGAACGGAATGGAACCCCCGGTACCCTGTGTCATGGCTTCGCCCCCCATGTGTTTTTTCGAAGCTTCCTGGATGCTTGCTTTGAGACCATTGCTCTGTGGCGGGGCAATCCATCCTTCTGCGGTCTGCCCAAGTGTGAATGTGACCTTTGATTTGTGCGGTGGATTGGTCGTCAGAGCTTTTTCTAAAGCCTGCGCGGCCTTCAGAGGATCGACACCAGGAGGAATGCGTACGGAAACTTTGATGGAAACTTTTCCATGAAGCACGTTCCCCGCTTTATCAACAGGGGGCAGGCTGGTACCCACGGTAGCCAAACTTGGCCGCCATGTTGTATTAAGAAGCGCTTCGACGGGGTCATCATTCAATGGATCGCCTGTAAGGTTGTACTCTTCCCACACTCGAGGGCCAAGAAGCTCGGCAATCGCTTTAGCTTCCGCAATGCGTTCTTCGGAGATATCTGTTTGTAATTCGGGAAGGAGAACCGCTTGGGTGTCAGGATCTACAATACGGTTAAAAAGCAGTTGCATAGATGCCAAAAAAGCGTCTCGGGTCATACCTCCCACCTTGCCGGAATGGGCGCTTCCTCCTGTCTCGATTTCAAGCGTAAAGTTAACAAGACCGCGAAGCGATGTTGTATCCCACAAACGACCGTAATCTTTAGTCTCGGAATCAAGACAGACAATCAGGTCTGGCTCGTGGATGCGATCACCAAGCACCTCGAGATAATCAAGGAGTCCTACACTCCCGGACTCTTCGGCTCCTTCTATGATGATCTGCGTCGTAGGACGATCTATCCCTTGCTCATCAAGCATTCTCAACGATGTGAGAGCGGAGAAA
>Ga0210057_1006724_pt1 | contig 14214 bp, 16 predicted proteins | sample CryGeyCG2114_010_2_FD_183968 | JGI IMG/M metagenome (GOLD analysis project Ga0210057, IMG submission 183968) | Groundwater microbial communities from aquifer - Crystal Geyser CG10_big_fil_rev_8/21/14_0.10 (SPAdes) (version 2) | ecosystem: Environmental > Aquatic > Deep subsurface > Groundwater ... | reverse complement strand
ACAACCGTCTCACCTCTCTGGCCAGTTCCGGTTTTGTCCGAGCCTGGCTTAGCGCCGTACACCGTCTGGTTTTTTGTTGGCGTGGCTGGTCGTCCTATCACTGGACGGCGGCGGCCATCGTCCTACTGGCGCTGGTGCTGAGGTTGTGGAATCTGTCTGACTCGGCCCAGTTCCTGGGGGACCAAGGGCGTGACGCCTTGGTAGTTTCCCGAATCTTTCGCCATGCTGACCCGGTCTTTATCGGGCCGGTTACCAGCGTTGGCAACATGTACTTGGGGCCGGGATACTACTACTTCATGGCCCCGTTTTTGTGGCTAACCTGGCCTAACCCAGTTGGACCGATCTACGCGGTGGCCCTGCTAGGGGTGCTGGCAGTTTGGCTGACTTACTACTGGGGAAAGAAGCTGGTGGGCCAGCCGGCTGCCTTGGTGGCGGCCGGGCTGATGTCAGTCTCGCACGTGGCCCTGGAGTTTGCCCGTTTTAGCTGGAACCCAAACCCGGCCCCCTTAGCCTCGTTAGTGATGCTGTACTTCACTTACCGTGCCTGGCGTCATCATCCTAAGTACTGGCTAGTGGTAGCGGCGGCCTTCAGCGTCCTAATCCAACTTCACTACATGACTTTACTGTCCCTGGGCGGCGCCGGTCTCATCTGGATAGCCCAGCTGGTGGGTCGGTACCGGTCCGGCCGACCGCTCAGACCAGTGGTACTGCCTGCCCTGGGCGGCGTGGCCTTGGTGGTGCTGACAATGGTACCGCTGGCCTTGTTTGACTTGCGGCACGATTTTTTGAACGCCCGGGCATTTGCCAATATTTTAGTAGGAGGAGAGACGCTGGGCAGTCAAAGCGCCGGCGGCTTGGTAGAACTGTGGCGAGTAATCAGGGAAACACATGGCCGCAGTATGCACATCCTGTTTGAGATCACCGTCGGCCAGATCAGGACGCTCAACACCCTGCTGGTGGGAGTAACGCTGGCCGTGGTCGGTTGGCTGATCGCCCGCCGCCAGCACTACCGCCACCAACACGGCCTGCTGGTGCTGGCCGCCTACTTACTGACCGGTATTGGCGGCACCGCCGCTTACCAGCACACCATCTTTAACCACTACATCGCCTACCTGTTCCCGATCACTTTTCTGACACTAGGGGTGGTCTTGACCAAGTTATGGCAATGGCATCTTTTCGCCAAGGCCGCGGCAGCTGGTTGGCTGATTTTTTTTCTAGCTTTCAATGTTCCGCGCTGGCCGCTCCAGGATGCCGGCTGGAAGATCAGCGACATCGAGCGGACTGCTCGCACCATTTACGAACGAGTTGGGCCGGTAGAAAAGTACAACCTGGTCCTGTTGTCCGGCACCGGTGACATCGATGCCCAGAACTACCGCTACTTCCTGGAAGCGACCGACCGGCCCCCGGTAAGAGACGAACAGCGCGGTCAGGTTGAAACGCTGTTTATCATTAATGAAGACCGTCAACTAAACCGGGTAGTCGATTCACCAATCTACGAAATCGTGGTTTTTCCTGATAAGGCACCCGCAGAAGTGTACAATGTGCCTGGCGGTCCCCAAATTACCGTCCTGACTACCCGCTAGCATGTCACCGGCCCCCTACCTATCGGTTATCATTCCCTCCTACAACGAGCTGAGTAATGTCCGCCGAGGTGTCTTAGACCAAGTTACCGAGTACTTGGACCAGCAGGACTACAGCTGGGAAGTGATCTTAAGCGACGACGGCTCCACCGACGGCACCTTAGCCGCCCTCCACCAGTTCGCCAACGCTCACCCCGGTGTCATGGTCAAAACCAACATACACGCCGGTAAAGGTCCTACCGTACAGGCCGGCATGCTGGCCGCTCGGGGTAAGTGGCGGCTGTTCACCGACTTTGACCAAAGCACCCCCCTGTCCGAGATCGAGAAGCTGTGGCCGTTTACCCGTCAGGGCTGTGAAGTGGTGATCGGTTCGCGGGAAATGATCGGAGCCAAGCGCGACAAAGAGCCCTGGTATCGTCACCTAATGGGCCGCGGTTTCAACTTGCTGGTCCAGGGACTAGCGATCCCAGGGATTCTTGACACCCAGTGTGGCTTTAAGCTTTTCTCGGCGGCGGCGGCCGAAGTGCTGTTCAGTAACTTAGTGGTTTACGGCCGGCAGTCTCAGCGCGACGATGCCTACACCGGCGCCTTTGACGTCGAGGTGCTTTTTCTGGCCAACAAGTACGGCTTTCATATCAAAGAGGTCCCGATCCATTGGCATCACAACGAAACAGATCGGGTTGATCCGCTCAAAGACTCACTGAGGATGCTTCGCGACACTGTTAGAGTGCGGCTGGCCGCCGTCAAGCATCGATACCCGGAGAGTACCGACCAACCCATTCGTCCCGACCAGCCCCAGCCCCGGCCCGGTCAGCACCAAACCGATCACCAGTCCGGTAACTTTCACAGTTCAGCACCACTAAACGGGCGTCATGACTAAGCCGCAGCGCCTTTGGACTATCAGCTACCTGGCAGGCTTGGCGTTTTATAGCTGGTTGAGTTTTAGCTTGACCGCGCCTAACTTAGTGCTGACCGGCTGGCCGCCGTACTGGCAGTTCCAGACCTGGATGTGGCAGACACTGTTTAACAACCGGCCGCTGCTGACCGGCTTGTTCGCGGTGGTGGCAGTTTGGCTGGTGGTCAGTTACGGGGGGCTGGTGATGAGCTTGGTCAAGGCAAAGCTTCCCGGCTGGCGGCGGTTGGTGATCGGCTGGCTGGTGATCACCGCTCCGCTGCTGGTGGCCAGCAACGCCCTGTCCTACGACGTTTTCAACTACATCTTCAACGCCAAAATGGTGTTGGTCTACCAAGCCAACCCGCACGTCCAGGTGGCGCTGGATTTCTGGCAGGACCCGTGGACACGGTTTATGCACAACACCCACACTCCCGCCCCATACGGTTACGGCTGGACAGCTTTGTCGCTGCTGCCTTTTACCGTTAGTTTTGGCAAGTTTACGCTCAACTGGCTGCTGTTTAGAGCGATGGGCCTAATCAGTCTGGGACTGACGTTTGGCGCTTTCTGGCTGGTAGCCCACCGGACAGGCCGCCAACTGCGGCTGGTTGACCTGGCGATCGTTTTCCTCAATCCTTTACTGCTGATCGAGGTGGTCGGCAACATGCACAATGACCTGTGGATGATGGCGCCGGCCGTGGTGGCGTTGGGTTTGGTGGCAGCTCGTCCGCGAGCGGGCGACGAGGTGGTGAGTGAGTTGCCGTCGGGCAACCTAAAAGTGAGCGGGCTTCAGGCAAGTGGGCTGCCGGCTAGCGGGCTTCAGGCAAGGGCAGGTAGCCCAGCTGTGAGCAGCCTCCAGGCCGGTACCCTGGCCGTGTCCGCGGCGGCGCTGGCTGTGTCGATCTCGATCAAGTTAGCTACGGTGGCGCTGCTGCCGCTGTGGCTGGGCCTAGTGGCTTGCCGGCTGGGCGCGATTGATCGGTTGCTGGCTCGGCTGCGCCAACCGCGGCTGAAGCAGTTGGCCGGCTGGAGTGACCGGCACTGGCCGCTGGTGGCGTCTCTGCTGATGATGGTGCCTCTACTGACTCCCCGCTCTCAGCAGTTTTTACCTTGGTACTTAACTTGGGTGATCGTTTGGCTGCCGCTGCTCAGTACCGGTTCTTGGCAGCGCTGGTGGCGACTGGCAGTGATCGGACTGTCGATCACTTCCCTACTTCGCTACCTGCCGTTCTTGCTGGCCGGTGAGTTCAACGAACAGATCATCATCCACCAGAAACTGATCACTTGGCTGCCGTGGCTGCTCAGCTTGGTGCCGCTGTACTGGTGGCAGCAGCGTACAATGATCGATGGCGAGTTGACATGAATTAGTTTGCCTGCTTACTGTATGAAGCTTTCGTCCCGCTGGTCCTGGCCCACCAGCTTTACCAACTCCAGCTGGCTTATTTGGCTTGGCTTGGCAGTAGCGTTCCTGATCACTCACTTAATCGGCCTGACCGGCCTGCCGGTGTTCGCCGACGAGGCTATCTACATTCGCTGGTCGCAGCTGCTGATCGACGACTGGCGGCAGTACTTACTGTTCCCGCTCAATGACGGTAAAACCCCGTTGCAAATTTGGCTGATGGCGCCGCTGCAACTGATGTTTGCCAACCAGCTGCTGGCCGGCCGAATGGTGTCTGTCTTGACAGGGCTTGGCCAGATGCTGGCCATCGGTTATCTGGTGAAACTGCTGGGCGGCAAAACTAAAACGGTGGTGGCGGCCATGGTGATGACGATGGTCCTGCCTTTTTGGTACTTCCATCACCGAATGGCCCTGCTTGACGCCATGATGACACTCTGGCTGACGGTTGCCCTAATCGGAGTGGTCAGAGTAGCTCAACTGACCGACTCAAAGCAACTGCGACAGCTCAAGTGGTCCAGGCTGGTAGGGGCTAGTATAGAGTGGCTGACTTCGAGCCGCGGCTGGTGGGTAGCAGTGATCGCGGTGGGTTTTGGCCTGGCGCTGTTGAGCAAGCTGCCGGCGGCACTGTTACTGCCGGCTTTTTTTCTATTTGCTTGGCTGCCCGAAAAACTTTCTTTACCGGGCCGGGTGCTGATCGCCGGGCTGACCGGTTTGGGACTGGCTGGTGGCTTGACCTTGTTTGGCCTGCTCAAGTTCAGCCCGGCCTTCGGCCAGTTGTTTAACCGCAGTGGCGACTTTCTCCATCCATTTAGCGATGTCCTGCTGGGCGGCGTTTGGCGGCAGACTTTGGCCAGCACGCCCACCTATGTAGGTTACCTGACCGCCTACTTGACAGTCCCGCTGATCGCCCTCAACATAGCCGGCCTGTTTTTACCCCAGCGCAAGCGGGTCTTTCACCTCTTGTTCTGGTCGGCGGTGCTGTTCGCTCTGCCAATCGTCCTGTTCGGAAAAGTAGTCTATCCGCGGTACTTCTTACCGGTGTCAATATTTCTGACCACTGGGGGAGCGTTGGCCCTCCAAGTGGCGATAGCCAGTATCGCCCATCTCAAGGCGCGGCCGTGGCTCAAGACCGGTCTGTTGCTGGCAGTTGTGCTGGCAGCGGCCAACATTTTTGGTTCCTCCGGCCAGTTTATCTCCCAACACCTGCTCGAGCCTGACCAAACCAACTTCGTGCCGGCCGACCAAGTCCAGTATCTCCACGAGTGGTCGTCCGGCCACGGCATTCGCCAGTCAACTAAGCTGGTTGAGTCCTTGGCGGCAGATCACACCGTGGCGGTGGCCACCGAGGGATTTTTCGGCACTCTGCCCGATGGCATCCTGCTGTACCTGCACCAGCGAGACGTTTCAAACATTTTTGTGGAAGGTATCGGCCAACCCGTCAGATCAATTCCTGACAGCTTTGCTGACCGAGCGCGCCGGTTTGATCAAACTTTGCTGGTCGTCAACTCGCACCGGCTGGACATGGAACTGCCGCCGGAAAGTCTGCTGGCCGAGTACTGCCGTCCCGACAACGCTCCGTGCCTGCAAGTCTGGGACATCAGCTGGTTGATAACCAGCCAAAAGTCGTCCGCCTCGGCAATCAAGTAACGCACTCTACCAACTGATTTAGATTTGACAAATAATCATGACAGGATATAATCGGCCGGTTTGAGTGAGTTCACTTGAGTACGCCTGATGAGAGCAGTCTGGCAATGGTTCATCCACCAGCCTCCTGCCAATGAGCTAAGCGACCAGTTGCTGAGCAGTCCTACCTTCTTTCACTCCCTGCGCTCACCTTTAAGTACCCTGCTGATCAACCTGGAGCTGGCCCTGCAGAGCGTGCCCGACCGGGCCCAGCGGCTCAAGTTGTCCCGAGCTCTGAGCAGTGCTAAGTACCTCCAGCAAATACTGGAACTGTTCAGCCGAACGGATCGGGTGAACCAGACCACCGCCTTTAGCGTCCTGGAAGTAATCGAGAATGTCCAGACGCTGACCGCTCGTGACAATCGCAAGTTGGTGGTGTGCGGCAACGTGGCTACTACCGATCGGTTGACCGGGCAGCAAGTACTCCTTCAGGAAGTACTAACCTGTTTGGTCAATAACGCCTTTGAAACGCGTTCTCACCGACTCCCTCCCAACTCGTCTCAGGTAGTGGTGGTCATCGCTATCAAGCTCCACCATCGCCTGCGCCTGCAAGTCCAGGACTTTGGGGCTGGTATGGACCCCATCCAGCAACAGCTGGCGCTGCACAAAGGTTGGTCAGCCAAAAAAAGCACCGGTCTTGGACTATGGTTTGTTAAGTTAGCGCTGGAGCGTTTTTTTGACGCTAAACTGCAGCTGTCGTCAAAACCAGAAGAGGGAACTATCGCCTGGTTTTATCTTCCCTTAGGGAGTTGAAGCGGTAGCCGTAGCCACGGACCGTTTCCAGCTGGCCGGAGTGACTGCCCAAGTGGATTCTCAACCGCCGGACATACACATCTAGAGTGGTGTTAGAAGGCAGTTCGTCGCCACGCCACACCCGGTCGATCAGGTCTGGGCGGGAAATCACCCGGTCGTGGTGGCTGAGCAAACAGCCCAGTATCTGCGACTCTCGCCTGCGCAGTTGGGCGGAGACTTCGCCGCTGACCAGCTTACCTTGGTCGGGGTATAAGCAAACGTCACCAACCTGGAGGTACTGGGCGGCCACCAGTTTATAGCTGGTTGTTAGCCGCTTTAACCGCAGTTTTAACTCGCGAACGTCTACCGGCTTGGCCAGGTAGTCATCGGCCCCGCCGGCCAAGCCTTCGATCCGCTCGGCCACCTCGCGCTTTTGGGTCAGCACCAGTACCTTGGTAGCCGGCGCCACATCAGCTAAGTACTCTACTATCTCCAAGCCGTCGCCGTCAGGGAGTACTCGGTCAATGACTGCCAACTCAAACGAGCGAAGCTCAAGCTCTTGATAGGCAGTTTCCAGGCTCGAGGCTAGTTTGACCTTGAGCTTTCCCAGAGCCGGGTCACTGATTGCAATTTTCAGCGAAGATGCCAAGGTAAGATCGTCCTCAACAAGCAAGATCAGAGATGAGGTGGTCATGCAAAGTGGTTTAAAGTTACCAACCTTTACAAAAGGTAGTCAGATTGTATCAAACTACTGCAAATGTGATGACTCGATTTTGAACTCAACTACGGCCGGCTTGCCAAGCCCGGCTGATATAATACTTACCTGCTCCCGAGTGGTGAAATGGCATCACGACAGGTTCTGGCCCTGTTATTCTAGGTTCGAATCCTAGCTCGGGAGCATATTAGTACGGTACTCAGGTTTCAGTAGCGCGTCAAACGGCTTTTTCATCTGGAAAGTTAGCTTTTTATCCTTTAAATAGAAGTTCTCACCAACTGTAATTATTAATTCTCGCTTTTCTGTGATTGATCCATCTTTCAAGATGTCGCGCACATTTAAAGCAGTGTCAAAGAACTCTTCTGCACGTTCTAACCAACTCTCAGAAGAGTCTGAAAAATCATTAATAAGTGATTGAAGTCTGGCTTGTTCATTAAGCAATAGTGTCTTTTGTTCTGTAAATTCTTCTTTAGTGATTTCTTCCTCCGCTCTCATAAAAATGAGTTTATTTTTTTTATCGTTTATTCTATTTAAACTTTGTTGTAACGACCTCACTTTTGAGTCAATCCTTTTTGTTTGATATCGATATTTTGCTTTTAAAAGTTTTATGCCCAACTTCCATATCTCATGATCAATTTTGATTTTTAATAGTTCAGATACTAGTTGTTCTTCCAACTCATCGGCAGATAGTGGAGGTTGTAAGCAGTCGCCCCTGCGATGAGTACAATGGTTATATCTATATTCAGCAATTCGGTCAGTTTTCTTATAATATTTTTTCTTTATGGTGGTGGTAATAGAGCATCCGCATTCACCACAATGGATTATGCCATTTAAAAATGGCTCCCAAGTATTAACTTTTGGCTTTGATCTTATTTTTAATGCTCTCTGCACGTGGTCAAATAAGGGCTTACCTATGATTGGTTGGTAGTTCCCCTCGTGTAGTTCTCCTGAAAAGGTAAAGTAGCCATAATATGTTGGATTAGTCAGGATTTTATAAATATGACTCTTACTAAACTTTTTACCCGTTTGTGTTCTAAATTTTTTGCTCTCTAGCCATTTCCTTAAATATCCAAGTGAGTAAATACCTTTTGAGGCGGTCTCAAACAACTCTTTAATAATTGGAGCTTCTACTGGATGAGGAGAGATATTTCTGCTTCCTGTGACTCCAATAGATTCATAGCCAACTGGAGCTCTTCGCGGATATTCTTGCCTCATGACTTTTCTTTTTAAACCGCGCTTAACGTTTTGACTGAGATTTCTTGAGTATTGATTTGCCATGCCAAAGTGGATTTGTAAGATTAGATGATCAGAATCCTGGGTATAAGTTTCACCAGTGGCGGTTTTAATCTCTTTTAACCTACCGTCTTGTAGCATTTGTAATATTTTGCCACCCTCTTCGGGGTTTCTGGAAAGTCTATCAGGCTTCCAGGTTAAGATGGCATTAACCCCTCCAGAGTTTATGAGCTCAAAAAGTTGATTAAAGAGTGGACGATTATTTGGTTTAAACGCCGAGCGACTTTCTTCAAAGTGTAGTGTTTTGTTGAGTGAGATATTTTCTCTTTGCGCGTATTCCAGGCACTCATCACGTTGATCTTGAATAGATAGAGCCTGTTTCTCCCTAGATTCACTAGATTTTCGGCAATACAAGGCGTAAATAAGACTACTCATATTTCATTTAATTTATCTTAATCATTTTTTTAATGATTCGTACTAGTATTATCTACTTTTAGTAATAGTTATTCAAGTAAATTATCACCCAACCATCTTTTATCTTCTTCACTTAATCCATTATTTTGACTAATCTTATATTCATCCTTAGAAGAACCTAGAGCTATAGACGAGTCATCCTTGACTGGGGAGTCACTATTTTTATCATTTGGTTGATCATTTTTTTCAGCTGGTTCAAATTCTTTTTTCATAGACTGAAAAATTACTTCAACCGACTGACCCTTTTCTTCTTTAGCATAAGTGCTAGCTTCCCCCCTCCAGAATCCAGGTGAGATATATCTTTTTGGCACGTATAATTTATATACACCCTTTTTCTTAGTAGGGGATATTAATTTGAGCATAACGAGTTCTTTATGCCAGTTTCTAATTGTTCCTTGAGAGCAGGTGAAAATTTTAGCAATCTCATCAAAATAAACCTGATAGGTGCCATAAGCCTCATGTTTTTGATCAAAATCTGAAATATCTATATAAAACTCAAGTAAAGAAAGGGCTTGTAGGGAAATAATTTTTGCAGATAAGAGAAGCCAGCGATTTCTATGAGAACACCTATAGCCGTTAAGTTTTCGCCTGTACTCTGAATTGTCTATTTTCATTTTCATCTTTAATAACTTCAAAAAAAACGACCAAGTTGTGACACATTTCTAAAACTTCTTCGCTAGAAAATCTTTTTTTATATGCATTCTCAAAAACTTGTCTAGCTTCTTCTTTTAAATCGTTTGTGAGCCAGTCTCCCAACATTCTTTAACCCTTTATCCACTTATCTATTATTCTGCCCGAGAATTAGTTCTGAGCTCATCACTCTTGGTTAGAATTGCAACTAATTTTGAATTGCTTCTTTGCTTTCTGATGACTGGATCAGTGCTGAGTTTGCAGGTGGCTAAAACCTGTCTTTTGTTGAAAAACTTCTTTTTTTTAGCACATCTAGTGATGATCTCAGTAATAAGCACCCAGTCGCCCATCAACGACACCGATTTCAGGCCTCTAGTCTGCTTAAATAGGGTGGGGAGAGTGGCGTTGGGGTTCTTTTTTAGGTAACTACTCAGAAATTTTCTAACTGGAGAGAGTGTTTGGATAATTAGCATCTCTATACTCCCTCATGGATTCTAGTTTTTAATTCATTTATGGCTGAAATTAATTTTTTAGGATCAACACGAAGCTCTCCCGCCCAATAGGAAACAATTATTTCGTGACATTTATCTGGGGAATCTCTAAAAACAAACTCTACAAAGTTTCCAGGTTGTTTTTCTAGTTTTTCGATGGTGCAGTTACAAGCAAGGCAAACTGCAGATAAATAAAAATCTGAACTTGAATAATTTTTCATATAATCTCCAATCTTTAATTGGAACTAATCATATGAAATGGTTAGTTTGCAAAACTTTACAAACTTTGGAGACTATAGGTAGTGATTGTTGATCCGGACGGTTTTAGAATTGAAAATTAGAAAGTCTTTAACCATTGTTTCTTGAGCCACTTTTGCATTAATTTTATAAGAGGCATTGTAAAACTTTCTCCAATTTTTAGCATCAAAGTTTTCATTGTTATGCCAATCCTCCCAGATTTCATCATAGCTCCAGATTTTTGATTTCCTTTTGAATAACGTTGTTAAAATATGATATGGATCAGAATCCATAGATTTAGAGATTAGAATTTTAACTCCATTGAAGTGTAGATAACCATCTCGATCTAATGTTATATCGCTCTTAATAAGTGTTATCTCTGAAAGTTTTTCTAGTAAATGATTGTGTAACTTCTGAATGACATACAAATCCTCTTTTCTGGAAGGCAAAAAATCTTTTTTAGGATCAAAAAAGGGTAAACCATCTTTTTTTCTTTGCTTATCTTCTTCTCGAAATTGATCTAATTCCTTTTTGAGCTTTTGTACTATCTTGAATTTTTTCTGAATTTTTTTTGTAATGAAGCTGGGGCGTCCATATTTCTCCAATCCTGTTATCAAGTAAGCAAAAAAAAGATGTTCTACAGTACATTCATAAAGATTTTCAGATTCTAGCAGTTCATCGAATATTGGAGAGAGTAGCCTTTGTTTTCCCAGGTAAATGACGTAGTCCATATGAAGCATCATAAATTTTTCTTCATCGGAATGTTCTAGCAAAGCATTGAACTTTCGTTCTAAATTTTTGGCAATTATTTGATATTGGACTTGATCATTCATTATTTTTTTATTTGTTTAGTTTCGTGTACTTTATTTTACCAGCAATTTATTTATTTATTATGGTACCTTACCAGAGAAAAAGAGGGGGGCACTTATTGAAATTCCCTAATAATTTCGGTAAAAACAAGCAATTATGGGCAGATATTATTTTAATAAAAAAGATACCGTAGAAGGCACCAGCAAGTTGGATATCAATTGGCTCAACAAAGAGTTTAATTTCGAGAAGGATACTTATTATTCCCCAAGAACAATAACCTGGACTAGAAGTGGAATGTGGGGTGAAAGTAAAAGTAGTATAACCATTGGTATCAATCTTACTGTCGAAGGTCAAAAAATAGATTTTAATTATACGATCACTAGGAGGGAAACTGAGGAAAAAGTACCGATAAGTTACTCTGCTTCATTGACAAAAACCAAATGTAACCTTGGAGGTTATAGGTATTGGTTTATTTGTCCAGGATTAAACTGTGGTCGCAGGGTTGGGTGTTTGTATTTTGGAAATACTTATTTTGTTTGCAGACATTGTTTAAATCTTACTTATGAATCTAGAAATGATCACAAAAGACTTAGAGACTTGTGGAGAATATTTTCTAGAGAAGATAGGCAGGAGAAGTTGGCCAAAAGACTTTGGGGGAAGCATGGAAGAAGATATTACAAAGGAATGCCAACTAAAACTTATGAGAAATACTTATCTTTAGATTAAAGAATGGTGCTACAATTATTTTTTAAGAAATGAAAGATGTTTTTATTAAAGTTTTACTTACTTTTGCATTAGTAATTGGAACGCATTTTTTCCTGTTTTTGATTTTCTGGTCTTTAACGATACTTGATGAGATTCTCGCAACACGTTTTGTGAATACCAAGATAGTGGGCTATATGTTTCCAATCTTGCCCTGGTTATTAATTTTCTTGGGTATCTATCGCATATGGAAAAGAAAGAAACATAAATAATGATAAGAGCTCTTTTAATTGTTCTGTTCTTCTTCATATTATCAAGCATTAAAGTTTCGGCTTATACATACTGTCCGCTTTTTTCCTCCTACGATTTTTACACCGATTCATGCGAGTGTAACTATGGGTATGTTTATTCAGGAGGGAGATGTATTTCTGATGATCAATATTGCCAAGATATTTATGGATATAACGCTCAAGCTGATTATTCAGGTGGCTGTGAGTGTCGTTACGGCTATGTTATTTATGGAGGAGAGTGTATTTCTGAAGATCAGTATTGCAAAAATTTATATGGTTATAACGCTCAAAGTGACTATTTTAATGGATGTAAATGCAGATCTGGATATGTATTGAGTGGTTCTCAGTGTGTGAATGGAAATACTTATTGTAGTAATAATTATGGTTTGTATTCGAGCTACGATTCTTTATCCAATGAATGCGAATGTAACTTTAATTACGTCTGGAATACAGCGGGAAATAAATGTATTTCCAAAGACGATTTATGTGAAGAGCAGTCTGGATATGGTGCTCAATCAGACGGATTTTCCAGCTGTGAATGCATGGACGAATATATTTGGGATGAATCTGGGACTGCTTGTATCGAGGCTGACTCATTTTGCCAAGAGAACATGGGTTTTAATAGTCATTATGATGGCTATTCAGAGAGTTGTGCGTGTGACGAAGACTATGTTTTTGATGAGTATGAATGCGTAGATGAACAAGACTTCTGCAACGATCAATTGGGTGATTACAGTTACTATGTAGGCGATGGAGAGTGCGAATGCGAAGATGGGTATGAATTTGAGGATGGTGAATGTATAGAAGAGAATAATTTCATTATCAACAGCTTTAGATCTTCATCGGAAAATTCAGATAATAGCAACTTCCTACTTTGGTTAATTGGTATCCCATTTTTGTTCTTTATTGGGTCGAAAATTTTTGACTATTATAAAAAATTGAAAACTAAAAAACCTATACTAAAAGACAAAAAGGTGAAAACAAAAAAGAAATGAAGAGAATCTTTTTGGTTGTTTTTGTTACCATTATTATTCTGAACCCGAAAAGTGTCATTGCTCATCCAGGCAATACTGCCTCAGACGGTTGCCATTACTGTCGGACAAATTGTGCGAAATGGGGAGAGGTTGAGGGGGCGAGGCATTGTCATGGTGGTGGCGTTGTAGAAACCATTCCGCTTCCAGTAGTCACTTCAGCACCAAAGCCCACTATTAAGCCCACTTCCGCCCCCAAACCCACTTCAACTCCAACTCCAAAGAGGAGTTCTTCTGATATAACTCAACAAACCAATAACTCATCGGATGATGATTGGCTCATGAGTCTGCTTGCGTTGGGAGGAATTGGTTTTGGTGGTTATCAAGTATTAAAGAATAAAAAATAAAAAATGAACTTGAACCAGGCAAGGAGTATATTGGGAGAAGAAGGGATGAGATCTTCTAATGAAGAATTGAAAAAAGATATTGAAATTGCTGAATTGCTAAAAGATATATTTTTTGATTTAAAACTTGATATATCACTAAGAAATAAAATAATTACCAACGAATCAAGTGAACTATGAATATATTAAGCAAACTTTCACTGCCTGCAACGATCTTAATAGCAAGCATCATTTTGGGAGGGTTTTTCTATGCAACAGAATTAAACAAACAGCGTTCTATAGAAAGTCAACAACAAATAGAAATTGAAACCAGGAAGCAGAAAGAATTAAAAGAGCAAGAAGATAAAGCAGAAGCAGAAAGATTGTTGGACACCTGTCTTTATGATGCTGAAGTTAATTATTCAAATAGATGGTATCGTGAGTGCAAATCTCGGGGCGAATTAACACAGAGATGTATTTATTTACAAGAAACAACTCTTGCAGATTATTTAGAGGAAAATAATCTTTCATTGGAAGGTAATCCTGAAGTATTTGATGAATATATAAAAGAAAAAGATGGATGTTCTTGTCGCTTACCATTGGATAGTGCGGATAGAATAAATCAAAGTCGAGAAGATGATAAGGTTTTATGTTTTAGAAAATATCCAAAAAAGTAATATGGAAATCCAGAGTAAAGTAAAAGTATTTCTTGAAGAGTTTTATAAAGAGAAAAAAAACGTTAATACTCTGCTTGTCTTTTTTTCGACTTCACTTCTCCTTCTATATAGGGGTGCAGACTTATTTTGGTTTGGAGTTATTGTAATCCTACTTCTAGTAGGGTTAATACTAGAATTTGTATTTAAATTTCCATTTCATAAAAGCACTCTCTATCTAGCAGGATCAACATTTCTTCTAGTGCTTGGCTTAATATTGTATGCATCGATCAGACAAGTGTATTTTCCCAACCCAAAATACTCTGATTATCATGGCGG
>Ga0210057_1006723_pt1 | contig 14215 bp, 13 predicted proteins | sample CryGeyCG2114_010_2_FD_183968 | JGI IMG/M metagenome (GOLD analysis project Ga0210057, IMG submission 183968) | Groundwater microbial communities from aquifer - Crystal Geyser CG10_big_fil_rev_8/21/14_0.10 (SPAdes) (version 2) | ecosystem: Environmental > Aquatic > Deep subsurface > Groundwater ... | reverse complement strand
GCAAAGCTTCGTCGGCGGTTTTCAAATAATCATACTTCCCCGCCACCGTCAAAAGCTCTTTAACGTTTTCAGTTCGGACTTCGCCTTCCTCCGTTTTGTCATCCAAAAAGTTGGCATAACCGGAGCTCTCAAAAACAAATTTGATAAAACGGCTCAAGGGCGCCTTCTTTAGATTCTTTAAAGCATCTTCATAAAATCGGCCGAATTTCAATAAACTTTGTAAAACTTTACCATTTAATTTTTCGTTCTCATCGGCCTGACGCACCGCTTCGACCATCGTAATATCCCGCTCTTTGGCGTATTCGGCCAACAAACCGAAGGTTTTGTTCCCAACACCACGCGTCGGCACATTGATAATCCGCTCAAAACTGGAAAGATCTTTTTCGTTATGAATCAAGCGCAGATAAGCCAAGATGTCTTTGATCTCCTGACGAGCGTAGAAACGGACTCCGCCGATGACACGATACGGCATGGCACGTTTAAGCATCGCTTCTTCCAGAGCGCGACTCTGGACATTGGTACGATACAGCACCACAAAGTCGTCCAGTTTGGTGCCGGTACGCTCGGTGATGAGATCAATCTCGTCGATAACAAATCGTCCCTCGTCTTTTTCGTTTGACGCCTGATAAATCAAAGTTTTCTCGCCCGCTCCCTGCTCTGTCCAAAGTTTTTTATCGGTGCGGTTTTCGTTTTGTTTGATGATATGATCCGCCAAGTCCAAAATATTTTGCGTAGAACGGTAATTTTGTTCTAATCTAAAAACTCTTGTGCCCGGATAGTCTTTTTCAAAGTTCAAAATGTTGCGATAATTTGCCCCACGCCAAGCATAAATACTTTGCCAGTCGTCCCCCACCACGGTTAGGTTTTGCTTTTTGCCAACCAGTAATTTGACCAGCTGATACTGCGCTTCATTCGTATCCTGATATTCATCAACCAGAATGTATTGAAATCTTTTTTGGTATTTCTCCGCGACCTTTGGCTCGACCTTAAAAAGCTGGACCGTTTTCATAATCAGGTCATCAAAGTCGAAAACATTGTGGCTTTTCAGATATTTTTGGTAACGGGCATAAACATCGCCAACAATGTTTTGAAAATGATCAGCGGCCAGTTCAGCATATTTATTCTCATCTATCAGTTCATTTTTGGCGCCGGAAATATAAGCGCCGATAGCGGCCGGATGGTATTTATCGGTATCAATGTCCAACGAATTTAAAATCTTTTTCAGAGCGGCTTTTTTGTCCGTCTCATCAAAAATAACAAAGTTGGCATCAAAGCCAAGATGTTGCGCCTCTTGTCGTAAGATGCGTACACAGAAAGAATGAAAAGTCCCGACAAAGGGCATCTCATCACGGAAGAAAAGAGCTTCGTAACCCCTCGGTACGTTGCGGCCCAAAATTTGGGCCGAACGGATGCGCACTTCTTCCGCCGCTTTATTCGTAAAAGTTACCGCCAGAATATGGCCCGGTTTCACTTTTTTCTCACCAATCAAATATGCAACTTTGTGCGTCAAAGTTTTCGTTTTCCCAGAACCGGCGCCGGCAATAATCAAATTCGGCCCTTCAGTGGAAAGGACCGCTTCTTTTTGTGACTTGTTTAAACCCTCAAGAATCTTCATTATCAAGTATTGTAACATCCAGAGAATGAAGAATGAAAAATGACGAATGAAGAATGGATGGACGAAGGGCTATTATTTTGTTAAAGTGAGATTCGTAAATTGTACCTATGGAGGATAGCATGCCCGAACCAATCACCAATCCACAGGAAGGCGACAGCGACTTTTCAAAGAAAGCCGTCCCTATTCAGGAAACGGTTCCCGAAGAGCCGGCCGACGAGACGGGGCAGAAGGCTGAGTCTTCTAAGAGCTCCTGGCCTGGCTTCGGCAAAGGTCCCGACATAAGGATCTGGCCCAGCTAGGGCTGAGGAGGTGATGACAATGGTCAAGAAGGGGAAGAAGGGCGCTCGGATTCCCAAAAAAGAGCGCCGCAAGAAGAATCGGAAGAACAGGAAAAAGGGGAAGTGATGACAACGCTTCCCCGCACAAATCCCGCAATACGTTAGATTCTGGACGCCTTTGAGCCGATACACTGCGTGAGCGGCTTCCCGATTCTTTAGTATCGGGACCAGAATGACCCGCCTAAATCCGTTACTCCAACGGACTTGGGCGGGAATGACGAATAGCGGGATTTTTTCTTTAACTTGTTATAATACTGGCGAGTCTGAGATTGCTTTGTCGCTCCACTCCTCGCAATGACATTCTTTTTATTGTCATCGCGAGTCCGTCACTGACGGACGTGGCGATCTATCATTCTTCATTCATAATTCATAATTCCTGTTTATATGTCCGGTCATTCAAAGTGGTCAACAATCAAACACAAAAAAGGCGCGGCCGACAAAAAACGCGGAGCGCTTTTTAGTAAATTGGCCAAGCTCATTGCCGTGGCCGCTCGCGGGGGTGGCGATCCGGAGGGTAATTTTTCCCTGCGTCTAATCGTGGACAAGGCCAAGGCCGCCAATATGCCCAAGAATAATATTGAACGGGCCATCAAAAAAGGCACCGGCGAGGACAAAAGCGGCACGGCGCTGGAGGAAGTGATGTATGAGGGTTACGGTCCGGCCGGTATCGCTGTGCTTATCAAATCAATCACCGACAATCGCAACCGCACCGTTTCCGAAATACGCAACTTGATGAACAAGGGTGGCGGCAATATGGCTGAAAGCGGCGCGGTGGCCTGGATGTTTGAGCCAAAGAGCATCATCAATATCACCGCCAAAGCAAATAATGAAAATGAATTAAAGATTATTGATGCCGGCGCCACTGATTATAAAATCGACGGAGACACTATTGAGATCCATACCGACCCGAAAGAGCTGGCTCAAGTTAAAAACAAACTCGAAGAATCGGGCTTTAAAATCGAATCCGCCGAGCTTTCTTTCGTACCGAAACAGATGATGAAGATTGAAGATTTGAGCATGGCCAAGCAGGTGATTAATTTTATTGAAAATCTGGAAGACAGCGATGAAGTTAGTGAACTTTTCACCAATTTTGACATCCCAGATGAGATATTGAACAAAATCTCGGAAGAATGATTATTCTAGGGTTAGACCCCGGCACCGCCACCACCGGCTACGGCTTGGTCGAGAAGATTAACGGGGACTGCTCCCTTGTGGATTTCGGCATTATCGAGACCTCCAGAGACTTGGAGGCCGGCGCGCGATTAAATATCATTGAAACGGCATTAGAAAAAATCATCAAAAAATATCAGCCGGATACCGCCGCCGTTGAGAAATTATTTTTTCATCGCAATGTGACCACCGCTATGAAGGTTTCTGAAGCTCGCGGCGTTCTTATCAATACTTTAGCCAAAATGAATATCTCAACCCACGAATATACACCCCTGCAAATCAAACAGGCGGTTACCGGTAGCGGCGCCAGCCCCAAAAAGGAGGTTCAAAAAATGGTCGGCCTCCTGTTAAAATTGAAAGAGACGCCAAAACCGGATGACGCCGCTGATGGACTGGCGATCGCCATCTGTTGCGGACACTCGCTACGCATTGAAGCCATAAATAAAGTTTAAATTTATGATTGGACGACTCTTGGGAAAGATTACGGAGGGAGGCGCGACCGAAATCATCATTGATGTCAATGGCGTGGGTTACCGCGTCAATGTACCGATTTCTCTGGGGATAAAACTCGTACCCGACGAGACGGCTACGCTCCACGTCCATACCGCTGTCCGCGAAAACGATATCGCCCTTTTTGGCTTTGCCACCAAAAACGATTTGCGCTTTTTCCAAAAATTAATCACCGTGCCAGGCATCGGTCCGAAGGGCGCGCTGAACATTCTGAATCGAGCCCCCGTGAGCGATCTCCAAAACGCTATCAGTAGCGCGGACAAAAACTTTTTCTCGACCATTTCCGGCATCGGCGCCAAGACGGCGGAAAAAATTATTATTGAATTAAAAAACAAATTTACCACCGAAGAAATGGCCTCAAATCCCGATAATGATGCCATTTTGGCTCTCGTCAATCTCGGTTATAATGTAAGAGAGGCGCGTACCGCTTTGGATAATATCTCAAAAGATTTCGAGGGACCTGAAGAGCGAATTCGCGAAGCGCTCAAAAAATTAGCTTAAAACTGGGCATATAAAATTAATAAAGGGGGAAACTATGGCACCTCGCAAAAAAATGCGTCGGAGTGGCAGGAAGATGATGGACCACAGCATGATGGAGGAAAAATATTGCTGGGGTCTGGACCGACTTTTCTTCGGCATCGTTATTCTGCTTTTGGGTGTTGTTTTTCTCGGCACCAACCTCGGCTTCTTGTCGATGGAATTCCTGAACTGGTGGCCGATTCTATTAGTTCTCTGGGGACTGAAAGTTATTCTTTAAGTCATCATCCTTTCTAAATTTAGACAAAAATGAGCTCTCTGGTTTCCTTCAGGGCTCATTTTTGTTAAAGGTAAATGATATACTTGTGTCTATGGTCAAAAATCTTTTTTCGCTCAAATCATTAATCAGCTTTGGCGCCATTCTTGTGATCTTCTTTCTTTTCGGTTCTTTCATCACTTTGATGGGACCGGTTAGTTATAGTGACGGTGAACAACTCTTCGAAATTGAAAAAGGTGAATCAGTCTCTCAAATTGCGAATAATTTGAAAGAGGCAGGACTTATCAAATCCGAATTTGCTTTCAAGTTTTATGCCCGCCTCGTGCCAAATTCGTATCTGCAAGCCGGTCCGCATACATTAAGTTCTGACATGACCGTTGGAGAAGTTTTCTATACCCTCACCGCCGGCCAGGCCGGTAGCATCAACGTCACCATTCCGGAGGGCTGGACAATCGAGCAAATTGCTGATCGGCTGGCGGCGCGCAATATTACCGAAAGGAACGACTTCATCGCCGCGACTCTGAAAGATTACGATTATCCATTTTTGGCCAATCGACCAAGTGGTAAAAACCTGGAGGGCTTTCTCTTCCCCGATACTTATAATTTTGGCGCCAATCAGTCTGCCGAAAATATCGTCACCACGATGTTGGACAACTTTGCGAAAAAAGCTCCCGCAGAACTTTCTGATGGTAAAAAATACAATGGCTTGAATAATTATCAGCTGGTCATCATGGCTTCACTAGCGGAGGAAGAGGGCCGTAATGAAGAAGAGCGCAAAATGATCGCCGGCGTGCTTTACAATCGCCTGAATCAAGGTATCGGCCTTGGCGTCGATGCTACCATCCGTTACTTAACTAATAATTGGGAAAACCCCATCACGAAACAAGATTTAGAGATTGACTCGCCATATAATACTCGCAAATATCGCGGTTTGCCCCCAACGCCAATCGCCAATGCTGGCGCGGAAAGTCTGGAAGCGGCCATCAATCCGACCAAGTCTGATTACTTTTATTATCTGACCGGCCACGACGGCGTAACTTATTACGCCAAAACACTTGACGAGCACAATCTCAACAAGGCCCGGTATCTGAATTAAGAAAATCCCGATCTCGTCGGAGTGATAGCCAATTCTCAACGCCCAACCCCTCAATTCCTTGCAGTTCAAACAAAACTGGCCGCAAGATTTTTGGCCCTCAAAGCTTCACTATTATGCTAGCTAGCATAATAGTGGGAATCATTGACCAAAATTGCTAACTATCGGTTATTTGATTCGTACTGCCTTGACAAAGGACGAGCTTCGGATGTAGCATCAAGGTATGGCCTTGTGGGATTTTGGTTTTGTGGCTTCCCCCAACTTTTACCAAGGGGGGCTAACCCCCAAACTCGGATACGGAGGAAAGCCATGCCTGAGCCTGGCAAGGAAGGACCTGAAAAGGCGCAACGCGTGCGCCGCCGTGGCAAGAACAAGGGAAGCAGCAGTCAGGTGCCGCCAGAGGTCACCGTCTGTCACAGTCTTCCCGACTCAGCCTATGGATACGTAGGCAGAGGAAACGAAGGGGTGACCCCAAGAGAAAGGGAGAAATACGGTCTCCCCAACCTCTAACCCCCAATGAGGACGCGCACAGCGTCCTCTTTTTTGCCCCAAGACTTTTGCCTTTCGACTTCGCTCAAGACTCTTGCCAGAGGGGTTTAAAAAATGTAGAATCTCTTTGTATCTAAATTTGAATTTATGCCTACTGAAGCGGCCAGATTAGTTAGCCAAAAATTTTTGAAGAAAGATGTCCCGGAGATTCATCCCGGTGATGTTGTCCGTGTCCACCAAAAGATTAAAGAAGGGCAAAAAGAACGGATTCAGGTTTTTGAAGGTATCGTCATTGCCCGTCATGGCGGGCGCGGCATTAATGGCACCTTTACCGTGCGCAAGATTGCATCCGGTGTCGGTGTCGAGAAATCATTCCTTATTCACGCGCCGAATATCGTCAAGATTGAGTTCAAAAAAGCCTCCAAAGTTCGTCGCGCCAAACTTTATTATCTGCGTGACTTGAGTGGCAAGTCTCTGCGTATGAAAGATAAAAAGCTTGATAAAGATGTCTGGGAATTGATTGCCAGGGGAGAACTGAAGGAAGAAGAAAAAGAAGAGGCTGAAGCTCCGGCTGAGGGGAAGAAAGAAGAAAAGGAGCCCTCCGGCAGCGATGCAGCTGAGGCGGGCAAGGCAGACAAGAAAAAGAAGCCCGCGCACCAAGACAAGCCCGATACAGAGCCAAAAGCCGAAGATGGTAAAATCTTAGAAGGTGAGAAAGAGAAAGAAGCAAAAAAAGATCAGACCGACACTAAGACCCCGACAGACCAAGTCACCGGGACTGGCGCTGGAGAAAAGGGCGAGAAAAAATAACTACAAATCTGTAGCCGGTCTTGACGAAGCCGGTCGCGGTCCTTGGGCCGGTCCCGTCATTGCCGCCGCCGTCTATTTCCCACTCCGACCGAGTGGTTTTTTATTAGAAAATTTAGAATTTGTTCGAGATTCTAAAAAGCTCACCCCTAAAAAGAGAATGGAAATTTACGAGATTTTGGCTAGGGACTTGCCTGACTTTTCCGTCGGCATCGCCACTCATGAAGAGATCGATAGATTAAATATTTTGGAAGCCACTCGTCTCGCCATGCAAAGAGCCGTTGATGGCTTAAAAACGCCCCCAGACTTTATTCTCGTTGATGGCTTTGACCCAAGATTAAAAAACTTACCTGCCGAGGCCGTAACCAAGGGCGAAGATATTTCCCTCTCCATCGCCGCTGCTTCTATCATCGCCAAAGTTACCAGAGATAAGATAATGGAAGAATCCAACCAAAAATACCCAGAGTATGGATTTGAAAAACACAAAGGCTACGGCACCCAGCTCCACCAAAAAGCCCTGCACCGATATGGTCCCTGCGCTATTCACCGCCAAAGCTTCAAACCAATTGAAAAATTAAACTCCGCTCAAAAAGAGCGGTAACTGTCAGGAAAACAAAATGAACAAGGCACATCTCACTCTCGGAAAATTAGGCGAAGATTTGGCCACCGAACATCTGAAGTCGGTCGGTTATCAAATCATAACCCGCAATTATAAAGCCACTCTTGGCGAGATTGATATTATCGCTCGGGATGGCGAAACGCTGGTTTTCGTCGAGGTTAAAACCAAACATTCCAATTCCTTCGGTCGACCGGAAGAGATGGTCACCAAAAACAAGCAGTCGAAGCTGAAAAATTTAGTTAAAGATTTCTTGAGCAAAAACAATCACCAAGGCCCCATACGTATTGACGTTGTGGCGGTCAATGTGAACAATCCACGCAATCGAGCCGCCCTAAAACACTTTGATGACTTGGTTGACTTTTAATGCATTTTATGGGAAAATTGCAGAGTAAAATATAGAAAATAAAGAGAGGAGTCTGCTTCTTTAAGCAGATTTTTTTACACTTCTATGCAAGAAAAATTTATGAAAATCGTCGAGCAGATTGCCGAGGAAAAAAACCTCGCCAAAGAGGCGGTCTTAAAGGCGCTCGAGTCCGCTTTCGCTGCGGCTTACCGCAAGGATTTTGGCACCCGCGAACAAAATATCGCTGCGACCATCGACCCCAAAACTGAGAAAATCCGTATCTTTAAAGTCCAAGCCATTGTGGACAATGATACCGAGATCGAGAACCCGGAGGCAGAGATTTCGCTCAAAGAAGCTAAGAAACTGGATAAAAAATACAAGGTCGGCGATGAGATTCGCGAAGAGGTTGCGCCACCAAAAGAGTATGGTCGTGTCGCTGCTCAGACAGCCAAGCAGGTTATCATGCAACGTATCCGTGAAGCGGAGCGAGAGATGATCATCGAAGCCTACAAGGACCGCGAAGGCGAGATCGTCAGCGGCGTTGTCCAGCGCATCGAGGGTAACGTGGTCATGATTGATATCGGCAAAACTTACGGGCTGCTCTTTCCTCCGGAGAGATCAGCCAATGACACTTATCGACCGGGAGCGCGCATGAAAGTTTATATCCTCCGAGTTGAAGACGGCGACCGCGAACCACACGTGACCGTTTCTCGCGCCCATCCGGATATGATCAAAAAGCTCTTTGAAGTTGAAGTTCCGGAAATCAGCGCCGGCACGGTTGAGCTCAAGGGCGTCGCTCGCGAAGCCGGTGTCCGCACCAAAATTGCCGTTCACTCCGATGAAGAAAATATCGATCCGGTCGGCTCATTGGTCGGTCGCCACGGCGTTCGCGTTCAGGCGGTCATGAATGAAATCAACGATGAAAAAATTGACATCATCCTTTGGGACCCGGACGAGAAACAATACATCATTAACGCTCTTTCACCTGCCGAAATCAAAGACATCAAGCTGAACAAAAAAAACAAGACAGCTACGGTTATCGTGGGTGATGACCAGCTTTCTTTGGCTATTGGTCGCAACGGTCAGAATGTCCGCTTGGCCAGCAAATTGACCGATTGGATTTTGAATATTGAGAAAACCGGTGGCGAGAAAGTGGCCGCGATTGAGCCCGAGAGCAAGACCGAGGACGCAGGCGAAGAGAAGTCCGTTGCTCCCAAAAAAGAGAAGAAGGGAGCCGCCGACAAAGATGAAGACGAGAAGCCACCAAAGGAGAGCGAGGACGAAAAGGAAGAAGCCCCGAAGCCGCCTGAAGAGGGGGCGGAAAAGGTAGCGGAGGAAGACGTCGATGAGCAAACAGAAGCGCATCCCGAGGAGACACAAGACGCAGAGGATGGGCCTTCTGATGATAAAATAGAAAAGGACGAAGAAACGCCCGATCCCGAAGTCAAGCCGGAAGGAGGGGCCGAAGGCGAAGAGACGACAGACGACGAAGACAAAAAAGCAGACGAAAAAGATTCATAACTTTTTAATCAAAGGAGACTCATGGCAAACGGAAATAGACAATTCGGCGGCAAGTTTAGCGAAAATGCAAAACACGCCCTCGTCTCTGCTCAAAAAGTTGCCAGATTTATGGGCGCCAGCCATCTCGGTACCGAGCACATCTTGCTGGGTATTTTGAGCGTGCCGGAAAGCTTGGGGTACAATATTTTGGCCAATTTTGGCATCACTCTCGAAAAAGTACATTTGATTCTTAATTTCTCCAAGTACCAAAGCGAACATGAAGTTACCCAAGAGGGCCTAAGCGTCGCTGCCCAGAAAAGTATCGAGGGCGCAGTGACGGAAGCGGCCAAGCGCGGTCATACGCGAGTTGGCACAGAACACTTGCTCCTCTCTCTTCTTGAAAGCCCAAACAACATCGCCTACCACATCATCAGTACGCTCAAGGTTGACCCAAATAATGTTCGCCGACAATTAATCAGCCTGCTTTCGGCGCCGTCCGGAGCCGCCGAACCAAAAATTCCGGTGACCAATCAACCCGGCAAGGCCAACCCCTTTGCTCGCGGGCAGGAGGCCTCCGCCCTGGAACAGTACAGTGTCGATATCACTAGCTTGGCTAAAAATGGCAAGATCGACCCTGTCGTTGGTCGAGATAAAGAGATCGGTCGTGTTGTCCAAATTCTTAATCGACGGACCAAGAATAACCCAGTTTTGATCGGCGAACCGGGCATCGGTAAGACGGCGATTGTCGAGGGACTGGCTCTACGCATCATCGATCATGAGGTACCGGACAATTTGATTGGCAAAAAAATTATGGCCCTAAGCCCCTCGGCCATGGTCGCCGGCACGAAATATCGTGGGGAGTTTGAGGACCGCATCAATCAAATCATTGCCGAGGTCAAGGCCGATCCCGACATTATGCTTTTTATTGATGAGTTACACACCATTATGGGCGCTGGTAGCGCCGAAGGCAGTCTGGACGCGGCCAATATTCTAAAGCCGGCACTGGCGCGTGGCGACTTGCAGATGATCGGCGCCACCACTTTGGAAGAATACCGCAAGAATATCGAAAAGGATGCCGCTCTCGAAAGACGCTTTCAGCCGATTATTGTCGCCGAACCCTCGGCAGAGGAAAGCATCGGTATTTTGCTGGGTATCAAAAGCAAATACGAAGACCACCACAAAGTCACTATCACCAAAGAGGCGGTCGAGCAAGCCGTTAAATTGTCCCAAAGATATATCCAAGACCGCTATCTGCCCGACAAAGCCATCGACTTGATTGACGAATCGGCTTCGGCCAAAAACATCGCCACCGGCACCAAAGAACAAAGTGACCGCCTCAAAGAGGAGCAAGGCAGACTCGACGAAATCATCCGCCAGAAAGAACGAGCCGTTTTGGACCAAAATTTCCGTCAGGCAACAAAACTTCGCGAAGAGGAAGAGGTCTTAGTCGAGAAAATCGAAAAAATCAAAACTGAGCAGATAACCCCGGATCGGAGCAAATGGCCCAGAGTGGTTGATGAAGATATCATCAAAATCATTGCCGACCAAACCGGCGTCCCCATCGGCTCTATCAAGGGTAAAGAGGCCAGCGAGCTCATGAATATCGAGACCGAGCTCAAGAAAAGAGTCGTCGGCCAAGAAGAGGCCATCCACGCTATCGCCGGCTCGATTCGCCGCTCACGGCTCAATATCGGCAGTCCCGATCGCCCCTTTGGCTCATTTATCTTCTTGGGACCGACCGGTGTCGGTAAAACCGAGCTCGCCAAACAGCTGGCCGAGGTGGTCTTTCACGACAAAAAAGCATTGGTCCGCATTGATATGTCCGAGTTTATGGAAAAACACAACGTTTCTCGTCTGGTCGGCGCACCGGCTGGCTATATCGGCTTTGAAGAGGGCGGTAAATTGACCGAAGCGGTTCGTCGGCAACCATACTCTGTTGTCCTCTTTGACGAGATTGAAAAAGCGCATCCCGATACTCTGAACATCCTGTTACAAATCTTGGAAGACGGCTTTTTGACCGATGCCAAGGGTCGGGCCGTCAGCTTTAAAAATACGATTGTCATCATGACTTCCAATATCGGCTCGCACCTCTTCAACGAAGAGGCCAAAGTTGGTTTTAATGCCGAGACGACCAAGGAACAAAAGGCCTCGCTGGAACGGTTCAAAGAAGTGGAGGCCGGTGTCTTAAAAGATTTGAAAGGCAGGTTGCGACCGGAATTTTTGAACCGTGTCGACAAGGTCATCGTCTTCAAGCCGCTTACGATTGAGAGCATCAAGGAAATCGCCAAACGTGAACTAGCCAGGCTCCAAGAAAGGCTGCAGGACGAGCGCAAGATAAAGCTCTCGGTCGGTCGGGGCGTTTATGACTTACTCGCCAACGAAGGCTTTGATCCGGACAATGGCGCAAGACCCTTGAGACGTCTCATCGCTAATTTTATCGAAGATCCGCTCGCCGAAGGTTTGCTGACCGAAAGCTTCAAAAACCGCAAGAGCATCAAAGTCAAAAAAGAGAAAAATAAATTAGTCCTAAATTAAAATGTCACCCACGATATTATCCATTGTCGGTATCACCGCCGTCCTCGCTATCGTCGCCATCACCACCATCACTCGCCGACCCCTACGTTTAGCGCCCGGCACTTTTGTGCTGACCCTTATCGGTGTTATGATCGGCCTGAGCATCGGCGCCCTGCTCTCCGTTCCGCTTCGCTCCCTGCCCGGTATCTACGGCCAGTGGTTGCCCCTTATCGCTAATGCTTTTGTGGTCGTGCTGACCGTTTATCTTTTCTTTGAACAACGGGAGGCCATCACACGCTTCTCTCACAATTTTGTCCAGCCCATGCTGAAAATCTTGCGCAGACAACGGATTGGGAGCAACCGTAAAAAGAATAACGGCGATTCTCTTGTCATTGATACCAGCTCTATCATTGATGGGCGTATTTTGGAAATCGCCAAGGCCGGTTTTTTGAACGGTAAACTGATCGTGCCAAATTTTGTTTTGGCGGAATTACAAAACATCGCCGATTCTGAGAACGCTATCCGCCGCGAAAAGGGTCGCCGTGGCCTACAGATTTTGGGCGATCTCAAGAGAATATCGGGTATTTTTGTCAAAACCACTGATGATGATTTTCCGAAAGAAAAAGAGGTCGACGCCAAACTGATCCGTCTGGCTCAGAAGAAAGGGTCGCAGATTCTGACTGTCGATTACAATCTCAATCGCATTGCCGAGATTCGCAACATTAAAGTTTTGAACGTTAATGAATTGGCCAATGCCTTAAGACCCGTTGTTTTACCTGGCGAAAAAATGCAAATCAAAGTTATGCAGGAAGGCAAAGACCGTGGTCAAGGCGTCGGCTACTTGGCTGATGGCACTATGGTCGTCATCGAAGATGGCGGCAACCACCTTGGCGAAGAAGTTGAGGTTGAGGTCACCCGTATCTTCCAGACCGTCGCCGGCAAGATGATCTTTGCGACTCTCGCCAAAAAGCCGGCTTTAAACGAAGTGGCGAGATAAAATTTTATTAAAAAAACAGCTCCACACTCATGGCTGTTTTTGTTTAAACATTAAATTTGAAAAGCACCACATCGCCGTCGCGGACGACGTAGCTCTTGCCCTCCAGACGCATCTTGCCGGCAGTCTTTGCCCCGGCCCAACCACCGGTGCTCACAAAATCATCGTAAGAGACAACTTCAGCTTTGATAAAACCCCGTTCAAAATCCGTGTGGATCTTGCCGGCCGCCTGCGGCGCCGTGCTCCCCTCCTTTATCGGCCACGCTCGGCTTTCTTTCGGTCCGGCGGTCAAAAAGCTGATCAGCCCCAGAATGGCAAAACTCTTCTGCACAAACTCATCAAGATTGGCTCCCTTGCCCGCCGCGATCTCCACCCAAGGGTATCTGTCCCTCAGCTCTCCGTTTAAATCTCCAGAAGAATCCACATTGGCCACATAGATGATTGGCTTGGAAGTGAGTAGCTGTAAATCTTTGATGGTGCCCCCCTCTTCATTCGTGAGCGCGAGCTCCCGAGCCGGTCGACCCTCGTCTAGCTGTTTCCTAACTTTTTCCAAAATGCCCTTGAGTCTGACCGATTCTTTGTCCGGACTTTTGGCCACTTTTTGGTAACGGCTCTCCACCGTTTCCAAATCCGCCAAGATTAGCTCGGTCTCGATGGTCTGGATATCTTCAAGCGGATTGACCGCTCCACTGGTATGCACGACGTTCGGATCGCCAAAAAAGCGCACCACCTGCGCGATGGCATCCACTTCGCGAATATGGGAGAGGAATTTATTGCCCAAGCCCTCGCCCTTGGAGGCACCGGCAACTAAGCCAGCAATATCAACAAACTTGATGGCCGCCGGAATCTTTTCGGCCGATTTTTCTAGCTCGACCAGTTTGTCCAGACGCTTATCCGGTACGGTGACAATGCCCACATTTGGCTCAATCGTACAAAAAGGATAATTGGCAGCTTGTACACCACTTTTAGTTAAAGCGTTAAAAAGTGTTGATTTGCCGACATTTGGTAAGCCGACAATACCGATAGATAGCATACGAGATTAGTCTAACCAATTTATTCAATCTCCACCAATCTTACCAATCCGAATGAAGAATAAATATTCCTGATTCCCCTTCATCCCTTTAATCGGTGACGACATGGATTTAATCATCTCAAAATTATGCTCCGCGAGCCAGTTCTCAAAATCATTAATAGCTTCACTCGTAATCTCGGCTGACTTGACGATTCCTTTTTTCAGATTCTTTGGACCGACTTCAAATTGGGGTTTGAAAAGTAGGATAATCTGGGTTGCATAATCTTTTGCTATCCCACTAATCGCCTCTAGGATTAGCCGTGCCGAGATAAAAGAAACATCAATGGTAAAAATATCAATCCGCTTCGGCAAAGACTCCAGATTGCGAGCATTGACTCCATCCATCACCACCACCCGCGCATCTTGCCTTAACTTATCGGCCAATTGATTTTTGCCC
>Ga0210057_1006721_pt1 | contig 14218 bp, 16 predicted proteins | sample CryGeyCG2114_010_2_FD_183968 | JGI IMG/M metagenome (GOLD analysis project Ga0210057, IMG submission 183968) | Groundwater microbial communities from aquifer - Crystal Geyser CG10_big_fil_rev_8/21/14_0.10 (SPAdes) (version 2) | ecosystem: Environmental > Aquatic > Deep subsurface > Groundwater ... | reverse complement strand
ACCGATTTTTATACAAAAAAAGCTAAGGAAGAGGGCTTCCCAGCTCGGTCAGTTTATAAATTAAAAGAAATAAATAAGAAATTTAACTTGCTTAAAAAAGGGGGCAAGGTCCTTGACTTGGGTTGCGCTCCCGGTTCTTGGCTATTATATCTTTCAAACGAAGTAGGAGAGCATGGCAAAGTGGTCGGCGTTGACTTAAATGAAATAAAAATTGTAATGCCTAAAAATGTAATTTTTTTAAGGGAAAATATTTTTACCATAAACTTGAACGATCGTCAAAGTTTATGGAAGAGGGCTAATTCTAAGTTTGATTTAATTGCCTCTGACTTAGCCCCTCAAACAACAGGCCTAAAAGAAAGAGACGCGGCTTTATCTTTAGAACTTTGCCAAAGGGCTTTTGAAATAGCCCAAAAAAAATTAGTTAGGGGGGGTAACTTTGTTTGCAAGGCCTTTGAAAGCCCTGATTCACAAGATTTTTTACAACAAGTTAAAACAAAGTTTAACAAAGCCCAGCTTTTTAAAACAAAATCAACCACCAAGCACAGCAGAGAGGTTTTCGTCATTGCCCTTGACTTTTTAGAACCATAGAGACCGGGCCTCATTTTATTTCTAAGATGGTATATTCTTTGTCGTTAACTTTAATTGTTGCACCTTTTTCTTGGTTGAAAAGGGCATTGCCAATAGGGGATTCAAGCGAAATTAAGCCCTTGTCAAAGTCGGCTTCTTGGGGCGAGACCAAAGTAAAGGTCATTTTTTGTTTATTTGACTCTAAAACAACTGAAGAGCCGACTTGAACCTTGCTTGACTCTTTTTTCTCAAGCACGGTGGCATTAGCTAACATAGATTCCAATTCTAAAATCCGGCCTTCCATAAAAGCCTTTTTTTCTTTAGCATCTTTGTAAGCGGCATTTTCAGATAGGTCGCCATAACCCGCTGCTTTGTTAATTTCTTGAGCGAGGTCTCTTCGGCCAACCTTCTTTAATTGCTCAAGTTCAGCTTGCAATTTAGCTAACCCTTCTTTTGTAAAACTCTTTGGCATTCTTTTTATTATACTCTATTATTTGGTCTTTTTCAAGAAAAATCCCTTCTTTTGAAAAGAAAAGTTTTGAAGTAAAAACCTACGATCGGAGATTAAATAATAAGTCTACAATCGTGAATTTATTATTTTTTTTGCTTTTTTTAGGGAAATAGTTTAAAATAAACAATGAAATTAACTTAGTTAACTTATATGAAAAAAATAATCTGTTTAAAGTGTAAAAGCCATTTAGAGGCCTTATCAGAAAAAATCCCTTTATCAAAGGCGGCTCTTGATATTTTACAAACCCCAAGAAAAATTCTTCAATTTAAAATCCCCTTAACTAAAGATACTGGCGAAAAAGTTGTTTTTGATGGTTACAGAGTGCAATACAACAACGCTTTAGGCCCTACCAAAGGGGGGATTAGGTTTCATCAAGAAGTCCATTTAGATGAAGTTAAACTTTTGTCTTTTTTAATGGCTCTAAAATGTTCTTTAGTTAGCTTGCCTTATGGGGGGGCTAAGGGGGGAATTACTCTTGACCCAAGCCAACTCTCTCAAAATGAATTAGAACAAGTAAGCCAAGCTTATGTCAGAGAGCTTTTCAATGATATTGGCCCTAATCAAGATGTACCTGCCCCTGATGTTGGCACTAATAATCTTATAATGGATTATATGCAAGAGGAGTATTCTAAAATTGCGGGTAAGCCCGCCTTAGCCACTTTCACAGGTAAATCAGTTGGCAAAGGTGGTTCAGCTGGCAGAGTTCAGGCAACAGCAATGGGTGGTTTTTATGTTTTAGAAGAGTATTTAAAGCAAGAGAAAATAGACTTAAAAGAGTTAAGGGTAGTAATTCAAGGGTTTGGCAATGTGGGTTCACATTTAGCTGATATTTTGTGGCGTAAGGGTGCAAAAATAATTGCCTTAAGTGATGCAAAAAGAGCTCTTTACAAGGAAGAGGGATTAAATATTGAAAAAGTGCTCTTAGAGCAAAAAGAAAAGGGCTGTGTGCCAGAGGCCTCGCTAATGGGTGCTAAAGAAATTACTAATCAAGAACTTTTAGAATTGCCTTGCGATGTAATGGCACCAGCCGCTATTTCGCATCAAATAACTTTAAATAACGCAAATAATATAAAAGCTAAAATAATCCTTGAAATGGCCAACGCACCAATCGCACCTGAAGCTGATGAAGTTTTAAATAAAAAAGGCCTTGTTGTTATCCCTGATATCTTAGCCAATGCTGGGGGGGTGATTGTAAGCTATTTTGAGTGGTTACAAAATCTTAACAATGAAATCTGGGAAGAAGAGATGGTGTTAAGAGAATTAAAACAAAAAATTATTAGTTCTTTTAAAAAAGTATCTTTAATAGCTGGAGAAAAAAATTACGACTTAAGAACCGCCGCAAACATGGTTGCCATTGAACGAATTTTAATGGCTGAAAAACAAAGGGGGAACTACCTTGAAAGTTAAAAGGAATTTTATTGGAAAAATTGGAACTTTAATTTTGGGCCTAATTTTCTTTCTTGTTTATGCTATTGCTTCAATGATTTTAGGCATAAGCGAAAAACAAGTTATTAGGGATGAACCCATAAAGCCCTACTTTATAAAGAAGCGATTTGTTTAATTAAATCCCTAAACTCGTTTGACATATTGTTCGGTTTCGGTGTTAATTTCTATCGTATCGCCCTCATTAATGAAAATGGGGGCGTTTATTATGGCCCCAGTTTCTAAAACAACCTGTTTAGTGCCTGCTTCCGCCCTGCTGGCCCTTAAAGTTGGGGGCGCTTCAACCACTTTTAAATTAACTTTAATTGGTAAAACAATATTGACAAACTTGCCTTCAAATAAAACGCCTGCAACCTCTACATTAGGTTTTAAAAACTTAGCCCCAGCCCCAATTTGTTCCTCAGCTAATTCAACTCTTTGGGCTTTATTTTGAGGGTTACAAAAAATAAATTTACCCTTATTAGTATAAACAAAAAGCAAGTCCTTATTTTCTATATCTGGTTCTTTGAAATGATCTGAGGGCTTAAAGTTTTGATTTAAAACATTGCCTGTGATTAGGTTTTTCATTTTAACCTGCATCACTGAACTGCCCCTGCCTTTAAACATTATAGATGATTCCAAAACAACCCACGGATAACCGTTGTATAAAAATTGAACCCCTTTTTTTAAGTCAGTATGAGATAACATAAAAAATTCTAAATTCTAATATCTAAATCCTAAACAAATTCTAAATCACAAATCTTTAAATTACAAACAAAATTATTTGCATTTTTCTAAAATTGCCCCACAAATTTTCATTAATTCGCTTACTTCTTGTATCAAATCATTTTTTTCTTTCTGGCTTTGAGGCAATGGTTCTGTTAAAAATAGCCAATATCTGCTTTCCTTTGCTTCTTTTTTAGAGATTTTTATTCTAAATTTAAAATCCTTTTTGCTCAAAGCTTCATTGGCTTCTATGTAATTTGCTCCTATAGAACCTGCGGATTTTACTAGTTGCTTTCCGTTTTCAAAATTAGAAATCGTATGAGGCAAACTATTAACATAATAATTAACCCTTTTAGCAAAGGCTAGGCATCTTTCTTCTAAGTCATATTTATTTGTGGTTTTCGTTTGGGACATTGTAATTTAGAATTTATGATTTGTTTAGAATTTAGGGTTTAGATATTAGGATTTAACTTATCTTCCATTCTATCTTATCCATTTTGTCGCAAAACTCAAGCCATTCGCCATTGTCGGCTATCACAAACCACTTTTTTTTGGTCTGGGAAAAAAACATGGGCTTGCCTTCATAAAACGGCTTCTTGATAATTTCTTTTGGTTTTAACTTGTCTAACTCAAGCCATTTTTTAAAAGTTGTTTCAATAGAATAATCAAGGTTTCTAGAGTTTGCCCAAAGAGAAACAGTTTTAATGGCCTGCTTGGCTTTATCTATTGAGCCAGCTAGTTCTAAAAGCTGTTTGGCTGGTTTGGTGTATCTTGAGTAAACTATTTTTTGTTTTTTGGCTTGTTTTTTTAATTCTTCTAAAGAAATATTTTTTGTTTGAAAATAAAAGGTGATAATTTGCTGAATGGCTGTTTCTTCTTTTAATTCTTCCAATTGTTTAATTTTACCCTTTTTTAAAAGCTCTTCTATTTTTTGAGCGTTTTTATCACCAACCCCTAATATTTCTTTAATGCCTTTAAGGCCTTTTTCTTTGTAAACAAGCGCTATTTCTTGTTTTTGTTTCTTTAAGGCATCAATCGCTTTTTGATCTGCTTTTAAACGAAAAGGCGTACTCATTGAGACCTTTTTTAAACCTAAAAGACCTTTGATTTCTTCTAAGGCCTCAATAATTTGTTGGTTAGTCACCTCTGGCATATTTTACCTAAATTATTAATAAAAAAGTTGCCTAATAGCCCCTGCCTCTTCTTCTAAGAGGGGATTGTCTTGTTCGTATTCGCCCGAGTGAGCAGTTTGCTTGCCATAGCTTGGTTTTTTTTGGTCAAGATGTAAATTAACAGAAAACGACTTATCGTTTACTTCTTTTAAAAATAAGTGAAACCTTGGAAAAGAATTTTTGGCTAACTGTTTAACTAAGTTAAATTCGCCATAACTTTCCTTATTAATTGCAATATAACCTAAAGTTCTTAAAAGTTGAACCGGGTTTTCTTTTGTTCTGTTTGCAACAATAAACTTCATAAAGAGTATTTAAAAGATGAAGAGGAGAGCGTAGAAATAGCGCTACTCCTCTTATTTCGCCCGCAACACCAGCTATTAGTTTCCATCTTGAGCCCTCTCTAAAACGGCCCAAATCAAAGAACAAAAGGGCCTGAATTCATTCGTTCTTTTGCCCTTTTCCTCTTCCATTAAATACTTCTGATAATCTAATTCTTCAAAAATCAACTTTTTTAAATTATCAGGATCTTCCGTTTTAAGAAGGGAAAAAGGGTCTTCGCCGTTGGAAACATTCAAGGCGCCCTTTATAGCGCGAGTAAAGCAGAGATTCCAAGCTCCGTTATTGGGAAGATCTTCTTGCACTCTTAACTCTTTCAAAAGATTAATCTTGAAAAGCGGGGCGGGTATTTTATCTATTTGTTCTTTCAGCCTAAAGTCATACATTTTTCTCACCCCTTTCTATTTGGTTTATATTATTATAGCACAATATCTTATCTAAAAAAAGAGCAACTAACCTTATAAGACAAGATTAGTTGCTAACGATATTAAATAACAAACTCAACAATACTTACAATATATACCTGTTTGGGCTATAATACAAGATAAAATAGGGCTTGACATTATTTCCTTTGTACAATAAAATGTACTAAGAGGACTATTTAAAGATATAGATAAAAATATGTAAACTATAAATACCTTGCCTGTCTCAGAGGCAAGAAAAAAAATATTTCAAATCATTAAAGATGTGCAACACCCTGATCTTTTTTTTACTTTAACCCTTATGGGAAAACCCAGGGCGGTAATTTTATCTGCTAACGAATTTTAGTCATGGCAAGAAACCGTAGAAGCGCTCGGCGATATGCCTGACCTAAAAAAAGACATCAAAGAAACCGAACAAGCCATAAAGAGTGGCGCATATAAAAGCTGGATAAGCTTAGAAAAAATTTTAGCCAAAGAAGGTTTTTTAGTTGCTGAAAAATCTTTTACTAAAAAAAAGCATGAAATATCAGGTAAAAATAAAACCAAAGGCAAGAGAAGAGCTTAATAAAATACCGCAAAGTGATTATTATAGGGTTCTTTCGGCCATATCTTCCTTAGCGTCAAATCATTTCATTGGCAAAAAATGAAAGGGGCTTATAAAAATTATTATAGTTATCGCGTTTGGCCATATAGAATTATTTTTCAAATCGTCAAAAAACAACTTTTAGTTTTTATCCTTCGTATAGGTAAAAGAAAAAACGTTTATAAACCATTATGAAAATACACTTTATAGGAATTGGAGGGATTGGGGTTTCGGGGTTAGCCAACCTTTATCTTGAAAAAGGTTATTTTGTGTCGGGCTCTGATAAAGAGGCAAGCGAAATAACAGAACCCCTAAAAAAGAAAGGGGCTAAGGTTTTTATTGGCCATAAACAAAACAATTTAGCCCCTGATGTTAATTTAGTTGTTTATTCAGAGGCCGTGCCCGAAAGCAACCCTGAACTTAAAAAAGCTAGAAAGTTAGGCATTAAAACCCTTTCTGGGGCAGAGGCCATGGCCCGATTCGCTCGCGATTATTTTTTAATTGCTGTTTCAGGGATGCACGGTAAAACCACCACCGCTTCAATGGCAGCTAAATTACTAACTGATGCTGGCCTTGACCCCACTTACATTATTGGCACTAAAAATGGTTATAGATTAGGTAAATCAAAGTATTTAATTATTGAAGCCGATGATTATAAGGCCAAGCTTTTAAATTATCACCCTGATATTTTACTTTTAACTAATATCGAAGAGGAGCATATGGACTATTTTAAAGACCTTTCGCATGTTTTGAGGGTTTTTAAGCAATATGCGGGCCAGGTTAAACAACTAATTATCGCTAACCAAAAAGATGCCAACATCAAAAAAGCAATGGCACTAGCTAAGTGCAAGAAAATACTATATTCTAAAGTTGATTTTAAATTAGTAGTTCCTGGGGATCATAACCAAGAAAATGCAGCAGCTGTAATAGAGCTATCTAAAACGTTAAAAATTGATCTTAAAAAAGCAGAAAACTCTTTAAAGAGCTATCAAGGCACATGGAGGCGCTTAGAAGAAAAGAAAATTAATATTTCGGGGCATAAAATTGTGGTTATTAACGACTACGCCCACCATCCAACCGAAATAAAAGCTAGCTGCCAGGCGCTTAAAGAAAAATATCCTAAAGAAAATATTTTGCTTTTATTCCAACCCCACCAATATCAACGAACCTATTACTTGTTTGATAATTTTGTTGAAACTTTTAAAACATTAAGCCCAGTAATAAAGCAAGTGATTATTACTGACATTTACACAGTAAAGGGAAGAGAGTCTGCTTCTCTAAAGAAAAAAGTTTCTGCTCAAAAACTTGTTAAAGCTATTAGTAAAGAAAATATAAGCTACTTGCCTGAAAAAGACCTTTTAGGGTTTTTAAAGAAAAGTGCCCCCAAATTCCAAGTGGTTATTATTATGACCGCTGGCAGTATCTATAAATTAGCTAACAACTTAAAAGAATAATTTGACATGTCATCCTGAGATCATTTTATGTCATCCTGAGCCAGCAGGCGAAGGATCTGTCTTCTAAAGTAAGAAATTCTTCGCTTATGGCTCAGAATGACACGATTCGATAATTTCATAGTTTAAGGTTTTTAACTATACCACCGTCTTTTTTCTGATTTTTGGTCTTCGACTTTTAATTTATTATTCTAGTTTATCCACAACCCTAATTGACTTTATTTTGCTTAAAGGATATGATGATTTAAGAGAATATAATCAAAAGTCGGACGAGTTTTAATTTAAAAAAAATATGTCATTAACTATAATTATTGTAATCGCAGTCGTTGTGATTGTAGTAGCTGGTGTTATGTTTATGTTGATGAAAAAGAAAAAGGGTGGGGCTGTTATGAAAACAGATAGCCCTCAAATGCCACAAGAACCACCCAAAGCGCAATCACAAAACCAATACGAGCAAGGAACATCTTCATCAAGCAATGCTGGTCCAAACGATATTGAAGGCCAAATGTAAAACAGTCAGTAGTCGAAAATTGAAAAATTAAAAAAGCCCCTCGCAAGGGGGCTTTTTGTCTTGACAAATAATATAAATATGGTAAATTTTAAGCACGTTTAGATCTAATAGTTCTTTCAAAAGGAGGTGAAAAAAATTGTGAAAAAATCAAGAGCCCATTTCTTTGAAGTAGAGTTGCCTTTTGCTCAGAGAATTTGGAAAAATCAACCTAAAAAATTAAAAACATTAGAAAAAATAAACCCTTTAATTTTTTATATTTTCGTTGAATATTTTGGGCTAAAAGATGGCTCAAACAAAAATTCAGCAACAATTGCCCAACAAATAAGGAGAAAAGAATGTTTTAACAGAATAGAAATAACAGGCCGAAAAGTCCATGCTTTCAAGTGGGTAGCACTTTGTTATTTAGGTTACGATGGTAGAGAGGGCTTAAAAAGAATCAAAGGATTCGTTAATGCTGAACTGCAAAAGCTACAAAAAGGAGAACAACAAATGGAAAATGAAAAAGCGTTGAGAGAAATAATTCAAAAAACTATTGAAGATCAACCCGAGGTATATGCAACCTGCAAAAAGCAGTGTGATTATTATTCTGAAGATTTAAGTTTAATAGCTATTTTGGACGCTTTTTTACGAGGACGTTCAGTAGAAGAAATACCCGGTGATTTTAACATTTCCGCCAATGAAGTAGAAAAAAGAATTTTAGTTTTAGTTGATTTACTCGGTTGTTCTGGTGACTCTAATAACGCGGAGGTTAAAAAAATAGTTGAGGATATTCAAACTAATTGGTTGCAATATTTAAAGGTGTCTAAGGGTCAGCCGGGCGAACCTCTTGATCAGGTTGAAGTCAAAGAAGGGGTGTCACTAGAAAAAGAGCCAAAAAAGGATCATCCTCTTAAAATGTCAGAACTTGAGCATGATGTCTGGCAAGCCCTTTTTGAATCAGCTCTTGAGCAAAATAACATAAAAGGAAGCGGGGCTATTCTTTCTGGCGGTTATTCAGATATTTTTAAAAAAATGCTTGCTGGAAAATATGCTGGAGTAGGCTTGTCACAAAAGCAAATCACCGACAAGTTTAGCTACATGAGACGGAGTAGCACAGTTGAAATTATCAGGATAACAAGTGAAGGAGAAGCCAAGAAATCAAGGGGGCACAGCTATTGGATAGCTGATCCGAATGGTTTTGAGGTTATAATCACGCCAAACAAGGAGACAATACTTTTTAAGAATCTCACGGAGAAAAAGGAACAAACCACTAAAACAGAGAAAGAAGTCCTAAAAAAAGAAGAGAAGCCGAAGGCTTTTACTTTAGGGGATATAGAAAAAAGAGTAGAAGCTAAGCAAAAAGAAGTTAAAGAAGAAATAGAAAAGCACCGGGCTTTAATTTCTTCTTTAGAGGAAGAGTTAAAAAAGGTGGAGAGCTATAGGAATATAGCCCAAGACCTTAACCTTGCTTAGGGCTTAAATAAATATGCCCTAGATAGAATATTCTATCTAGGGCATTGTTTTGCTTTAACTTTTTAAAGCAATAAGGGCAAAGAGTGCGGGGTGAAACTTTTTTGCATTCTCTGGCTCGCTAATCCCTTCAGCTCTTTGAGCTGGGGATTGTCTAGCAGATCCTCCCACCCTTTTAGCATTAGCCCTGCTTGCTCTTGGTTTCTAATTTTGTTTCTTGAACAAAACGCCAGGCAGAGCCAAATGATTTGAGGTAGAAGTTGATATAATTGTCCATCTGAACAATTATACCTTTCTCGAGCGTCTTGGGCTGTCATGGGGAGCGATGATAAAACATAGGTTCTATCCCACCCCATAACAAGTTGGCCTGTTTTTTCATCTTTTTGGAAAATTTCGCCCTTAGGCAAGCAGTAAAACCAAAGGGGGTGCTCTTTGCTCCATTCGTTCTCAAGGGCACCTCTTATCCGTTTTACCGCCCTATAAAGCCCTTGTTCTATTTTATACCTCTCCATAGCGTATTTTTGCCATGGAACAATCTGGACCTTTTTTTCCTTGGCTTCTTCAATCAAAACATCTATTGACTGAAAAAGCCCCAAATGCATACACAAATTATAAAATGTAGGCGGCAAAGGGCGTTTTTTGCCATCGCTACATTTCAAATTCAGCAAGATAGTATTTCCCAGCTGAACTTTACTGGGAAAATGCATTTCATACAAATCTATCAATATTTTTTCAGGCCCGCTAAACACCCGACCATTTTTTCTCTCTGCCATTTTAACTCTCCTTGCTGTTTAATGCCAATAATAAATCCTCATCGGAATACAAAACTTGGACAGCTTGGTTTGCGATAATCGCCAGCTTTCTGACTGCGGACTTAATTTCGTTTATTTGTTCTTCGTCCATTTTGTCAAACTGACCAAAAATCAAATTTCTTAGAGAAGAATCCACCTCTGCTGAAACCTTGATTAGATGATTTATATTATCATTTATAGTTTGCTTTGTTTTGAGCTGGGCTTTCTTTATTTCCTCCTGTTTCGCCCTTTCCAGCAACTCAACTGATTTTTTAAACTCCTCGTCAAGTTGCTTTTTATACTTTTCCGCCTCCTCGCTGGCGAGACGTTTTACTTCTTGGGCAGATTTTTTTTCTGCTTCTTCTTTTGCCTCTTCTTTGGCTTCTGCTAACTTCTCTAAAAGATCTTTAGTCTCTCTATCTTTTAAGGCAATCTCGGCTTCGTTTTTCTCCAAAAGTTCTTTCAAGCCCTTTTTCTCGCTTTCTTTGACTTGAATCTCAGCTTTTTCTTGACGCGCTTTGCGCGCCTCTGCCGTGGCTTTCTCCACTTCTTTTTTGAGGTTTTGGATTTTTTCCGAGTTAGCTTGTTCGGCTTTTTGATAACCCTCAGCAGAAGCTATTTTTAGCTTTTGATCATATTCTTGAGCTATTTTGGCTTGTTCTTCCCTTACGCGTACCTCTAGAATATCTTTTTCTCTTTTCTCTTGAAGTTCTAGGCGTCGCGTAGCAATAAGGGTATAATAATCGCTGCCGGTTATTTTGTTTTCTATGACCTCTGAAACTATTTTTTCAACCTCAGAATGGTCAAATAAAGATGGGTCAGCCAATCCTGCACCTGCTTTTTGCACTTCGCCGGAGGGCATGCTTCTTAACGGTAGAAGCTTTTCTGTCATACTTAGTGTCCAAAAACCTGCTTGGAACATCTCCGTCAATATTCCAGCTGGGATATAGCCAACTGCTATTTTTTGGCGAACACGACCAATATCTTCACTAAACTTTTTAGCGAGCGTTTCTGCAGAAAGTCCTTTTTCATGCAAGCCAGCCAATTCCCGGCATTCTGAAATAAAATGATAATTTCCCCTCACTTTGTTTTCAGTCAACCTTAAAATCCCTGCCTCCGTTGAGTCAAAGATTTCTTTAACGATACAAGGGATCTGGCTAAGCTCTGCCTTTTGGGCCGCTCTCCACCTTGCTTCTCCGGCAATAATTTTAAATATTCCACCCCCAACAGGCCTAACTATTATCGGCTCTATAATGCCTTGGCTTTTAATAGAGACAGCCAATTGATTAAGATCCTCTTCGCTATGCCAGTGTTTGTTTTCTTCATCAGGCACAATCTTCTTAATTTCTATCTCTGCTAATTGTTCAGCCATTTTATTTAACCTCCTGTAATTAAATTATGTTTATTTGTAAAAGTGCTACTAGATGAAAATATAGTATAACTTTATTTGTTGAAAGTCAAGGTTAAACCTTATAAAAATAGACAGGTAGGAAGTTAGGGGGTTTTAAGGTGAAGGTTAAGTAGGGAGCTAAAGAGGGCAGAGGGAAGCAATAAGAAATTATCTTGGTGCCTTGGGGGAGTTCTGTTTTTAACTTAGGGGCTAACTTGGTTAGGGGCTTGGGCATTAAAAACAAGAAAACGAGATTAGCTTTTGATAAGTCAGCTTGAAAAAAGTTTTTTAAATAAACCTTGCCTTTATTTTTCGGAACGCGGTTTATTTTCAAGTTTAAAACAGAAATTAACCAGTAAAGAGGGGACATTTCATAGCCAATAACTTTGGCTTGGGTTTGTTTGTGAATAGCGACTAAAACCCTGCCAGTGCCACAACCTAAGTCATAAAAAATATCAGTTGGCTTTATTTTGGCTTGTTGGATAATTTCTTTTAATTGCTTTTTTTTGGTTAGAGCCAAGGGTGCCCCAATAAAGCCAGCTACAGCTGTTGGGATAATAATCAGTAAAGCTAAAATAAGGAAAATTAAATAAAGCATTCTTTTATTATAGAGGAAAACTATTTGACATTAAAGCTTTTTTTTGGACTTCTTGATTTCAAAGCCAAAAAAGAGTAAAGTTAAATATGGAGAAAATAACATACAATACAAAAGAAAGTGAGGAAAAATGGCGGGAGTTTTGGGAAAAAGAAAAAATATATAGCTTTAATGAAAAAACAAAAAAACCGATTTTTTCAGTTGACACGCCCCCACCCTATGTTTCAGCCGACCATTTGCACCAAGGCCACATTATGAGCTATTCGCAAGCTGAGTTTATTGTTCGCTATAAAAGAATGCGGGGCTTTGAGGTCTATTACCCGATGGGTTTTGATGACAATGGTCTTCCTACTGAGAGGTTTGTTGAAAAAAAATATAATTTAAATAAAAGTAAAATTTCAAGAGCTGATTTTATAAAAAAATGTTTAGAGGAAACAAAAATTGGCTCAAAAGTTTATCAAGATTTATGGCGACTCTTGGGTGTTTCCGTTGACTGGTCAAAAACCTATAGCACAATCGATCAACACTCACAAAAAATATCGCAAAGTTCATTTTTGGACTTAATTAAAAAGGGCAAATGCTTTAGGGCTAAAAAACCAATAATGTGGTGCACAACTTGCCAAACAGCTTTAGCCCAAGCGGATTTAGAAGACGAAGAAAAAGAAACAAGTTTGGTTTATATTAAAGCCAAAACTGATGCAGGGGATAGTGTTATTTTTGCCACTACTCGCCCCGAGCTTTTGCCCTCGTGCGTTGGAATGTCAGTTAACCCAAATGATGAAAGATATAAACACTTGGTAGGTAAAAAAGTTATTTTACCGATAACTGGCACTAAAGTAGAGCTAACAACCGACGAAATCGTAGACCCTAATTTTGCTACGGGTATTGTTTATTTTTGCAGTTCTGGAGATAGGCAATTTCTGGACTGGGAATTAAAACATCCTATAAAAAACAAAATTTACTTGCTTTCGCCTGATGGGAGGATGAACGCACTGGCTGGTAAGTATCAGGGTTCGACGGTTTTGCAAACAAGAGAGAAAATTATCAATGATTTAAAGGGTCTAAGGTGCATAGAAAAAATTGAGAAAATAACTCATTCAGTCAATACCCATGAAAGGTGCTCAACTGACATTGAGTTTATTATTGAATCAGAGCAATGGTTTATTGATGTTTTAAATATTAAAAAAGAATTGTTGGAACAAGCTGAAAAAATGCGTTGGTTCCCTTTGTTTATGAAGCAAAAGTATCTTGACTGGGTTACTAATTTAAGGTGGGATTGGTGTATTTCCAGGCAAAGGTATTATGGCGTACCTTTCCCTGTTTGGTATTGTCAAAAATGTAAAGAGATTATCCTGCCTAACGAAGACGAGTTACCGGTTGACCCAACCCTGCAGGCACCTAAAATAAAAAAATGCCCTAAATGCGGGGGTAGCCAGTTTGAGCCAGAAAAAGATGTTTTAGACACATGGGCGACCTCGTCAATGTCGCCCAACATAGCCGCTAACTTAGTTAAAGATGAAAAAACAAAAGCAAAATTATACCCCTCAACCTTAAGGCCCCAGGCCTTTGAAATTATTCGCACTTGGCTTTTTTATACGGTTGTTAAATCGTTTTACAATTTTAATTCAATTCCGTTTAAAGACATCATGATCTCTGGGCATGGGGTTGATAAAGATGGTAAAAAAATCTCTAAACGATTGGGCAACTACACTGACCCAAAAAAAATAATTGACCAATACGGAGCTGATGCTTTAAGATACTGGGCAACGGGCACTGGTTTGGGCAGTAATTTAAAATATTCAGAAGATGAAGTTAAGAAAGGCAAACGAACCGTGACTAAATTGTTTAATGCAGGCAATTTTTGTTTTTCTCATTTTGAAAATAAGAATTTTCAAAAAATTGATTATTCTTGTCTGCAATTAGAAGATAAATGGATTTTATTTAATTTATCAAAAACCATTGAAAAAACAACTAATTGTTTTGAAAATTATGAATATTCAAAAGCTAAAGATGAAATAGATAATTTTTTCTGGCATTATTTTTGCGATAATTATTTAGAGTTTGTAAAACATCGGCTTTATCAAGACAAACCAGACCAAGAAGTAAAACAAGTTTTATACAGGATTTTGCTGGATATTCTTAAAATATACAGCCCCTTAATGCCCTTTATCACCGAAGAGCTTTATCAGGGCTATTTTAGACAATTTGAAAAAATAAAAAGCGTACATATTAGCAACTGGCCAGAACCAGTAGGGGATTTTGATTTTAACCAAAAAGAACAAGCCGAGTTTG
>Ga0210057_1006720_pt1 | contig 14219 bp, 13 predicted proteins | sample CryGeyCG2114_010_2_FD_183968 | JGI IMG/M metagenome (GOLD analysis project Ga0210057, IMG submission 183968) | Groundwater microbial communities from aquifer - Crystal Geyser CG10_big_fil_rev_8/21/14_0.10 (SPAdes) (version 2) | ecosystem: Environmental > Aquatic > Deep subsurface > Groundwater ... | reverse complement strand
AGGCCAGCGATTCGAACGGTAGTGAGTATATCGATGGAGAGGTGCCGGAGTGGTCGAACGGGGCACACTGCTAATGTGTTGTGCGGGTTACACCGTACCGAGGGTTCGAATCCCTCCCTCTCCGCAAGTGCACGCTGCGCGTGCATATAGGCGTCTTGCCGAAAAATCCCGCTGTTGCGGGGTTTTTTGATGCTCGAGCACCGCTCGTTTTGAAGTCTTGACCTCTAAGAACAGTTCGGGATTCGAACCCGAATAACCCTGTTGGCAATCGCTTGTCTATACAGGCCCCGAAAGTTCGAGGTCTACCCCGATAAGGGTCAAAAATGCACGCCACGCGCACATTTACGCGTCGTGACGAAAAAAGCGCCACACCAAAGCATTTTCATGTAAGAATTGAGCTATGACTGACGAGAACAAAGAGCCGCTTCCACCGACGGTAGCCAGGGTGCTCGATGAGTATCTGATCATTCTGCATGCTGATAACACTATCGATAACGAGGTAGCTGACCGCCTGGACGCACTCTTGCGAAATGGCAAGGTTCCCAAGCCTGAGGAAATCGATGCGGTGCTCTTCGCGCCCACAAAAAATCAAGGACCGTGATTCACATCAAGACTATTCACATCGAAGAGTTTCGCGGTATCAGGGAGCTTGACCTTGACCTTGCCGGCGAGAATTTCGGGATTTGCGGCCCGAACGGCACCGGCAAGAGCGGTGTTGTCGATGCGATCGAATTTTGCCTGACGGGCAATATCACAAGGCTGTCCGGGCAGGGCCAGGGCGAACTAAGTGTCAAAGCGCATGCGCCGCATGTCGATCAGAGCAAAAATCCCGACAAGGCCAAAGTTACGATAAATGCCGCCGTACCCTCGCTGGGGAAGGAGGTCACGATTACGCGGTCAGTCATGAATCCGCGTGCCGTAGAAATCGTGCCCGCTGACGCCCAGATCGAGGCGATCATCGGCGAGCTGCAATCGCACCCGGAATTTGCGCTTTCCCGGCGCGAGATCGCTAAATACGTAGTCACCCCGCCCGCACAGCGCTCCGCCGATGTCCAGAACCTGCTGCGCCTTGATTACATCGGCGACCTTCGCAAGGCGCTCGTGAGTTACGCCAACAAGGGCAAACGCGATGCTGAAGAAGCGGAGCGGGCAAGGCGTACTGCCGAAAACGAGCTCACGACCGCGCTTGGCCTGGATACGCTCGACCGGCAAAAGGTGCTCGAAAAGGCCAACGAACAGCGTAGCGCTCTTGGCTTACCGGCGCTCACTGAACTCACGCCCAAGACCTCTTTCAAGGAAGGCACAGCAGAAAATGGCGAAGGGCACAAAAAGCCCAGCATTGCCAAGGACGTTGCCCTTGCCGATCTCGCCGCGCTCGCTGCCGCCATTGATGCCGGCGAACCCGAGGCCCTCAAAGAGCACCGGGAAAGCGCGCTTGCCGACGTGAGAATGCTACAGGAAGACGAAAAGGCGCTGGCGCTGGCGCACGGCTTTATCACCACCGGCCTTGAGCTGGTCACCGAAGATGCGTGTCCGCTTTGCGATAAGCCGTGGGACGCTGAAGAACTGCGCGAACACCTCAAGGCAAAGCTCCTGACCGCCGAAGCGATGGGCACCTTGCTCGAAAACCTTGGCAAGACGATCGGTGCGGTCATGGGCAGCCTTGAAGAGCGGGCCGCCGCCATCAGGAAGGCGGCGGAATACGCAGCCAAGCTTGATCCTGCCGTGCCGCGCGCCGCGCTGGATGCCCGTGCCAAGGCGCTCGAAGACGCCAAGGCGGCGCTCAAGGCATTCCAGGACGACCATTCCCAGATCGAAGGAGCGATTGCCGCGATCCAGGACAAATGGTGGGAATTACCCGCGGACGCGCAGGCGCGGCTCGACGAAACTCAAAAGGGAGTGCGGGCGCTTCCCGACAGCTCGGCCAAGGACAAAGCGATCGATTTCCTCGCCGTCCTTCAGGACCGGTACGAAAGGCTGTTGGTTAGCACCGAGACGGCCAAGAAGATGGCGGCGCGGAGCGCCACGGCGCAGAAAGTCCATGACCATTACAACAGCGTATCCAATAAGGTTCTGGAAGACATCTATGACGCTGTCGCCAAGGAGTTCACGGATCTCTACAAGGCGATCAACGATGATGAAGACGAGTTCATCGGCGAGCTTAAAGCCGAACCTGCCAAGCTCAGCTTCAATGTCGATTTCTACGGCAGGGGGACGTTCCCGCCCGGCGCCTATCACAGCGAAGGGCATCAGGACGGGATGGGACTTTGCCTCTACCTCGCCCTGATGAAGCACACGCTCGGCGACAAATTCACCTTTGCCGTGCTCGACGATGTCTTGATGTCGGTCGATACCGGCCATCGCCGTGATGTGTGCCGGCTGCTCAAGACGGAATTCCCGGACACGCAGTTCGTCCTGACCACACATGACCGCGTCTGGCTCCAGTATATGAAGACCGAAGGGCTGATTAAGGGCGGCCAGTTCTTCGGCGGCTGGAACGTTGAGACCGGGCCGCGTATCTGGGACGACACGGATATCTGGGCGGAGATCGGGGCCGCGCTCGATAAGGACGATGTGCCCCACGCGGCGGCGCTGCTGCGCCGGTATCTCGAATATATTTCCGCCGTGCTGGCGGATAACCTACGTGCGCAAGTCGAGTACCGGGGCGATGCCAATTACGATCTTGGCGACTTGCTGCCATCGGTGCTGAACCGGTGGCGTGACCGTCTGGGCAAGGGCATCAAGTCGGCAGCGCACTGGGGTCATGATGAGGTCAAGGCCGGGCTTGAGGCCGAGCTGGAGGAGGCCAAGGCGCTAATCCAGAAAACCAACGCCGAGCAGTGGGCAATTAACAAGTCCGTGCATTTCAACGAATGGGAAAATTTCACCAAGGCCGAGTTCAAGGAAGTCGCCGACGCCTTCAAGGCCTTGCTCGATCATGTCCGCTGTCCGAACCCGAAATGCGGCGGCTATCCCTATCTCACGCCGCGCAAGGGCTCGCCAGAGCAGCTCGGCTGTAGTTGCGGCACCATCAATATCAACCTCAAGACCAAGTAACGAGGATTCGTTTGGAAAAGCCTAGCAAGAACGACTTAACAACCTCCGTGTCTGGACTAAACGCCCGCCCCGCGCTCCTTCTGACCGCTTTGACTCTCGAAACCACTCAGGCACCATGAACAGCATGCAGGTATCAGAGAGTGACCTGCAGGAGTTTATACAGCTTTACCAGAAGGAGTTCGGTGAAGTCCTCACCCCAGAGGAAGCTGAACCGATTGCAGAGAAGCTCGTAGTCTTCTACGAGCGCATTCTCAACCACCCCCTTCCTGAGAGCGATCGTGAGGAAGAGACTACCTAGGCAGCCTTGTCCTCAGAATCCTCGTGCATCGATTTGAGCACAGCTATGTTTGCGAGCGCCGCTCGGAAGCCGATATCGCTCGTGTCTCGGAGGGTTCGAACGTCCTCTACGACTGCCCGCAACTGCCAAAAACAGAGCACTGCTCTGTTTTTGTTTGCATGTTGCGAGAGAGGGAGGGATTCGAAAGACGGAGTAGCGGGTCCCCGCTCTGAAAGAGTGGGGCTACGAGTCGGGGTCGCGACCACTTAGCATTTTACGAGGAACGAAGTAAAATGGTTAGTGAGTTGAGACCGAATCCCTCCCTCTCCGCATTTACAAAAACGGTGGCTTTTGACCACCTTTTTTGTAAACTGCAGAGTAGTGTTGAGGGATTCGAAAGACGGAGGCGGTATACAAGACGAGCGGAGCGAGTGCTTGTCGCCGAGTCGGGGTCGCAAGCGCTTCGTAGAATTGGAGTGAAGCGAACAATTATACTTAGCGACTTGTGACCGAATCCCTCCCTGCCGGTAGGCAGGCCTCCCTCTCCGCAAAACAAAGAACACCCCGCGTACGCGGGGTGCTTTACCTCAGGTGCCTCTCACGAGGTCGGAGAGTCGGCCGGATTATGTGCGTTTCAAGGACGTCTCCGTCATACGGAAATATTCTAATCCGACTTGCGTCAAGTTTTTTTGAAAAACTACGAGCAGTAAAGTCAGGGTACGCCTTGAAGAGTCGTGCGTAAGCAATATCGCGCACCCACCCGTCTGATACATACTCATTTGAAATGTAGGGTAAATAAATCTCGTACCGCGCGTCCCCCCTGAAAAAGAAGGGGGATCGGCCATGCGGTCTCCACGCGATGACGTAGAATTTCATGGGAATCTCCCTTTTCTACCAACGGTACTGTAGGTAAATCGGGATTTTTTTGCAAGAGTGGCACCACCGAGAGAGGCTTGATACTATAGAGCTACTTACGAGATAAACTCACACTATGCGAACACTTATAGCAATTGTTGTCCTTTTTATCATTGCCGGCGGAGGCTACTTCCTCTACGCAAATCAGGCTCAGGCTCCTACTCAGGAAGCTGATCAGGCTATGATGGATGATACGATGAGCACCACCACAGATTCAGCCATGATGGACGAGGAGCCGATGGGCGACCCGATATTTCACGCTCTCATCTCCTACACGAATGACGGCTTCGACCCCGCAGAAGTTACCATTAAAAAGGGAGAGACTGTGCGCTTCGTCAATAACAGCGACCGCGACACGTGGCCGGCGTCAGCAATCCACCCAACACACTCCATCTATCCGGAGAAAACAGACGCAGACTGTCTCGGCTCCGCATTTGACGCGTGCCGACCACTAAAGGCGGGTGAATTCTGGGAGTTCACCTTCAATGAAGCTGGCGAGTGGGGCTTCCATGACCACCTACAAGCGAGCGATCGCGGTAAAGTCATTGTTACTGAAGAGTAATGGAAAATAAGAAAGTAGAGTGGCTATTAAGAGCGGGTGTTGCATTCGCATTTCTCTACCCTGCAATCTCTGCGGTCTTTAACCCGTTTGCATGGATTGGGTACTTCCCCGTTTTCCTCACGTCGCTTGCCGGCGAACACACCGACTGGCTTCTGCATCTCTTTGGGCTCTCGGAGGTCATTATTGCCCTCTGGATACTCATCGGAAAGCGGATCTTCATTCCAGCATCACTTGCAAGCATCTACCTTATTGGAATCATTCTCTTCAATATCCCGCAAATGGATGTCATCTTTCGTGATATTTCAATTCTTGCCATGAGCCTCGCTCTTGCTGTTTCGTACATGCCGAGAAAAGAAATTACGCGGGAAGCAGTGTAAAATGCTTCCATGAAGCTCACAGACGCGATTGAAGAGCACTTTCGCTTGCTGAAACCACAGAAAGCCGCGCTCGCGCGGCTTTCTCTCGTGACCATTAATGACCTCCTCTACCACTTTCCGACTCGCTACGAAAACATTTCAGATATCAAAAATATTGAGGATCTCTCCGTGGGTGATAGTGCAATTATCTACGGCATAGTTGATCAGCTCAAGAGCAAAAAATCATTCAAGCGCCGCCTGCCTGTGGCGGAAGGCCGGATTACGGATAGGACCGGTTCAATGAAAATTATTTGGTTTAACCAGCCGTACCTCGCAAAAATGCTTGCAAGCGGCGTGCCGGTGAAGCTCTCAGGAAAAGTAACGGGCGAGCAGGGGTCGCTCTACCTTGCAAACCCAGAAGTGGAAACGCTCCCGGAACTTCCCATTGATTCTCACGATTCGCTTTTTGGAGAAAACGGTGAGGCAGTCCTCTACCCCATTTATCCGGAGAGCAGAGGCATCACCTCAAAGTGGTTTTTCCATGCGCTCAAGCGCGTTCTAATGCAGGAATTGCTCGACTCCCTTCTTGAGCCAATACCGGCAGACATACTGAAAACGTACAACCTTCCCAAACGATCCTCTGCATTTGTTTTTATACACGCACCCAAACAGCAAAAAGACGCGGACGCGGCACGAAAACGGTTTGCTTTTGAAGAGGTATTTGCCATACAGCTCGGCAGACAGCAGGATCGCGCGGAAAATAAAAAGCGGCACGCGCTTCCAATAGCCGTGAATCGCAGTGCGATTGACGAGTTCGTAGAACGTTTCCCATTTTCGCCGACGAGGGCGCAGGTGCGCGCAATAGAGGATATCGTATCCGATTTTGAAAAGCCGCACCCAATGTCACGCCTCCTTGAGGGAGATGTCGGAAGCGGAAAGACAGCCGTCGCGACAGCCACTGTCTACGCGACAGCAATGAGTCGCCCGCCAGGGCAAGATTTCGGGCAGTTGCAAACAGCATACATGGCACCGACAGAGATTCTCGCGAAACAGCAATTTGAAAGTTTCGTACACTTTTTTGAACACCTCCCTGTCTCCATTGGTCTCATTACCGGCAGTGGGTGTAAAAAATTCCCATCGAAAGTAAACCCCAAAGAAAGCACCACAATTTCCCGCGCCCAACTTATGAAATGGGTCGAAAATGGAGAAATCCCAATCCTCGTCGGCACGCACGCCCTCATTCAAAAATCAGTCGTTTTTAAAAACCTCGCCTACGTTGTCATCGATGAGCAGCACCGCTTCGGTACTCTGCAGAGGAAACGCCTCGCGCGGAAAGATGCATTCGCGCCGCACCTCCTCTCCATGACCGCAACACCAATCCCCCGCACCCTTGCGCTTACCATATACGGAGACCTCGATCTTTCCATTCTTGATGAGCAGCCAGAGGGGCGAAAACAAATCAAGACGGCAGTTATTGCACCTGATGCGCGAGAGAAAACTTACGAGAGTATCCGAACGGAGATGCAAACCGGCAGGCAACTGTATGTCATTTGCCCGCGCATTGATGAGCCAGACCCAAACAAAGAGAAGGCGCTGAATGCAAAATCAGTAAAAGAAGAGGCGAAACGCCTCAAACACGACATCTTTCCAGAATATGAGATAGAAATCCTCCACAGCAAAATGACACCGAACGAAAAGGAGGAGGTTATGAATCGCTTCGCCTCGGGCGAAACGCACATTCTCGTCGCGACATCCGTGGTTGAGGTCGGAGTAAATGTTCCGAATGCGACCATGATTATTATTGAGGGTGCCGAGCGTTTCGGTCTCGCACAGCTCCACCAATTACGCGGCCGCGTGATGCGCTCAAGCCACCAGCCGTATTGCTACCTTTTCTCGGAGAGTAAATCGAAAACGAGCATTGCGCGTCTCAAGGCCCTCACGAGCGCGAAAAATGGCTTTGAATTGGCAGAGCATGACTTAGGCTTGCGTGGTGCCGGAGAACTTGGTGGCCGAAAGCAGTGGGGTATTTCTGATATCGGTATGGAGGCGATTAAAAATGTAAAGATGGTGGAGGCGGCGCGCAATGAGGCAGTGCGTCTCATAGAGAAAGACCCGACACTCAAAGACCACCCGCTCTTACAAGCACTCGTCTCTAAGCGCGCAAGCGAGCTTCATTTTGAATAAAAAATTACCGGAGAGCGCTGCCCTCCGGTCTTCATATTATGTTTTCTCTTTTTGCGAGCCCGGGCTAGGGTACTCTACCCGCTTCCATCCCTCTTCTTTTTCAAGAACCATACGTGCCCGGCTTCTTTCCATGCTTTCATCTCGGTCAATAAGCTTAATGTTTTCTAATCCGTTTTCCAGAATGACATAGAATGTTCGTTCTAGATTCTCTTTTGTCGCATGGATAACTCGAACAATTTTCCGACAAAGTGGTTTTGGTATGCGAACGAGAATTTCGTGCGCTTCTTTCGAGAAATTGCTGTAATCGGGGATATCGACTGGGTATTCTTCAGATACAACTTCTAGTCCCGGATATGGGGGAAACTCCTTTCAATTGTGCGTTGGAGCACAATGCCAGCGGTGTTGTAGATAATCTTTAATTCCCAGGTGTACATTTTCTTACCCTTTCTTCTCTGTCTGGAAAGACCTTCCCAAAATACCCCTGTAAAGTCAATTACCTCTTCACGTTGTGCGCCCACCAGGACTCGTCCTGACCATCACTAATTCGTCCTCCTCCGCCAACAGGCGGAGGAGGACTCATAAGTGTAGCGGGACACACCTCGCGGTCTCGCTATGCTCGACATCGCTCCGGTGTTCGAGCCCTGACGAAGCGTGCGCAAGCACGCTTCTGTGGGCGTACTGCTCGTCGCTTCACTCCTCCCAGTGCGCCCACCAGGACTCGAACCTGGGACCGCCAAGATATAAGCTTGGTGCTCTAACCAACTGAGCTATGGGCGCGCACTCACTACTGTACGCTTTTATGCCTTTATGCTCAACTCTTTGCGATCAACTCATTCACCTGAGTGAGTTGATTTTTATGGCTTATATGCGTAGGATTCTGACGGATAGACTGTTTGAAAGGAAATACTGTGGCTATCACCCAATACCCTCTCATTCCCCCGCACGAGCTTTTCTTCATGAACGCCGCCGGGTGGGCAAAACACAGAGAGCACGTTGAGCTCCTCGCTCGAGTGCCTGACCTTACCCACATCGTGGTCGGCTCTATCACAGTCAAGCCCCGCGAGGGCAACACTGGCGGCACTGCATTTAATGTCGCTCATGACGGCACTTCCCTCAACTCGCTTGGCCTTCCGAATCCGGGTATGGCGTACTACGAAGACGTGCTCCCTGAATTCGTCGGTCTTGCAAACGAATGTGGGAAAAAGCTTGTCGTATCGATTGCCGGCTTCTCAACCGAAGAGTACGTTCTGCTCGCGAAAGTTGTCGTGGGTAGCGGGGCGGATGCATGTGAGGTGAACCTCGGATGTCCGAACGTTTTTGTTGCGGGAGAACAGAAGCCAATTACATCTTATGACGACGCACTGGTTCAGAGTGCTCTTCTGGCGGTACGCGAAGTGCTCGAGAAGACCGGTGTTGAATTGTGGGTGAAGCTCTCACCGGAGCAGAACCCGATTCGCCGCATACAGATTGCTACGTGGCTCGGAGCAATAGTGGCTGATGCGGCGATTCTTACGAATACATACCCCAACGTTTTCCTCGCCGAAGAAGACGGCTCTCCCCTTATTACCGTCTCAAACGGCATCGGAGGTATGGCCGGCACAGCACTGAAGCCTATTGCCATGGCAATGGCGCAGAACATCCGTCCGAATGTCCCAAAGTACACAAAACTTATTGGTGCTGGAGGGGTATCAGTTGGCGCAGACGTCCGTGACTATGTACGCGATGCCGGGTGTTCAGGTGTCGCCGTCGGCACGGCATTTTTTCAAAATGAAAATCCTCGTATCTTCGGCGAAATCCTCGCTGAATACGCGGACCTCTTTGAAGCGGCTCAGCGATGAGCCGCTTCCTTTTTTGTGGTGCTTTGGTAGAGTGCTCTCGGATAAGAAACGGAGGGTTGAAATGAGCCAGACTTCTTTTGAGATGATCATGCCTGCGGACATGCATGTGCATTTCCGCGACGATGAAATGCTCAACACGGTAGCGCCGCTTACAGCACGGCAGTTTGACTCGGCGCTTGTTATGCCGAATCTTCTGCCGCCAGTACGCACAGCGAGCGAAGCGCGAAAGTATCAGACACGCATTCTCTCGGCAATCTCAAAAGCCGACATGAGCGGCTTTCTGCCGCTGATGACCTGCTACTTGGTCGACGACTGCAATACAGATGACATCGTCGAGGGATTTCGAAACGGCTCTATCTCTGCGCTGAAGCTCTACCCAGCTGGCGCGACCACGAATTCAGATATGGGGCTCACTGATTTTGAACTGCTCTTTGAAAAGAAGAGCAAAGTCTTCAAGCTCCTCGAGCAGATGGAGCACCTCAATGTCGAGGAAAACATTCCCGCGGTGCTGTGCATGCACGGCGAAGTGGTTACGTGGAACGGTCGTGAAGTTGACCCGTTTGACCGTGAGGGGATTTTCTACAATGAAATTGCCCCGCGTGTGCGTCGGCAATTCCCTTACCTAAAGATCGTCGCGGAGCATATTTCAACGAAAATTGCACTTCAGTGGGTGCAGGATGAAGATGTGCACTACACAGCGGCAAGTGTCACTCCGCACCATCTTCTTATTAATCGAACGGATCTTTTCCGTGGAGGTATGCGCCCCCACCTCTATTGCCTGCCGCCAGTGAAGCGCTCTGAAGATCAACGAGAACTGCGCATAGCAGTGATGCTGGGAGATCCGCACCTCTTCGCAGGTACCGATTCCGCCCCGCACCTAGTCGGGAAAAAGCACAGTCACTGCTGTCCAGGCGGGGTGTTCTCGGCACATGCCGCGGTAGAACTCTACGCGCAGGTGTTCTGGGAAGAACGTGGGATTCTCGACAACCGCTTCGAAAGCTTCATGTCACTTAGAGGTCCGACTTTTTACGGTATCGAGTGTAGTAAGCGGACACTTTTCCTCATTCGTGCGCCGTGGCACGTGGCCGATGTCGTTTCGATCACACCGAATCACGAAGAGTATGTCTGGCCATTTGGTTACGATCCGAAACCTGAAGAGCGCATGACCCTTGACTGGCGTATTGCGCGATAGTTTGAAGCGGCTCAGCGATGAGCCGCTTCATTTTTTATGTCAAATCGGTATAGTGGCGAAAGACGTATTGAGGAGGGATCAATGCGAGACGAGTTCCGTGCTTTTGGCTTTGGATTTCTATACTGGGGACTATACGCCTTTTTCGGTTACCTCATCTGCTCTGCAGTGGTAGATGAGAGACGCCTCACCGCCGAGCCGCACTACAATTTCGAAAGGTGGGCAGACGGTTTTGCGTTGCTCGTCTTCTATTTTGTTCTTTCTGTTGCCGGCGTGTGCTTCTACCTCTTCACTGGCCCGCAAGCCGGATGGGTGGATGTGCTTCACCACGCTGTCTTTTTCGCTTCGCTCATGCTCTACTTTGACTCGGCGGTGCGGTGCGAGAAGCTATTTCAAAAAGTTGCAGTGTACGAGAACTTCTAATTAACTGATGCGAACGGTGGCCAAACGGCCACCGCTTTCTTTTCCACACCTTGACGGAAGAGGGGTGCGGGTGCATACTCTCGCGAGTTTTGTTCACATTCGTGCGTGGGGGTAACTATGAGAGCTGTGCGCGCTATCGGTAACGGTGCACTCTGGGGTCTCGGCAACGCGATCGAGTGGTTCGTTTTTCTGTTCCTTTGGCCTTTCCTCGGCATTGAGTCAGAGACGTGGAAAAACCTCTTATATCCAGTCATTATTAAAAGGGTGAGTATTGCCGGCATTGCCTGCTATCCTCTCCTTGGAACTGCCGTGCTTCTTAAGCTCTGGATTCTCGTTGCTGTCTTTGGAGCACTCTTCACTGCGGGTTTCCTTGCGCTGTGCATTGCATCGAAAGGCTTACGAGAACTCCGTGCCTGAAAAAGCCGCGATTGTCGCGGCTTTTCTTTTACACTATCGGCTGGTGTTCAATATCTTCTTTTTTCTTTGGTGTGATGCCGTTTTCTCGCAGGAGATTTTCAAAATCTTCCCGCTCTATTGTCTCGACTTCCACCAAGTGCTTCGCAATGGCATCGAGTGCTTTACGGTGCTCTGTGAGAATGTCTGTTGCTTTCTTTTTCGCCTCATCGATGATGCGCTTCACTTCCGCGTCTACCTCGGCTGAGACTCTCTCTGACATTTCCGCACCGTGCCCCTCGAGCATCGCGCGCCGTCCCCCGTCACCTTCAAGCGCAATTGGGCCAATTTTTTCTGACATGCCGTACTTCGTCACCATATCTCGCGCCAGGCCGCTGATAACCTGCAGATCATTTGAGGGGCCGGTGGTGAGGTCGCCAAAGACCATTTCCTCTGCCACATAGCCGCCGAGCGTTGTCGCAATATCGTCAAGAAACTCTTTCCGCGACTGCATCTTCTTATCTTCAAATGGAAGCTTCAGCGTGTAGCCCGCGGCACGTCCGCGGGAAATAATCGAAACCTTATGCACCGGATCCGCATACGGCAGAATAGATGAGACGAGTGCGTGCCCTGTTTCGTGGTATGCGGTAATCTCTTTCTCCCTTTTATTCAAAATGTGGCTCCTGCGCTCCGGGCCGAGCATCACCTTTTCAATGGAACGAATGAGGTCGTACTGAGTAAGTTTCTTGCGGTTCTCTCGTGCCGCGAGAATTGCCGCCTCGTTCATAAGGTTTGCAAGGTCAGCACCGGAAAATCCCGGTGTTCGCTCGGCAATGACAGAGAGATCGACATCTTCATGTAGCGGCTTTTTCTGCGCGTGGATGCCGAGCACATCTTCTCGGTCCTGCCTATCAGGCAAATCAATTGTTACCCGTCTGTCAAAGCGCCCCGGTCGCAGAAGTGCCGGGTCAAGCACGTCAGGGCGATTGGTTGCCGCCATGACAATCACCTTCTCATTCGGCTCAAAGCCATCCATTTCAACTAGAATCTGGTTTAGTGTCTGCTCTCGTTCGTCATTTCCTCCGCCGACACCGGTGCCGCGTACGCGCCCTACTGCATCGATTTCATCGACAAATACGATAGCCGGCGCCGCTTTCTTCGCCATCTTAAAGAGGTCGCGCACGCGTGAGGCCCCGACACCGACAAACATCTCAACAAATTCCGAACCGGAGATAGAAAAGAACGGCACACCCGCCTCGCCCGCGACTGCGCGCGCAAGGAGAGTCTTACCCGTCCCTGGTGCGCCCATAAGGATAATACCTTTCGGAATACGCGCACCGATGTCGAGGAATTTTTTCGGATGCTTGAGGAAATCAACGATTTCCGTGAGCTCTTCTTTGGCTTCTTTCGCGCCGGCAACACTTTTAAATGTCACTCGTTGGTTTGTGTCGTTTGGATCAATGATGCGTGCTTTGCTCTGCCCGAAGGAAAATGCCTGCATGCCAGCGCCGCGCACTTGGCGCGAAAGGAACCATAAGATGAGAATGAGAAATACGATCGGGATGAGAAATGGTCCGACAGTCACAAGCCAGAAGCGAAAGCCGCCCGGCTCAGTAACGTCTATTTCAACAGCAGTTAATTTCTCTTTTGAGACACCGTAATTAACAAGCGTCTCGCTAAGCGCCGTGCTGCTTTCTTTCTTCGATTCCTTCTCGCTCTCATCAGTGTATGTAATGAAAAGGTCTTCCCCGCGTACTGTTATCTTTGAAACACTCCCCGCTTCTATATCTGCCGCAAGCTGGGAAATTGGAATTTCTAGCGGCTTTTCTGCGTCACTAAAAAAGAGTGTGTAGACAGAAATAAGAAGGATGAAAATAAGGAGTGTCGAGAGGAGATTTGCCCAAAACTGCGGCTTCTGGGGCATGCCGGGAATATTTGGCCCGCCGCCCTTTTTTTCTCCTTTCTTTTTGCCTGCTTTAGGCTCCTCTTTCTTGCCAAATAAGTCCATATGTTGCGTTAGTATACACGAAAGAGCTGGTAAACCAAGAGAAAACGGCATGGTATAGTCTCTCTATGGCACTTATTGAAAATAGAAAAGTGCGCTTTAACTTCGAGCTTCTCGAGGAGTACGAGGCAGGTCTTGAGCTCTTCGGACATGAAGTAAAGTCACTTCGTAATAAGCAAGGTTCTCTTGAAGGGGCGCACATTGTGGTGCGTGGCGCTGAGGCATACCTTATTGGTGCAACCATTCCGCCATACCAGCCCTCCAACACGCCAAAAGACTACGATCCCGAGCGTTCGCGGAGACTTCTCCTAAACCGGAAAGAAATAGCGGAGCTTGCTGGTTTTGAAAGCAAAAAAGGCTTGACAATAGTGCCTATTTCAGTGTATAGTAAAGGACGAAATTTAAAGGTTTCTATTGCTGTTGCCCGCGGGAAAAAGAAGCACGACAAACGCGAAGTGCTTAAAGAGCGCGCGAGCAAGAGAGACATTGAAAGAACATTGAAACAGAGTAATAGCTAACATATCTACACGTGAGACGGCCTGCCGGAGCGCGTGTAGGCAGGTCCCTCCCCGCCTGCAATCTGGCCTCGGCTCGATTGCAGGCGGGGGATGATCGGCCTCGATAGTGGTGCTACTCATTATATTGTGCGAAGCGGAAGTGGATGACTTCCTAAAAACATCCAAAACGATACGTGCAAAGTCACTATCAAAGGCAGTTCTCTCACCTTTCCAGATGGGAGACTTCCAGTTCGCTTACGCTGTTTAAGGCTTTACGCCCCTGCCTACGGCAGGCAGGTAAGCGACCGTCAGCATCTCCGACATCCGATACGATTTGCTGACGTCATACATTTCGGGTCGCTCGTATTCCCCGCACAGGGATTACGCTAAGCACTGTGCTCGATGTATTCCGATTCTGTTCATCTCATACGGCATACATTTAAATCCTTAAGATGAACTAGGCCTCGTAGACTCATATAGTGACACACTTCTGGACGGCGGTTCGATTCCGCCCATCTCCACA
>Ga0210057_1006717_pt1 | contig 14220 bp, 13 predicted proteins | sample CryGeyCG2114_010_2_FD_183968 | JGI IMG/M metagenome (GOLD analysis project Ga0210057, IMG submission 183968) | Groundwater microbial communities from aquifer - Crystal Geyser CG10_big_fil_rev_8/21/14_0.10 (SPAdes) (version 2) | ecosystem: Environmental > Aquatic > Deep subsurface > Groundwater ... | reverse complement strand
TAAATGCTTCTACATTCATTCTTTTTAATCTCTCCGCGCCAGCCCGAGAAAATGGAGTAGAGAGATACAGCATTCCAAACTTTTCAACATAGAGCTTCAGTTCCCTATCTTGCGCTTCACTGAACGCACAACGCTTCATAATATCCCAAATAGATTCTTTAGCATGCGCAGGCACAATTTTTTTTGCAATTGGAACCATCTCATCCTCAACCACATGAGCCTGAAATTTGACGCATTCTGCTCCAGCTTTAAAAGCATCGCGAATCATTTGCTTTGCTTTTTTTATGCTACCTCCATGATTAATGCCAATTTCTGCAATCACAAATGGCAAATAAGCATTTCCTATTTTTCTATTATGTATTTGAATTTCGTTCATATTTTTAAAAAATAAATTTATATTATATGCGCCCTGTCTATCATTTTTTGAATTTCTTTAACATTTAGCATTTTGTTGGTCTTAGAGCTATAATCACTGACTTTAGACTTTTTACTTTGTGGGTATTCTTTGTTTTCTATTTCGGATACGCCATTAATCTTTTGGGGTAAAATAATAAACATATCTTTAGTCTCTAGAGCGTTTTCTGCTTCATCATTTGCTAAAAGTTTTTCGTGATCTCTTTCTCCGTCTTTTTTTCCTATAATTTTTATTGCTATTTTTTTGGCAGAAGGTGGATTTTTTTTCTGTTGTGATAATATAATGGCTTTGGATAGGTCTCCGATGCGCATAGATGGCATCTTAAAAATAAAAATTTCTCTTCCTTTCATAATTTCACTAGCTTTAAATACCAAAAGAACAGCATCTTCAATTGTCATAAAAAACCTAGTCATTTTTGGATCAGAAACAGTAAGAGGGCCACCGGCTTTGGCTTGTTTTATAAAAAGCGGAACAACTGACCCACGAGATCCTAAAACATTGCCAAACCTTACAAAACAAAATTTTGTTTTTTTGTTTCCCTTATAAAAATAAGTAGATAGCATCATTCTTTCTGCTAATAATTTTGTGCAACCCATAACATTTGTTGGCTCCGCCGCTTTGTCAGTTGAAATGCCTATTACTTTATCTACATTGTTGGCAAAAGCACAATCAATAACATTTTGCGTTCCATGTACATTTGTTTTAACTGCTTCAAATGGATTTCTCTCACATGCGGAAACATGCTTTAGCGCGGCAGCGTGAAAAACAATATCAATATTTTCCATTGCCATATTCAAACGTTCTTTGTCTCTAATATCGCCTATTAAAAAATTAACTTTTGCCCCGGCGCTAAGCTCATTAGAAAGCTCAAACTGCTTAGTTTCGTCACGACTAAAAACGCGAATTTGCCTAGGATTATACTCCAAAAGCTTCTTAACAATCATTGAGCCAATTGATCCAGTTCCGCCAGTTACTAAAATTCTTTTACCAGTAAATTCATTTTTCATACTTTTTTAACAAAATAATTAATCTGTTTATTATACAAGAAATATCGGATTCTTTCAAACCCAAATAAAACGGCAAAGCAAGTGAATTTTTGCTCATATTTTCAGCAATCGGATAATCTCCAGCACGGCAATGAATCTGTTTTTTATAAAAATCAAACAAATGAATAGACGGTAAATACGGCTTAGTAACAATGCCATCTTTGGCAAGCGCTTTGATGATTGCATCTCGCTTTATTTTTTTTGATAAAATCTTCACCACGTAAACAAACCATGTATGCGTGTTACCATTGGCAATTTCGGGCTTCTGAACAATGTCCCCATATACGGTCAAATGGCTATCATACCAAGCAGCTATTTTTTGTCGCTGGGTAATTAAAAAATTTAATTTTTTAAGCTGCACCAAACCAAGAGCCGAACTCATTTCATCTAAACGGTAATTATAGCCGAGATATTGGTGATCTAGCCACCGCATATTCGGTGCACGACCTTGGTTGCGCAAACTTCTACATAACTCACAAATCTTTTTGCTGTCAGTCACAATCATTCCACCCTCTCCGGTTGTCATCTGTTTATTTGGGTAAAAAGCGAACACCGACGTCTCTCCAAAAGTGCCAACTTTTCTTTTTTTATATGTCGCCTCTATTGATTCACAAGCATCTTCAATAACTTTCAATTTATATTTTTTGGCTAGACCCAAAATTGGATTCATGTCAGCGCTTTGGCCAAAAATATGCACAACCAAAATCGCTTTTGTTTTTTTGGTAATTTTGGCTTCAATTTTTTTTGGATCAATATTGTAAGTAAAGGGATCAATATCAACAAATACAGGTTTTGCACCAACATACAATATGCAATTTGCCGAAGCAACGAATGAAAACGGCGTAGTAATCACCTCATCTTCTGGCCCTATACTTGCGGCAATCATGGCCAAATGCAGCCCAGCAGTGCCGCTCGAAACCGCGCACGCGTATTTCCTACCTATCTTTTTCGCAAACAACTCCTCAAACTTCTGAGTCATAGAACCCAAACTCAAAACACGAGAACGCAAAACCTGCAATACTCCGGCTTCTTCTGATTTTGTAATATATGGTTTGGCTAGTGGATATTTTTTCATAACTTTTGAAGTCAATTTAATTATTTTTCTTTGTTGCTTTTATTGTCCAGCTATTGGGAGTTGCGTCCTTTGCCATGGGCAAATCAACAGTATCAAGCCGCGGCAAAAGCAGATGGTGATTTTTGTTTAAATCTGCAATCTCGACTTCTGTTGTTAATCCAATAGCGCATTTCTTCTTTTTCAAAATAGAAAGGAGCGAATCATCATATGTGCCAAATGGATAGCACATGACCCAATCTTCGGTGCTCATTCCGACGCGCTGCAAAAACTGCAAAGACAAATCTATCTCGCGCTCCTGGGACTCGGCATCCAGCGTATTCAACCAACAATGGTTAGACCCATGACTACCAATAAACATGCCGCGCTCCTTAAGGTACCTAATTTGATCAATGTTCATATATAAGCCGCGAGAAAACGTTTCCTCGTCTTCTGTCACGTATTTGCGAAAGAGATGGCTAACTATTTTTTCTTTCACAACTTCAGGCAAGTCTCTCTGTAACATTCTTTTGATAAAAACAACATCTTTTTTATCTAGGCGGTCGCTGACTGCTAATTTGTCAACGTAATATTGATTATTCATCAATTTGTACTCTTCGCGCAACTCATCAAGCATGGAAAACATTTCCTTAACTATCTCCGAGGAATCTGCTTTGCACAATACGAAATGAATTTTATTAATATCTAAAACCGTGTGCCCAAGAACTGCTTTGTGAGACGGGAAAAAACTGCCCTGAATTCCCAGTTCATTCAATATGGGAAACACATTGTCAATGTGATCAATATAGCCATCATCAAATGTCAACAATAACGCGTTGCGCGGCAAATTATGATTGGATGTTATTGCCGCGATTATGTCTTCCATTGAAATAACCTGGTAGTGCTTTAATATGTATTCCAGTTGCCCGCGAAACTTTTCCACCGAAAGTCCTTTAATATCAGGATACGGCGAATTCTCCAATTCGCGCACATAATGGTACATAATAATGGATACTTGTTTTACAGGTTGCATAATATTGGTCAGATGGGTAGATGGTTTTGCCAGTTGGTATTTCTTCATAAAAACAATACTAAATATTTATAGTTTCCCCGGCTGGAAAATTACAAGATAAGTAATCTACATCGCTCTTCTCCATATTCCAACCCAAAGCCCCAAGATTTTCTTTTATGTGTTCTGGATCTATTGATTTAATTAAACCAACTACATTCGGCTGGCTTATCAACCAATTTAAGGCAATTTGAATTGGCGTTTTTTTGTATTTTGCGGCTAAACTTTTTAAAATTGAAATGCCCGGTAAAAGCTGTTCATAACCAACAATCCTATAAGCCGTGACTAATATACCGTGTTTTTCACAAAAAGAAAGAGTATTATTGTGCTCAAAAGCCCTTGCCCCAAGATTGTAATGAATTTGATTATTAACAATAGAATATTTTGTTTCAGCCATCGCACCTTCAAGTTGCTCAGTATTAAAATTACTGACGCCGATATTTTTGACTAATTCATTTTCCAGTAAAAAATCCATAGCTTTCATTGTCTCGCTAATTGGAACATCGCTACTTGGGGCATGAATAAGATATAAATCAATAATTTTAATACCTAACCGATCCAAACTGGCTTTGGCAGAACGTATTACATCATCATATCGTAAATTACTACGACGCACTTTGGTTGTTATAAATAATTGGCTTCGGTCAAAATTTTTAATTGCCTCGCCTACTAATTTCTCGCTAAGCCCCTCGGAATAGCTTTCTGCTGTATCAATATGTGTAAAACCAAGCTCTATTGCTTTTTTAATTCCAGCTATATCTTGCACGCTGTCATAGGGTATATTTTGTTCTTGATTGCCTCCGATTTGATAAGTTCCTAAGCCAAGAACTGGCAGGCAAAAATTATTAGCGCATTTGTTTGGAATAGAAGTCATAATTAAAATATATTTATTTTGCCGTGAACTGTATTCAATTTTCCATTGCTTTCAAGTTTTTTGGCTTCTTGCGGATCCACAAAAATTTCATTCCAGTAACGTAACATTAAAGAATCATTAAAATCTAAGTAATGAAGTTCTCGTCCAAAAACCATTTTTTGAATTAAAGCATTAACAATATTAAACCCCAAAAAACTGGCCGCGCCTGTTGTACCGGAAAAACGGCAATTAATCTCAAAAATTTTAGGCCCATCTTCTGTTTTGCGCAACTGGAAGTTGCATGGCCCAGTGATATTCAATTCTTCACCAACTTTTTTTATAAATTCTTCAAGCTCTATATCATGACAAAAATATGCTTTGTAAGTGTCACCATTGCGAAGCCAACGCTGAGCGCAAATTACTCCATAACACTCTCCTTCGTAGAAAAATCCGCTGCAAGTATATTCATGATCATCATCCGACAAATATTCCTGAATTATTGGATCAGTTATCTTGCCAACTATTCGATTTAGTTCATCCATATTTTCAGCCAGCGACACACCAATTGACCTAGCTCCAACACGTGGTTTAACTACCGCAGGAAAAACTATCAAATTTAAATCTTTTGCTTGCCAAGTTTTAGGATAAGGAAAACCCACGTTTTTTAAAAATTCAAATGTTTGCCATTTATCATTAGCAATATTGATTGCTTCCAAATTACTGACTACAACTGTCGCATTAGTTTGTGATTCAATTTCTTTTTTGTGTTCAGAAAGAGTCGTAAGTTCAACATCAGTACCAATAAAAATTAAATCAATTTTTTCTTTATGGCAAATTTCAATAATTTTTGGAATATAGTCATTTGAGTTACAAAATGGAACAATATAAGAACTATTAGAAACAAAAAGCCCAGCAGATCGATAATTACTATCAACTGCAATAATATTAGTTCTAACTGGCGAAAGCTTAACAGCTTTTATTATACTCTGGCTAACCCCAGCGCCAGCTCCTGTTATTAGAACATTAACAGGATCAACAACGTCAAAAGCCGAATTGCCCATCTCTCTCAAATAATGATGTGTATCGCTTCCAAACGAAAAATTATTAATATTACCTTTGGCAATTTCACTAATTACCAAATTTCTAACACTTAATGGGCTTGTTTTTTTATTGTACTCTAATTTGATACTATTTTTAACACAAAGTTCATACACCTCTCGTACATAACTATCTGGTATATCAGTTTTAAAAAAACGCGTTGACATACTAAATGGATGCCCAAGTATATTAATTTTTTTATTTTGAGCCAGTAATTTTGTTAAAATAAATTCCTTTTTAATCAACTCTTCCGGGGTTAATGATTGAATTCCAAAAAAACAATGTACCACGCCAATTATAACCTCAGCGCTATTTAAAATTTGGTCAGTAGTATTAAGTTCTCCACTTTCATCAATAATTTTTACCTCACATCCAATTTTAACAGAAAAATTATTATATTTTTTTCGTAATTCTTTTATCTCCGCGACATAATCATGGAACCAATTTGTATTTTTATTAACGTGATCGGTAATAGTCAAATCAAGCCAATCATGAAGTTGGTTATAATCAAAAATCTGCTGCAACGTAAAACTTCCATCACTATATGTGGAATGAAAATGATTGTCTTCAAATATTATTTTTTTAATCATACCTAAAAAACTTTATATGCTATCTATTTCCCTAATTAACATAAATGCTTCGGCAGCTTTGCAGCCAACTTCGGAACCACGAAGCTTGGCTAATGCTTCAAGTATCTCTAAAGATCTTGGATGTGGAAAATCCTTAACTTCAGTGCTATAGGCTTTCATTGCCTCCAACTTTATGTGCAGATCATCTTGAGTCAATTCTACATAATAATTTGGAATAAAATCTCCTAAATTTCTGCCCCATTCAGTTTCTGACACTACTTCGTAACTCAAAACTTTTTTTATTGAACTGCCTGGAATTGGGCGAACAGCCACCAAAGTAGCCGCAAAAATAAGACGATGATCAGAATTCAAATCTCCATGGCTTGAAGTGAAAACGACATCCGGTTTTATTTCATTAACTAACTCAGACAGGCTATCATTCAATTCTTTTTGTGGGACAGTATCTATCTTAACCGACGGAAAATCTAACCAATAATACTTCTTAATACCCAAAATTTTCTGGGCATTCTCAACTTCAACAACTTTATTTTTTAAATATTCGCTTGACCAATCTGGTTCGTATCCCTTTGTTACATAGCAAACATATACATCGTGGCCTTGCTCGGAATATTTTTTGATTGTTCCTCCACATCCCAAAACTTCATCATCAGGATGTGGGGCTATTACTAATACTTTCATATAATTATGTTATTAATTGTTTAAATTTTTCTCCACCAATATTAAAAAGAAAATCAATCGCGGACAAATTTGGAATAAACTCTCCCCAAATTTGATTATATTCTGGATGAATAAAATCTTGAACTTTTACTTCAATATTGTTTTTTTTAAAAAGCTCTATATCCAAATAAGGTTTGTCATATGGGTTATCCTCAGCATTAACAGCGCCCTTTCCAGAAAGATACGTATCCACGCCAATAGCATGACATAGGTTAATCAGTCTTTCGTTGCTTGCGCCTTTCACATGCAATTCTGATGATTTCACAAATTTTGTTTTAATTCCAAACTGTTCAGATATCATTTTATTCATTTCTATATTAAAATCAGAAAGGTATTTCCATGGACTGCCGTATATCTTCTCAAATAAATGCTCATATTCTTTAAAAAAAATTGATTTGGAATAATTTAATTTAATTGTTTTCCAATGCTTATTCTGCCAATCAGAACTTTCATCAAACATTGTTTCGCATATCATATTACTGCTCTTGTATTTTACCGGAATCGTAAGCCATGCGGATCCTTGTGGAGTTTTTATTTTATTTCGATTAAATAAATTATTCTTACTGTATTCAACATCATCCAAAAAAATATGAACATCGCTATGCGCTATTTTATGGAAATAACCAAGCCAAGGAATATATACTGGTTGGTGAATACTTACAATCATTTTATCTTATTTTGTTAATAAAAATACCTTTTTAGAGATATTAATTATACTATTTATCTCTTTTTTTGTCAAAGAAGGATACAATGGCAAAGATGCCACGCGATCTAATGCTTTTTTTGTATTTGGATAGCTTTTTGCTGATAATTTTAAATAATTAAAAACCAAATCTGTAAAACGAGAAACAATAATACCTTGTTTGCGCATCTGTGCCATAAAATGATATAACTCGGACTTGTCAGCCTCCACAATAAATCGATAATAGATTGATTCTTTTGGTTTTGAAACAAAACATCCAGAAACATTTTTCAGACCTTTTATATATTGATTGGCTAATTTTTGCCGACGAAAGATAAAATTGTCAACTTTTTTTAATTGGCTTATTCCTAAAGCTGCTTGAAAATCTGGCATATGATATAAATATGCATCTCTATTAAATTGATTAATCAACTTTGGATTACGAATTACAAGGGCACCACCTTCTCCGGTTGTTATCATTTTAGTAGCATAAAATGAACATACGGTCATATCTCCAAAACTACCTAATCTTTTTCTGCGATATTTACCACCAATTGATTGCGCAACATCTTCAATGATTGTTATACCAAGAGATTTGAATTTTTCTATATTATCAAGTGCATTTCCAAACATATAAGGAATAATAATTGCTTTCGTATGCTTATTTATATTTTTAACCGTATCTTCGTAAGATATATTATAATCATCGCTGTTTATATCAACAACTTTTGGTTTTGCGCCGGATAAAATAATTGCGTGCGCAACACTACTGCAAACATAGGCCGGAATAATAATTTCATCAGTTGATTTAACTTTTAAAATCCTCAAAGCCTCTACAATTGCGGAAGTTCCTGAAGAAGTTAATATTACATTTTTTGCATTAAAAAATTTTTTCAGTTCGTCACAAAACTTATTATTAATATTACCACTAGAAATTTGGCTTGAGCGCAAAATATTTTGCACAGCTAAAATATCTGAAGATTCAATTGTTGGTTTTGAATGGTTGATCATATTAATACCATAATCTCTTTACTAATAATTTTTGCTTTTGCTTTTCTGATAAAGGAAAAAATTTCTTTATCACAGAAATAATCTTTTTATCAGCATCTCCATTACCATAAGGATTTTTGCATTTTTTAACTTGGCTGATAAATTTTTTGTCATACAAAGCTTTTTCAATAGCTTTTTTAATTTCTATCATGTTGTGGCCAACAAAAATTTTATTATTTGCGTGCTCTCTGGTTGATTCCCTTATTCCTACATTAACTACTGGCACTTTTAGCACTGGCGTGTCTATTGTTCCACTGCTTGAATTGCCAACAAAAACACCTGAATGTTTAAGAAAACTTAAATAATCAACGCGAGGCAAAGATTGATATGTATACAAAAAATCACACTTTTCATACTGCTTTATAACATTAATCATTCTCCTGCCGCCTGCGTCCGCGTTTGGATATATTAATATTGTCTGAAGATTTAAACTTTTTAAAGCTTCCAGCGTCTCTTTCATCTGGTGCGCGGCGTTTTGCTGTTGCGTTACAACAGAATGCTGAATAGCCACAATAAAATTATTTTTTAAAGAAAGATTATATTTCTTTTCCAAATATACTTTTGAATATAATTTTTCTTTTTTTATTTGAACCAACGAAGGAGATCCTACAATATGAACACGCCATTTTTCCTCTCCCATTTTTATAACTCTCTCAGCGCTTTGTTTTGTGTTAACACAATGCAAATGCGCGAATTTTGTTATTGAATGTCGAATAGAATCATCAACGCTAGCTCCGTCATCTCCTTGGTCGCCTCCGCTTATATGAATCATAGGAATATTCATATGCGCGGCAACAATCGCTCCAGCGAATGACTCACCACGATCGCCTAATAATAATAAAATATCCGGCCTATTGGCAGTAAGCGCATCAACAAATTTTTGCACGCTCAAACCAAACGTTTTTGCCATGCCAGCTCCTGTATCATTAAAAGATAACGTTTTAATCTTGCTTATAATATTAAACCCGTCTTTTTCTATTTCTCTAACAGTACATCCGAACTCCTTTTCCAAATGCATTCCACACACCAAAAGTCGCAAATCAAAATAAGCGCTCATTGCGGCGAATGTATGTTTCATTAAACCATATTCAGCCCTAGTTCCAGTAATGTAACAAATTTTTAATTTTTTTCTCATATAATATCTTTTAATGCGAACAATGTATCTTTTGGCATATCTTTTCTGGCAATATGCCCAATTATTTTGTTAATATATTTTGGCGCGAGTCCATATCCAGGGCGCTTAACAGCTAACATGGAACTTGTTATTTTTATTCCTTTTTTAATTGGCAAGGCCACAACAATGCTTCTTCTCCCAAGCTCTCTTTCTTCGTGCTCAATTTTTGTTGGTCTCTTTTCATCTGAACCAAGCGCTTGTTCAAGATTACGAATATCAGAAACCAAATTCTTGAATTCTTCAGGTTCAAGGCTCGCACAATGGTCTGGTCCGCTCAATTTTTTACTTAAAGTAAAATGCTTTTCTATAACGCAAGCGCCCATTGCAACAGCACCAATACTAACCGCGCCACCAAGCGTATGGTCCGAATACCCAACTAAAACCCCAAATCGCTTCCTAATAGTCGCGAGAGCACGCAGGTTAATTTGATCAAAAGGCGCAGGATAATATGAAGTGCAGTGCAATAAAATAATTTTATTATTTCCGTATTTTTTGACAGACTGCATCACTTCTGCAATTTCTTTAATATATGAAGCGCCCGTGGCAATAATCATAGGCAATCCTTTTTTTGCAACATGCTCAATAAATGGAATATGCGTCATCTCTCCTGAGCCAATCTTAAACGCCCCAACACCAAGATCCTCAAGAAAATCAGCGCTTTGCTCATCTGATGGCGTGGAAAGAAAAATAATGTTCTTTTTTGCGCAATATTGCGCAATCTTTTTAAAATCTTTAAAAGACAGCTCAAGACGTTTTATCATCTGATATTGGCTCTTGTCTTTAGTCTTCATATAAGTCTCTTTCTCTGCATTCTTGGTTATAACTTTATCAGTTATAAATGTCTGAAATTTTATAGCATCAGCCCCTGCTCTCACAGCAGCATCAACAAGCTTTAAGGCCAAAGAAAGCTTGCCGTTATGGTTGACGCCTGCTTCTGCAATTATAAAAACTGGCTGATTGTTACCAATAATTTTATTGTGTATTTTAATTATTTTTGGCATACTTTCTTTTTAAAATTTCTGCAAACAAAAAATCAATATTATCATCAATATCAATAGATCGATCAAACGGCATAATAACAGCCCTAATGTTTTTTCCTATATCTGAATTTTTTAACATAAGCTGTTCATGAGTTACGGCCAAAATTGCGCCATTGAAAATATATGCCTTAGGAAAATCTTGTCTTCCGAAATATTTTTTTGCGTCTGAAATATAATCGCTTACAATATCTCCTTTTGAAATCTTTTTTATAAGACTTGGATGCGATTTGGCTTCACAAAGACTCAAAACCGTATCCGCCTTTGAATCTACAATCTTCTTAATTGATGAATCAATATCTTCCGATATTCTAAGCGGGGACGTTGGCTGTAATTCAACAATAATATCTGGCTTATAAGATTCATGTTTTTTTAACCACTTCACAGTATGTTGATATAAAATATAATCAGGGCCTATATCGTCTTCGGATAAATATTTTGGACGCAAAAAAGGCGCTTCTGCTTTGTATTTTTTGACAATATTCATAATTTCCTTGCTATCGGTCGAGACAATAACTCTATCAATATATTTTGAATTCAAAGCGGATTTTATTGTATGCGCAATAAGCGGCAAACCGCAAAAAAATTTGATATTTTTTTTGGGTATACGTTTTGATCCACCTCTTGCTGGAATTATTGCAATTATTTTTTTATTTTTATACATATTCACCTCTTTTTTGCATTATATCATTTATAGCATCAACAAGCCGCATGGAAGACTTTCCATCAATTTTATAACATATAGACTCAATTAACTTTCCTCGCTCATTTGATTGGAATTTTGGATTTTGCAAATACTCATTAATTTTTTGTTTTAAATCTTCGTAATTATACGCTCGTGCTGTCGCATTTGAATCTAAAACCCATTTATCATGATTAGCTCCATAAAGCGCGCTGACTGATATATCTTTTCCTTCCTCATACGAACAGCCAAACATAACGCTAACTACGGGCCGATCTAAAGCTGACGCATCTAAAGCCAGTGTTGAGGCGATGTTTATTAACACATCACAATGATATATAGAATTTGTAAAATCAATAATTTCATCAACGCTTAAATCCCAAGAATCAATCATAAAATTGGTTATTCTATAATCATCTACAAAAACATGCTTTTTGCCGCGCAAATTTTTAAATACATCTGACACGACATTTGTATAATGCGGACGCGCAATCAAAGAACATGGCCTTACAAATTCATCGTTTATAATCCATTTATGAATTTTTTCCGCAACTTCGTGGTCTGATGTTGACCAAATACCTTCTGATCCAAAAAATATCAACGCACGATTTGGATCCAAATCTTTTGATTTAAGATGCTCTTCTCTGCTCTTTATAATTTCTTGGTGGCTATACCAATCAAATTGCGGCAATCCAGTAACATATATGTTTTCTCGGATTAAATTTTGATATTTAACAGCAATATCTATGCTCATTTCATTTGGCACAAAAAAATAATCCGGCGCGAAACGATAATACAAATTTAAAAGATTGTCCCAACCCTTTTGCATTGAAACAGTCGGTATTCTACGGCGTTTCGCCTCTTTCATAAAAGCAATATCAAGAACCGAAATAACAGATGTTGAAAAAACAATGTCTGGTTTATAGTCTTGAAAATAATTTTGAATTTTGGAATTTTTTTCTTTAAAAACTCTAAAATCAACAAAACGATATATATTTTTTAATAACTGGCCTGAACTTAAACATTTTAACAAAAACATTTTAAACCAAATAACAAAACCACTTGCTTTTGGCAAATTTTTATGTTTGCTTCTTTCGATGCGACTCACACGAAAACGCGCCAAGAGTTTTGTTGTATCCGTGAATATCAAATATCTTCCCAAAAGCCCAAACCTGCGATGCAATCCTCTTAAAAATGTATCGTGGGCAATGAGAATAACATTGTCATCCTTGAACTCGTTTTTTAAATATTCTGGAATTTCTTTTGCTTGAAAAAACACAACAACACGCCAACCTTCTTTTTTTAACAAATCCAAAGTTCCTGAACGCAAAATATTTCGTGTAATCAATGATCTTGTTATAACAATAAAAATAGTTTTCTGTTTTTGTTCCATGGCTTTTTCTCTAATCAAATAATAATTATTTTCATCTTCATTTTTAATTAAAAATCCATTTTTTTCAAACAATTTAATTGAACGTATATTATTCTTGTGAATTTCCGCAAAAATTATTTTATCATCACCAAAATTACACAAAGACTCACTTAAAAGATTTTTACCCAGCCCCTTGCCCTGAAAATCAGGAGCAAGAGCAATCGAAACAATATAATAATTTTTCTCTTTATCTAAATCAAGACGACAATATCCAATAACTTTATTATCTGATGTTGCCAAAACAAAACAATGATTATCTTGCCCACTGAAATATTTCTCTTTAAACCAAATAGAGTGGTTCTCAAAAGGAATCGCTTCTGGGTGGTCTGAAATAACGCGAACAGATGGATGATTCCGTATCTCCCAAATATAATAAGAATCCTGTTCCTCAACTTTTCTTATTGCAAAATTTTTATTTTGAAGTTCGTTATCCTTCATAAATTTTTAAAATATACTTCTTACCTTTATATCTAAAAAATGCCGGATAGCGCTCATTATTAACTACTCGCAAAAGATTAAACTGGGATTTTATCGATTTATTAATATCGAGTTCACTATCATCTGGCACACGACGCCTATACACCGTAGAATGGCCTTTTTGTTTAATTGGTTTTAATTTTTTGATATTTTTCAAAAATTTCAAAATAATATTATCGATGCAAACTCCAAGTTTTTCTTGCCATTGATCAATAAGCTCTGTGCCATTAAGACTAAAACTATCCTTTAAATAATAATCACCAGTATCAAAACCAGCGGCTACTTCAAAAAGCGTAATCGGAATTTTATTCTTGTTCTCTAAAATCTGCCAAGTTGCAGGCGACATTCCTTTCCTGCGAGGCAAATCGCTAGCATGGACTACTATATTATAACGACTTTTAGAACGGCTTGCTTTACCAATATAACTCTCATGGCCAAGATAAAAAGTCACATCCGAATTTGCTGGAACTTTGGATTGGTCTTCGTAAAACGCGCATTTGTGCCCTGAACCGCTAATTGCTTTAATAAGAGCCCCAACGCGAGGATAATACCAGTTCTTTTTATTGTCCATTACAATATTAACTTTCATAATCACTTTGAAATTAACTTTTTTGCTAAAGGCGTTCCTCTTTCTATATTTTTAGAAGCTTTCTTGCCAATAATATTATCATAATATTTTGGAACCAAACCGTTTCCAGGACGTATAACTCTTATATTTTCTTTAGTAAACCTTTCTCCTTTGTGAATATCCTGAACCGCGAATACTGAACGTTTGAATATGGCACTCGGCAATTCATTAACTCCAATGCCATAGCCCGCTTCTCCCAATGACGCCTCCAAAGTTCTA
>Ga0210057_1006716_pt1 | contig 14221 bp, 8 predicted proteins | sample CryGeyCG2114_010_2_FD_183968 | JGI IMG/M metagenome (GOLD analysis project Ga0210057, IMG submission 183968) | Groundwater microbial communities from aquifer - Crystal Geyser CG10_big_fil_rev_8/21/14_0.10 (SPAdes) (version 2) | ecosystem: Environmental > Aquatic > Deep subsurface > Groundwater ... | reverse complement strand
TACCTGCAACACTGAGTGTTGCAGGTATTTTTAATCCACATAACCAAAAGCAAAAGCCCCCGAAAGGGGGCTTTTGCGTGTCCTGATCCCGATTGCAACGGGACGGACAGTCCTAATCGCTTGCGCGACGGACAAGCTAGTTCACAAGGAAACTAGTAGGACAATGACTGGGCCGTCATGTTTGTGGACGGAAGTCCTATCAAACCGTAACCATTAGTCCAATCAACGTGTGTAAGATCGGATGTGGTGGTTGCGTTCGGCGACCAGATAAAGTCATCATCTCCAAAAAGCTCAACAGTTGCCGCTGTACCCATTTGGGTCGCAGAAGCAGAGTAAGAAGTCGCATCACCCTGAAGTTGAAGCTGGGTAGAATCACCTGAAGCATCTGCTCCGGTTATGTTTAAGCGAGCTTCAAAGTATCTGGTAACCCCTGCCGGAATCTGAAGGGCTGTATCAGCATTTCCTGATGTATCTACGTCAATCTCAAGGTCTGAAGTATTTGATGCCCATGCGGTTGTCAAGTCTTCATTTGAGTTTTGCAACTGTCCTCCGGAAGTTACGCCTGATACAGGTGTTGAAAATCCTGAATCGGTAAAGGCAAACACGTTAAGAGTTGAAGCAATCACGGATGTGGTCGCGAGACGAAGAGTGAATTTACGAACTCCAACATCTCCGTTATTCGCGGTAATGCTCCATCTTAATGCTCCTTGCACGCCATTTGCCAATTTGGTACTCGTGAGAGGAATAGGAGTAAATGTCGGGTAGCTTCTGAATACTCTCACACCATCAACGTCAGTATCCGAAGAGCTGTCATAGATGGTTACACCTGACGCAACTCCGGTACCCTTAGCTCCTCCAACTGTTGAAGCCATCGCTCCATCAAAGTCAACCTCAATGAACGAACCCTGTGTGCCCGGTTGAGATGTGCCGATAGAGGTAAAGTCTCCCTTAATGGTCAAGAGTTTGTCTGAATCCTTAGGAATAACAAAGCTTCCCGAAAGAGTGGAGGTCGCGTATCTCGAGATAAAGACCGCCTCTCCAACCTGTGTTCCCCCGTCCCACAAAGTTACCTTTGAAAGGTCTGAAGGGGATGACGAAGCTGCAGCGTTTGACATCTGCAACGGAAGTTCCACCAAAGTAATAGCTTCGTTATCCGCGTGAAGTTTGAATATCCCAAGAACATTTCCGGTCGTACCTGCCGCGGCAACCGCGTAGGAAGGACTAGATGAGTCTTTTGTGACAGTAAGAGTTCCGTTGGCAACAATGGTCATCCTTTGACCTAGAGATTCAGTTTCGGTAACGCTTGCCGTTTGACCCGAACTAATTCCTGTCGGTGAAGGTGACTGTTCGTCATCATAACCCCACATATATACACCTGACGCTCCTCCGGAAATATTACATTTAAGGGCAAGTGTTGTTACTACGCCCTTAGAAAGGGTAATTCCTCCGCTAAGGAATGTGAAGCTGGTTGAAGACGAAACCGCTGTCGGACTAACCGACTCCGAAACAACGGTGCTTCCGTTGTACAAAAGACAATTTGTCAAGTCTGTCGCGCTTCCACCATCTGTCGGAGCATAAGCCAATGGCCATGACACAACGCGAAGGTCCTCACCTGATGCCGTGGTGTCAAACTGGTAATTGGCAAAAGTAAATCCTTGTGCTCCCGCCACCGTGTTTTGCGCGACAGGGTTTGACGAAACGCTGATAGCAACCACGGCCGGTTTAACCGTCATGGTTTTACCCTGTACCTGCGAGGAAGGTGTCGGAGTTATGGTTAAGTTTGTTGTCTGTCCTTTTACGGTAGTCCAACCGCTAGGAGTGGTTGAGGCCACGACAGTGTCATTTTGTGAGAAATCGCTACCAAATTTACCCTTAAGGGTGTAGGTGTGCGTCCCAATCGGGAAGATAACCGTATCAGAGAAAGTAGCTGTTCCGGAAACAGCGGCTCCCGAACCGTCAACCGGTCCGGCAACAACAGTTCCCGATTCGTTATAAAGCGAAATGCTGGTAAGGTCGGCTACTTCTGACGAACCGGAAGCTCTGGTGATTTGGAAGTAAAAGACCATTTGAGCGACAGAAACTTCTTCGCCCTTGACCTCTACATCAAATCCTCCCAAAGGCTGGTTAGGAACATTTTCCGAAACATTTTGCGAAGGAACTGACGCCGCGCTGGAAACATTAATTGATCCTCCGGTAATTGTTACCTGGAAAGCGTCAAACCACGGCTCTGCTGTGTGGAATAATCCGTCGTCGGTTCCCGTTGTCTGGGTTCCGTTATCAACGGTAATCCCGTAACCAAAGGTCTCACCCACCAACGAAAGGTCAGTGCGGCGATAAATATCAAAGTCAATTGTTCGGCCCGAGCCGGAAACAACGTCACCCTTGATAGAAACCTCTTTTGAGAAACCCTTGTCAATTACGATACCCGAACCAAAGTTCGCGACATAGTATTTACCGTCCGCGGAAACAGCGGTGTCATAAGCAGTGCCGTCAACATAAGTCTTGATATTACCGATATCTCCCGTGGCGGCAGAACCTGACTGGTTCCAACGAATGCTGTTAAGACGAATTTTTTCGGCTGAACCCGCGGTTATCCTAATCGAAGAAAAGGTGTATCCTATTTCCCCGACTTTTTTATCCTGGCTGGATCCCGGGTCAAGCGGACCTCTTATCGGTACAGCTACGCTGCCGATAACAAGGCTAATGTTTGTTGTGTGGGATGCGCCGGTAATCGGAAGACTTCCCGATACTGCGGCGGAACCCGCGTCAACCGCGACTACAGCCATAAGACCAACTTGTCCGGAATAGGCATCAAGAGAAGCCGCCATATCCACGGCAACCGTGTATTCCTTGGTCTGGCCGGCAGGAATTGTGAATCCCGCGTCCAATTTGGCCTGGTGAAGAGAGTTAAGAGTCTTTGCAGTCCCTACTCTGTTACCCATGTCATCAAGGAGAATAACACCCGATACTACGCCGTCATTCATCAATCCTTGGCGCTCAATAGTAACGGAGTTAACTGTTACCGCTCCGTCCGAACCGGCGGTAAGTTTGAATTTGGTGTATGGAAGCGATGCTGCATTTTCAACAGCAAGACTGTTTGATGGTTGCGCCGTTGTTGAAACCATAAGTCCGGTTCCTGACGGTACAGTTCCTGTTCCCGGGTCAGAAGGTGTTTCCGGTGTTCCCGGAACTCCGGCTGTTCCGAATAAAGCGTTAAGCTTCGCGCGCGTTCCTGGTCCGACAAATCCGGTGGCACCGCTAAGTCCCAACGGAGTCAAAACCTCGGATGCGTATTTTGACTGAAAACAATTAACCGCATCTCTCGTGATAGGTCCAAAGTATCCTGTGTAGGACCCGAAGGTAAAGCACCCTTGCAGGTCTAATGCCTGCTGTAATGCCTTCACTTCGTCATTGGAATCACCCAACGAAAGATTTTGGTTGAAGACATGAACAAATCCTGACGTAGATCCTCCACCCGTCATCCCTGAAAGTTGCGCTTGCAACGATGAGATTTGAGCGAGAAGAGATGAGATCTGCGCTTGAAGATCTTCAACTGTTTGAGCTTGCGCCACTGCCGGGGCAAAATAGGCAACGCCCGAAAGCCAGAAAGCGGTGGTCAAGCTAAGAACTGTTGAAAGGACTTTTGATCCTACAGTTCCTTTTATTCTACTCATAATAATTTTTTATAATTATGACCTTGCTTTTATCCGGTGTAAACCGGAGTCCGGCAAGATCCGTACGGAGATTACTCGGCTTCGACATAGGCCAAGAGTTCTCACGTAATTAATCGAACTAATAATAACTAAAATATTTTTATCTTTTCTGCATGGAGCCGAGTCTAAAAAGTTTTTTATTCCGCCAAAGACGGAAGCCCGTGGCTGGAAAAAACTTCACCGACCTGACTCTGTCCCGCTATCACATCCGCCAAAAGCGGATCAGCTTGTGGCTGAAAATTTAATTTTATGAAAAGCGGAATCCGACTCCTGATCAATGGTTAGTAATTATGACGTAAAACCGTATAACATCCTTACATCCATATTTATTAAACTGTTAAGGTCCGAGAAATGGTTTGCCTCTTTTAAACAGACCGGGGATTCATACTCCCCCGACGAGCGATAGTTATTTTATCTTCCGTCGGCGAAACACAAATCGTTCTGCCTTTATAACCCAAACAAGCCACTGTATGGCTTCCTTAAAAAATCTTTACACTACATCACATTTCCACATCTCCAGGGTAACACCAACCCGTTAACTCTATTATAAACATGTTTTATTTTAACGTAAAACAAAAGTGTGGATAACAATTTCGTGCCTAAAATCAATAAATATCCAACTTTTTAATGATAAATCAAACAAAATAAAGGGTCAAGCTATGTTTATGTGTGGATAATACCCTTATTTTCCCTTAAACCTCATTAAAATTAAGTGAGTATTTGCGCCACCTCTTATCCCCTTCTTTTTTTAATACTCCCTCGCCTACCATATGTACCAAATCCCGCTGAATGGTTTTCTCGCTCAATCCTTCAAAATGATTCTTTAGGTCGCCGACACTCAACCAATCTTTTTGTTTTAAGGCTTCCATAATCCTCTCTCTTCTCACGCCATTGCCGTTGCCGTTTCCGTTTTGTGAACCGTTCCCGTTAGATAAGCCATTTGATAAACCATTGCTTCCGTTTCGCGCGACATAACCATTTCGGTCAGCGCGGTCGTTTTTCATATCCGCAAGATTGTTGTTCTGTTTTAAAACTCCGCTCCCGCGCGAAGATTCGGAACAATATCCCTCGGCTTCTCCCAACTTGTCCGCGCCGGATCCTTCGGGGACATCCGTCGCAGGAGAAGAATTTTTATTTCCAAAATTTAAATTCGTTTTTTCGGTTTGAGACGACTCTTCCTTTCCAATGTCCTGTTCATCTGACACGGCGTCATCGGGCGCGCCCGATTCAAGCGGAATAAATTTACTCGTATCAATACTGATGGGTTCGGGGAAAATTTCCTCGCGCTTGTCTCTTACTGTGTCCGAGAGTCCTTTATACTCTCTCTCCAAAACCTCAAAGTTGATCTTTGAAATATACGTACCGGCCGATGCCAATTCCAACAGACAAAATATTTCCGAAATTTTATCGGTCGTCTCATCAATGATTCTTGCCCGTTCATGTAAAGTAGAAAATTCCATCTTTATAAAATTATTCAGGATGTCTACCCCCTCTTTTCTTAAGACCCATTTTAAGGGCTCTTCTTTCGGGAACAAATCGGTCACGCGATAAAGTGCTTCGGTTATTTTCTGCGCGCGACTCCGCACATATACAACAACATCATTTTGACCGTTAGAGTTTAAGGACATGTTTGTCTTATATTTATGTCTTTTATAATGGCTTAAAACGACCCAGCTATATGTCCGATTAGATATCAGACATAAAATCAATAATGGTTAATTTATATTAATTGAATTCTATACTCCCACCCCCAATAAGCAAGTGTGGAAAACCTGTTCAAAACATTAATTTCTTAATGAAACGTTAATCTTAGACTTGTTATGCTTTTTTAACAATAGATATTTAATGATCTTTCAATTCATTTAGAAATCTTAAACAAAAATAACATAATGAGAGTTTTATAGGTATATTTATGTCTTAATATCCGGAGCTGCGGGACTAGGATTCGAACCTAGATTAATGGATTCAGAGTCCATTGGCCTACCATTAGCCGATCCCGCAAAATTATCCGCCAAAGGCGGACCCGCCTATGGCGGGAAACACTAAAAACATCATAAGGCAAAACCTCATTAAAATCAAAATCCCGTCCGCCCCCGCCGGTTGGCGAATGACGGACGGGAATTTTAATTGATGACCTCTGTCTGTAAGCCGAATTCTGTATCCCGGCTTGCGCCGGGACAATAGTCATTTATCTAAGCCCCTCGATTACTCTCGGGGTCAAGTCCTTCGATTAACTCAGGACTAAGCGGCACTTCTCTCGCGCTACGCGCGAAAAAATCCGAAATTCCAAATCCGAAATCCGAAAACGTCTTTTTTGTTTTGAATTTCGTGCTTCGCCACGTCTGACGTGGCTTCGTGCTTCGAATTTCCTTGCGCATAGCACAAGAGACACGGCCTTGCACCAAACGGGGTTTACCATCCCGGCAAGTTGCCTTGCCGGAAATTGCGCTACCTAAAAGCTCAATTAAGAACATAAAGGATACGCGCAAACTTTTCACCTTTTGTCCGATACGAATATCGAACTAGTATTGTCTCTGTGGCACTTTCCCTATTCCGGTATCGCTACCGGAACGATGGCCGTTAGCCATCATTTTTTTATCCCGCCAAAAGCGGAATGGTGTTCGGACTTTCCTCTCGCTCCCGCCAAAAGCGGGACCGAGCGACTATTCAACAGATGTCATCTACATTTATAATACCTAAAAAAATACGAAAAGTCAATGGCATTTGGCGACTAATATCAAATATTCAATATTAAACACCAAAATTTAGTTTTTTAGGCCAAAAAAATATCCGCTGTCTCTAAATACCGGATACAAAATACTAAATACAATACTATATATAAGTATCAAATTCTAATCTTCAAGCATTATTACATCCAATTTGCGCGGTTTTACGCCCTCTATTCTTTTTATGAATTTTTCAAGATCCCCCAAAAGATATAAGCGGTAATTATTGGCCGGATGACGATAAGCGACAAGTTTCCCCTTACGGTCCCAATTTCTAAGCGTCAGGGGGGTAACTCCCACGTATTCTGCGGCATCTTTGATTTTTAGATATTGGCGGATCATATTTTATTAAAACAAGAATATTATAACTTATCTTTTACACAATAGATATGGTTATGGCTTTGCTTATTACAATACATTATTTATAATAAAAATTATAATCATTATAAAAATTTAAGCCAAATTTTTAAAAGGCGATTATTTACTAAATAATAATAATTAATAATTATGAACGATACATTCTCAGAATATTTTAAAGTCGAAGAAAAAATTGAACACCATGAACCGGAAAGTTCTTCCAAGTGGTCGTGGGACAACCTTTCGAAATGGGTTTTTTATATTTTTGTGGGCTTAGCGCCTGTTCTATTTCTTCCGGTGACTATTGCTCCAGTCGAAATAAATAAAGCATATATTAGCTACTTCTTAGTTCTTGTTTCCTTTATTTTCTGGCTCCTAGGACGGGTACAGGAAGGAAAAGTCCGCATACCTAAAGCCCACATATTGGGCCTGGTCGTGCTCTTGGCCATAGTAGCTTTTGTTTCGGGTCTTTTTTCCATAAGCGGGCACGCTTCTTTCGGCGGTATCGGGCAGGAAGACGGCACCGTGATCGCTTTCGTTATGTTCGCGCTCACCGCTTTTCTCGCCTCCTCGCTCTTTAGGAAAGAAAATAACATGCTTCTTTTGTTTTTGATTTTATTTGCTTCTTCAATAGCCGTCTTTTTATTCCAATTCTTGCATTCTTTCCTTGGAATATCCCTTTTCGGCAAAACTTATTTTCCCGTGTTATCCTCTAACTTTATCGGCTCGTTTAATTCTTTCGGACTTTACTGGGGCCTCATCGGAATACTTTCTCTCTTTATGGCCGAATTGATAATAAAAAATAAATACAAGATCTTTTATTATCTGATAACTTTGGCATCCATTTTCTGGCTTGTTGTGGTTAATTTTAATATCGCCTGGTGGATAGTGACGGCATTCAGCGCGATACTCTTGGTTTATCTTTTCTCATACGGCAAAAGCATCAAAGACATAGGGCTTGCGCCGGTGGCTTTCCTCTTGATATCCCTGCTTTTCATAATCACGCCTGTTTTAGGGCAAAGCATAAGTTCGGTGTTCGGAGTCGGATCAATAGACGTTAGGCCGTCATTAGAATCCAGCTGGAACGTAACCGCGTCCACCCTTGAGAAAGACCTGTTCCTCGGTTCCGGACCAAATACATTCTCATACGACTGGGCGCTTTACAAGCCGGTCGCGGTGAACAATACTCCGTTCTGGGCGGTTAGATTTAATTCGGGATCCGGATACCTGCCAACGCTTTTGGCTACTTTAGGGCTCGCCGGAGGAATAGTCATCCTTCTTTTGATCGGGTCGCTCTTGTTGAGTGGTTTTAGAGCAATCACGCATTCGGACGAGAAAAAGGGGCACAACATGCTTTTGATGCTTAGCTTTTTGGGAACGCTTTATCTCCTCACGGCGGCCTTCCTTTTTACTCCCGGTTTTCTTCTTGTCCTCCTAATGTTTGTTTTTATCGGCTTATTCGTCAGCCAAATGGCGGCGCATGGGGTCGTAAAAGAATTTGACTTCTCCCTTTTTGGAAGCTCCGGCATAGGATTCGTCTCCTCCATGGTTATTTTGTCGCTTTTTCTAGCAAGTATAAGCGGACTTTATCTTTTGGGACAAAATTACGCTGGAGCCATAGCGTACGGCAAAAGCGTCCGCTTATTTAACGAAGGAGACATAAATGGCGCGAAACTTGCGGCTGAATCAGCTGTAAGTCTCGATAAAAATGACCGTTATTTAAGATCATTATCCGATATAGATGTGGCCAAGCTTTCACAAATATTACAACAACCCGGTCTTTCGGCGGATGAGGTGCGGGGGCAGTTCCAGGTTACTTTAAACTCGGCAATCCAATACGCGCAGGAAGCGATAAAAATAAATAGCGCTGATTCTCGCAACTGGATGACCCTTGCGCGTATATACGAAGCGGTGATACCGTTCAATATCACGGGAGCCGGAGAGCTCTCCAAAAGCGCCTACGATAACGCGATTACGCGCGACCCCAAAAATCCCGAGCCGTTGATCTCAAAGGCCCAAGTCGAGATGCAATCCGGGAACAACGGACCAGCGACAGACCTGCTCACAAAAGCCAACGAACTAAAAAGCGACAACGCTTTCTCCAGATTTCTTTTAGCCCAGCTTAAAGCCCGCGAAGGCAATCTTAATGAGGCAATCAAAGAAACCGAAAATGCGTTCTTTTTGAGCCAGAATGACGTCGGAATACTTTTCCAACTCGGACTTCTTTACTACCAGGCAGGACAAGTAGACAATTCCAGGGTGGTATTTGAAAGAGCAATCGAATTGAATGATAATTATTCAAACGCCAGATACTTCCTCGGACTGATCTACGACCAACAGGGTGAAAAGGAAAAAGCTTTGGCGCAATTCCAAAAGATCGAAGCGTTAAATCCCGACAATCAGGAAGTAAAAACGATAATTTCCAACCTTGAAGAAGGAAAAGCAGCTCTAGACGCCATCTCCCCGCCCGGACCGGCCCCTGAAGAAAGGGACACTCCTCCGCTTGACACGCCGGAAAATTAAGATCGCTGAAGCATAATTTTAAAATACATAAAGATCACAAAGTGACACTAGGTCGAATTTCACAATTTTTTCAACGTGAATCCACGGGCGTCCACCAGGCCGCCTTTCTTTTGGGTTCCGCGACCCTTCTGACAAAAATTCTCGCTTTATTGCGAGACCGGCTTTTGGCGTCCGCTTTCGGCGCGGGAGAAACTTTGGATATTTATTACGCGTCTTTCCGTCTGCCCGATCTTTTATTTACGATATTCTTATTTCTCGCGGCCTCGACCGCTTTGATACCGATCTTGTTCAGAGAAGAAAAAAAAGGCCAGGAAGATTCGCGGATATTCATCGGAAATATCGCGAGCTGGTTTTTGGTATTAATGGCGGCGGCAAGTATTATTTTGTTTTTTTTGATGCCCTCGCTCACCAAGATAATCAGCCCGGGGTTCAGCCCGGAAAACCAGCAACAACTGGTCGTGCTTACAAGAATACTTATTTTGCAGGTTCTGTTCCTGGGAATTTCGAATATCGTCTCAAGCGTGATACAGGCCTACCGCCGATTCTTGATATACGCGCTCAGTCCCCTGCTTTATAATTTAGGGATTATTTTCGGAATACTTTTTTTATATCCGAAAATGGGAACGCCCGGTTTGGCGATCGGAGCCGTTATTGGGGCTTTTCTTCATTTTTCGGTTCAATTGCCCAGCCTTTTCTCGCTAGGTTTTCGTCCTTATTTTTCTTTAAAAATAACGCCCGCGATCAAAGAGACGGTCAGGCTTTCAGCACCTCGCACATTAGGCTTATCGCTCAACCAACTTACTTTTATCGCAATAACGGCTATAGCCTCCACCCTCGGTGCCGGGAGCATCGCCATATTTAATCTGGCCTACAACCTCCAAGGCGTACCTTTGTCGGTCATAGGCGTCTCTTATAGCGTGGCTGCTTTCCCATTCCTCGCGCGAGCGAACGGTAAAGAACATAATAACGAATTCATTACATATATATATGGAGCGCTCCGACATATCCTTTTTTGGGCGCTTCCGGCAACAGCTCTTATGATAGTTTTACGCGCCCAAATCGTACGCGTCATACTCGGTTCCGGAAATTTCGGCTGGGCAGACACTCGCCTTACCGCGGCGGCACTCGCTATTTTTTCCGCCTCCCTTTTTGCCCAAAGTCTCATACTTCTTTATTCAAGATCGTTTTACGCAGCGGGGAAAACGGTCGCTCCGGTTATTATAAACGCCCTCGGGACAATTTTTATAATTTCAAGTTCATTTTTATTGCTGTCTATTTTTGACGCGTCGGAGGGTTTCAAAATATGGTTTGAGAATATTTTAAGAGTCACGGACGTGAAAACCACCAAGATACTGCTCCTGACCACGTCTTTCTCTTTGGGCTCTTTGCTCAACCTCGCCCTTCTTGCTTTTATTTTTCACAAAATATGGGGAACGATTAAGAACGGCGCCTTTCGCGATTCTATCTTGCAGATAATATTTGCGTCAGTGGTGACGGGCGTAATCTCATATTTCGCTCTAAGAATTTTGGATAATATTTTTGATATAAATACTTTTGTCGGAATATCCGCCCAAGGCCTCATATCGGCGCTCGCCGGACTAGGCGCGGGAGGAGTATTATTACTCCTGTTAAAAAATAAAGAAATTTACGAAGTTAAAAGCGCGCTTTTGAGGCAATTTTGGAAAACTCCGGTTGTCGCGACAGAGCCCCCTGTTGGAACGGATCTCTAATGTTTGTTATAATTGTTCGGCATGGAAACAAAACCTATTAATCATATAAGAAATTTCTGTATAATAAGCCATATTGACCATGGAAAATCCACGCTCGCGGACCGTCTTCTTGAAATTACAAATACGGTTGAAAAAAGGAAAATGCGGGAACAATACCTCGATTCAATGGACCTTGAGCGGGAGAGAGGCATCACTATAAAAATGCAGCCGGTCAGAATGATCTATAAAACCGCGAGACGCGAGTATATCTTGAATTTAATCGATACTCCGGGACACATAGATTTTTCATACGAAGTATCCCGATCGCTTGCCGCGGTTGAAGGGGCGGTATTGCTGGTTGACGCCTCCCAAGGAATACAAGCGCAAACTCTTTCAAACATGGACCTTGCGCGTAAACAAAATCTAAAAATAATACCGGTCATAAACAAGATTGACTTACCCCACGCGCAGATAAAAGAATCCCGCGAGGAGCTCCGCACTCTTTTGGGATTTGATGAAAAAGAAATAATTGAGATATCGGGTAAGACCGGGGTCGGAGTAGAAAAACTCCTTTTGGAAATAATTGATAAAATCCCCCCGCCGGGCGCGTCAAACATAAACGATGAACCGCAAGCCCTTATATTTGATTTTGAATATTCCTCTCACACCGGAGTGATTGCTTATATCAGAGTAATGAAAGGAAACATCAAAAAAAATGACCCCCTTAAACTTTTAAAAGCAAACGAGCTCTTTGAAGCGGGAGAAATAGGAACATTCAGTCCCAAAAGAATCCCTAAAGAGAATCTTTCCGCGGGAGAGATAGGATATATAACGACGAACATAAAAAAGCCGGAAACGGTGAAGGTCGGAGATACGCTGACCTCAAAATTAAACCCCCAACCGGCGCTTCCGGGCTACACCGATATAGCTCCAATGGTTTGGGCGAGTTTGTACCCGGCCTCACAAGACGATTTTGACGCGCTAAAAAAAGCCCTCTTAAAACTCAAACTGGTTGACGGATCCTTGTCGGTTGAAGAAGAATCAAGCGGCGCCTTAGGACGGGGTTTCGCCTGCGGATTTTTGGGCCTTCTCCACATGGAAATAATAATAGAGAGAATAAAGCGGGAATTTGATCTTGATATAGTTACAACTTCTCCTAACGTAAAATTTAGGATGAATCTTAAAAACGGAGGAGAGCAAACAATCCATTCGGCAAGCGATTTTAAAGATGACGGCGAGATAGAAAAAATAAAAGAACCCTGGGCCGAAATAGAGATATTATCCCCCACCCGCCTTTCCGGAAACATATTTACTCTTATCGAAGAATACGAAGCATCGATTGAGAATACCGAGATACTGGGAGAAAGAATGAAAATAACGGTCATGATGCCACTGCGAGAACTTATGCGCGACCTGCACGACAACCTTAAAAGCGCGAGTTCCGGTTACGCTTCGCTGAGCTACAAACCGCGCGATTATCGTGACGCGAACCTGACCCGCCTTGATATATTAATACATGAAGAGAAAGTTCCGGCGTTCTCGCAGATCGTCTCGCCCCGAAGACTGGAGCGCGACTCAAGAATGATTGTTGAAAAATTAAAAAAGATCATCCCGCGCCAGCTCTTTGCGTTTAAGATACAGGCGCAAGCCCACGGCAAGATAATCGCCTCCGAAACGGTGTCAGCCCTAAAGAAGAACGTAACCGGACATCTTTACGGAGGAGACAGAACGCGCAAAATGAAATTATGGAAAAAGCAAAAAACGGGCAAAAAACGCCTTGAGTCTCTCGGCTCGGTTGCGATACCTCACGAAACCTATATAAAAATGCTAAAAAGGCAATAGATGCCTAAAAAATAGAAAGAAACGGCAAAACGAGATATAAAAGCATACCCAAGATAGCGAATACGCTTACTATGATCCAGACGACCCTGTTTCTCTTTTTTTGTTTTAATGTTTGCATGTATATTGTTATGATAATTATATATGCGGGAATTTCAACCTCAAAAAAAGTCCGGTATTTTAAAGAAGATCGTCTATTCGCGGGTCGTGGTAATATTATTGATGATTATTTTAGGCGCCTCTGTGATAAAGACATCAAGAACGTATATCGGATATAGAAATCTCGCGCTCGAACATGAAGCAATAAAAAAACAAATTGAGGAAACAAAAAACGGGTCACAAGAACTTAAAGAAGCGCTTGAACTTTTTGATGGGGAATTCGGCAAAGAAAGGGTCTTAAAAGAGCGTTTTAACGTAAAGAAAGACGGGGAGGAAGTTATAGTTCTCATTGACGGTCCCCGCGCGGAAAATAATGAAAAAACCGAAAATAATATTGCGGGAAAAATTAAAAAGGCCGGGGAGTGGATAAAAAAAATATTTTCCGATATTATAAAGCAATGAAAAAAAAGATCATATTAGGAATATTACTGTTGGCATTGGTTTTTTTATTTATTTACTCAAAAGGATGGTACGTAGTAGCAAAGGTAGATAAGAGCTATTTATGGGCAAGTGAATACTATCAACGCGTCGGATCTCTTGAAAAATTAAAAAGCGTATCCAAAAATGACGCCCTCGCCGAAATAATAACGAAAAAAAATATTCTTGAAGGGATGATCGAGAACTCAATAATAAACGCCGAATTCTCAAAAAAAGACCTGTCCGAAGAACATGCGGAAAAAATTATTACGGACGCCCTCTCTAACAAATCATCTACCATCGCGGAGGCCTCACAAAAATTATACGGCTTGAAATTAAATGACTTTAAAAAACTAATCCTTCTCCCTCAAGCCAAACAAGATATACTCGCGACCGATATGGAAAAAAATGGAATAAATTTTGACAAATGGATAAATGAACGATCCCGAGAGGTAAGCGTTAAAATTTATTTTCTTCCATGGATGTGGGAAAATGGTCAATTGGTTGATAAATCCCGTTAGAAAGCATTTTGTTCGCGTTTCGTTAAAACGAATTTTTTACTGAATCAAATTACGGACTTTCTAATGGGATAAATCCCGTTAGAAAGCATTTTGTTCGCGTTTCGTTAAAACGAATTTTTTACTGAATCAAATTACGGACTTTCTAATGGGATAAATCCCGTACGAAATTACGCTTATACTGCGCACGACCACCAAGTTGACAGAAATATTTGTTTTGGAAATTTCATACGGGATAAATAAACGCGGGATTAGTTTAG
>Ga0210057_1006714_pt1 | contig 14223 bp, 15 predicted proteins | sample CryGeyCG2114_010_2_FD_183968 | JGI IMG/M metagenome (GOLD analysis project Ga0210057, IMG submission 183968) | Groundwater microbial communities from aquifer - Crystal Geyser CG10_big_fil_rev_8/21/14_0.10 (SPAdes) (version 2) | ecosystem: Environmental > Aquatic > Deep subsurface > Groundwater ... | reverse complement strand
ACTATTTTCCCCCCTACTAAAGCCACTTCTTTCCCTCTAAATTTAGAGAAATCAATTAAGGGAATATCCTTTTTTTGAATTTTAACAGATTTTTTTATCATATAATTTTATTATACTTTTCTTCAATAGGTTGTCAATTTTCGCCGATAGCTAAAACTAGTCCGCCTATAATTAAATTTCAATTTTTTCTTTAATAATAAAATGGGGTCAACTCTATTTTCCTATAACTGCTTTAGCCGAATTCGGCAAAAGAAAGAGAAATAATCCAAAAATAAATATTAAAGTAAAATTTCTTGGTCTCATGATTCTACTGATATTTTACCATAATCAAAAAATGAAGGCAATTATGGATAACTTGACGGGAAACTTTACTAGAGATATACTTTAGATAGTTCTAAAAGTTCTCTTCAATTTTAATAAGGGAAGCTAAATACAAAAAAAATAATGAAAGGAGGTATTGAGAGTTGAAAAAGAAAGTAATTCAGATTCTCTTAATTGTCTGCTTGCTTCTTGTCACTGCTCTTGGAGGTTGTCAAGGTAAAACCCAATATACTACTGCCACTCCCGAGGGAACGGTTAGATTACTTTTTGATGCCCAATGTAAATTGGATGCTAAAAAAGCAGCCGAATGTTATGCTAAGGAAGATAGAGAGTGGAAGCAAGAGCAATTTGAACGAGCTTTTGACCAGTATTATTCCTCTTCTCTAGATTACATTCAAACAAAAGTCCTATTCCAAACCGAGAATGAAGCTGAGGTCGCGGTTCAAGTCTCTATCACTCATATTAATTATTATATAGAGAAAGACGGTGTCGTCAAAATTTGGGAACCGGGTGACGATAAATTAAAGAGGTTTCCAAATTTTGAAATGCCAAGCGGTGGCGACTCATTTTTTACGTTTTCTTTAGTAAAACAAGGAGGGGAGTGGTTAATCAAGGTTTAATTTTACTGATTAGCTTCAACTTTCGGGGAAAACAAAAGAGCTCTTAAAATGAAGAGCTCTTTTTATTTGTTAAGGCAGAATGTGGATGAAATCGATATTGTTAAATTCGGTTTTGCCAGCGATATTTTCAGTGGTTTTGATAAAAACATTGTCTCCTGCCTTGAAATCGGAAATTTTTATTTCGGTCTGTGTCGGAGTAAAGGTAGCTTCTTTTGGAGGATTTTTGGGGTCAAAAGGGAATTCTAATTTAATTAGTTTGGTGGTATCTGATAAAACAACTCTGATTTCTTTTTCTTCACCAGCTGGTTTTACCATTAAAAAATTATTTTCAGCATTAACACTTAAAACTACAGCTGATAAGCTAAACACTTCCTCAACTTCTTCTGGAGTGACTTTTTCTCCAACAGGAATTTTTGATTTTTGAACTAAGGCCCAGCCAATAATCCCTCCAAAAATTAAAATGATAACAACGACTAAAATTATAATTTGATTTTTTTTCATATCTATATATAGATTATTATCCCGACCTTTGATTTATTATAGCTTATTCACCGAGATGAATTGAAAATTCATCGAAGATCGAAGATTGAAATGAACCATTGGTTCATTGAAGGTGCGAAATGAGTCAAAGACTCATTGAGCATCAAGATAAATTGGAAATTTATCGAAGATCGAAATGAATCGGAGATTCATTGAGCTTTAGTTTTTATTACCTCATCAATAATTCCGTATTCTTTAGATTCCTCGGCTGACAAATAAAAATCCCGGTCAGTGTCTTTTTCTACTTTCTCCAAAGGTTGACCAGTATGTTTGGCTAAAATTCTATTTAATTTATCTTTAATTTTAAGAATTTGTTTCGCCGTAATTTCAATTTCCACTGCCTCCCCTGTTACTCCCCCAGCTACCTGATGGAGCAAAATCTCGGCATTGGGCAGAGCAAATCTTTTCCCTTTAGCTCCAGCGGCTAACAAAGTTGCTCCCATTGAACCGGCTAAACCAACACAAACTGTCGAAATAGGGCATTTAACATATTGCATAGTGTCATAAATTGCCAAGCCCGCCGTAACTGAACCTCCGGGAGTATTAATGTAAATCTGGATATCTTTATTTGGGTCTTTGGAAGCTAAAAATAACATCTGGGCAATGATTGAATTGGCTACGATATCGGAAATTGGACCAACTAAAAAAATAATTCTTTCTTTCAAAAGCCGGGAATAAATATCATAAGCCCTTTCCCCAAATTGAGATTTTTCAATAACGGTTGGAATAAGATTCATAAGCTGATAGAGGCCCGTCCTCTAACTAAGATTATATCAAAAAGCTGACAATAAGCAAGGCGACAATGTTTAATACTTTAATCATTGGGTTGATAGCCGGCCCTGCAGTGTCTTTCGCAGGATCCCCGACGGTGTCGCCGGTTACGGCGGCCTGATGAGCAAAGCTTCCTTTTCCTCCTAAATTTCCTTCCTCAATATATTTTTTGGCATTATCCCAGGCTGCTCCCCCCGAAGTCATCTGAATAGCAATAAATATTCCGACAATGATACTGCCAATTAAAACCCCTCCCAGGGCCTGAGGTCCCAAAATAAAACCAACTAAAATTGGGACAATTACTGGCAGCAAAGCTGGGAATATCATTTCTTTTAAGGCAGCAGCAGTAACAATATCAACGCATCTTCCATATTCCGGTTTAGCCTCACCTATCATTAGTCCTTTGATTTCTTTAAATTGTCTCCTCACCTCCTCAACCACTTTTGAAGCTGTCTTTCCGACGGCTGACATGGCCAAAGCAGCAAAATAATAAGCTACCGCTCCACCAATAAATAAGCCAACTAAAACCTTTGGGTCTTGAAGAGGAAACTGGATTTTCGCCCCCAAATTTTCCAATTCCTGAGTATAGGCAGAAAACAAAACTAAAGCGGCCAAACCAGCTGAGCAAATCGCATACCCCTTGGTGGTGGCTTTAGTGGTATTGCCCACAGCATCTAAGGCATCGGTAATTTTTCTATTCTCTTCGGGCAGGCCGGCCATTTCTGATATCCCTGAAGCATTATCAGTAATCGGTCCATAAGAATCTAGGGCAATAATTAGGCCAGTTAAAGATAGCATGGAGACAGCAGCAATGGCCAATCCATACATCCCCCCCAAAGCAAAACTGATTAAGATGCCAGCCGAAATTAAAATCACTGGTAAAATGGTTGATTTCATTCCAATGGAAAGTCCAGCAATGATATTAGTAGCATGACCTGATTGAGAAGCTAGAGCAATTGACTTTACTGGCGAATATTTTTTTGAAGTAAAAAAATCAGTAATTAAAAAAATAAAGCCGGCAATTAAAAGGCCAACCAAAGCCGGTAAATAAAGATTAATTACCGGTGTTTGAAAATCTTTGGCCGCTTGAAAAATTATTGGCAAAAAACCAGCGGCTGATAAAATCCCGGCTACAATTAAACCCTTAAAAAGAGTAAAAATAATATTCTGCTTTTTCAATCTAACAAAAAAAGTGGAAATAATTGAGGCCAAAATGGCTAAAGAAGCTAAAATTAAAGGTAAGAAAACTGCCTGAGGCAAATTGGGAAATAACAGTTGACCTAAAACCATGGCTGCCACGATGGTCACGACATAGGTTTCAAAAAGGTCAGCTGCCATTCCGGCACAATCTCCAACATTATCTCCGACTTGGTCGGCAATTACAGCTGGATTTCGAGGATCATCTTCAGGAATTCCTTTTTCAATTTTGCCAACTAAATCGGCTCCGACATCAGCTGCTTTAGTGTAAATTCCTCCGCCCAATCTAGCAAAAACTGAAATTAAAGAGCCCCCGAAACCCAGAGCAATTAAGGCTGCCAAATCCTGAGTCAAAAGATAAAAACCGGAAACCGCTAAAAGTCCCAGGCCTACCACCAAAAATCCCGTAACCGAACCTCCTTTAAAAGCCAGATTGAAAGCCGGTTTCAATCCTTTTTTGGCTGCTTCGGCCACTCTTGAATTGGCCCGGGTAGAAACCATCATCCCCAGAAGCCCAGCCAAAGCCGAAGCGGTAGCTCCCAATAAAAACCCGAAGCCACTTTTAAGGCCCAGGAAGTTCCAGAGAATAAAAAATAAAAAGATAGCCACTAACCCGACGGTTTTGTATTGCCTTTTCAAAAAAGCCATTGCCCCTTCTCTAATGGCTAAGGAAATTTCAATCATTTTACCCGAACCAGAAGGAGCCTTTCTAACCTCGCGGATTAAAAAAAGGGCGAATACTAAACTGAAGATTGAAACAATAATGGGAAGAAAAAGCATATTTAAGTTTTAACTGTTTTTTTAGTTTTAGGTTTTTCTATCGCCTCTGGGCTTCGGACATCTATTTTCCAGCCAGTAAGTTTAGCAGCCAATCTGACATTCTGACCATTTTTACCAATAGCTAAAGATAATTGATCTTCAGGCACAATGGCCAGGGCTTTGTTTTTGGGCATAATTTTTACCTCCAAAACTTTGGCTGGAGATAGAGAATTAATAATGTATTTTTCTGGGTCTTCAGAATATTCAATAATATCAATTTTCTCTCCTCCTAATTCATTAATTACTGCCATCACCCTCGTTCCCCTCTGACCAACCATGGATCCAATTGGATCGACTTCTTTTATATTTGAGGCTACTGCAATTTTCGATCTGGATCCCGCTTCTCGAGCAATAGATTTAACAACTACTGACCCGGCAGAAACTTCGGGCACTTCTAATTCAAAAAGTTTTGAAATCAATTTTGGATAGGCCCGGGATAAAAAAACTACTGGGCCCCTGGGGGTTTCCTCAACTTTCAAAACAAAAACTTTTAGCCTTTGCCCTGGTCGATAAAATTCTCCGGGAACTTGTTCTTCTCTACTTAAAATTCCTAAGGTTTTACCAATATCTAAAAAAACATTTTTACCTTCAATTCGCTGGACGATACCAGAAACAATTTGATCCTCTTTTGATTTATACTCTTCAAAAATACTCTCCCTTTCGGCTTCTCTGAGCCGCTGCATTATTACTTGTTTAGCGGTTTGGGCAGCGATTCGACCATAATCCTTTTGAGCTCTCAGGGTAATCTCCAACTCTTCACCAGCTTTAATTTTCGGTTTAATTTTCTTTGCCTCTTTTAGCATAATGTGTTTTTCCGGATTGAACCTAACCTTCTCTTTGCCTTCTTCTAGTTCCTCTGTAGGCGAAGAGGGCTCTGCCCTCTTCTTCTCCACCTTCGCTTTCATTTCTGAAAGCTCGGTAGGCGAAGAGGACTTTGTCCTCTTCTTCAGCTTCTCTCCTTCCAGAAGCTCGCTCTCAGAATAAATCATCTTTTCATCAACTACTAATTTTACCTGCCAAAATTTAACTTCACCTGATTCAGAATCAAGCTTAGCTTTAATCACTTGCCCCTTTTTCCCATAATCTTTTTTATAGGCGGCGGCAATTGCCATTTCAATGCCTTCCAAAACTTTTTCTGAAGAAATTCCTTTTTCTTCAGCAATTTGGGCAATAGCCGAGGTAAAACTTTTTATGTCCATAAAAATAGTGTCCGCTTGAAACGGACTATTTATATTTTATCAAAGGTTGTTTTTTTGTCAAGCGCTTAAAAATCCTCTTTATCCTTAAATCTAAACAGAGAAAATTATTATCAAAGATAAATCGATTTCTAATCAAGGCTGCTTTATTTTCTGTTTTTTTAATCTCTTCGATTGGGCTCAATCTTTTAATCCAAATCGGAACTATAGATAGGATTGAGAAAATTCCAGCTATCTCAAATTGATTAAAATAAATTGAAAGAAAAATGGCTCCAAGAAAAAGAAAAAAAGTGCCAATGGCAGCATTCCAGATTAAACTCAAAAGAACAAAGGGAATTAAAGAAAAGCCTAAAACTTTTGGAGCCAAGGCTAAAGCAGCGCCGATAAAAGTTCCCACTCCTCTTCCGCCGGCAAACTTCAAAAAACAAGACCAGTTATGACCAGTAACCGCCGCCACTCCAGAAAAAATCTGAATTTCGCTTGACAGTCCTAATTTTTGAGCTAAACAGACGGCAAAAAAACCTTTCCCAACATCTAAAATGCCAGTCAAAGCTCCTTGCCATTTACCAACATTTCTAAAAACATTGGAGCCCGAAGTTTTTTTCCAGCCGATTTTTAAAATATCTTTACCTGAAAACTTAGAAATTAAATAGCCAAAGGGAATAGAACCTAAAAGATAACCCAAAATAATTATTAAAATTGAATAAATGGAAATCATACTATTGGTAGACAACCGGCAAGTAAAGTGCCTGGTCCAGAATTTGCTCCAACAATAGGAGGAGCTAAAGAAATAAAAAGAACCTCTGCCCCTAGTTCTTTTTCCACTTTTTCTTTTAATTTATAGGCTAAATCAATATTATCAGTATAATTTATTCCTACCTGGATTTTTTTTGCTTTTTTTGCCTGATGCCTCAGTTGATTAAAGAGGGCTTTAAAAACATCTTTAGTCCAAAAATTAAAACCGGTTAAACCGACCTTTCCTTTTTTAATTCCAATCATTGGCTGGACCCCTAATCCTTTTAAAACCTTAAAAGCAGTTGCCTGCCAATGGCTCATCCTGCCAATTTTCTCTACCCAATAGGTTGTTTCCAGAAAGCCAAAAAGTTTAACTTTTTCTCTGAGGTTTTCAAGAGTTTTTACAATTTCTTCAATGTTTTTACCTTGTTTAATTAACTCGGCAGCTTTTAATATTAAAAGTCCTTCTGGAACCGAGGCTTGCCAAGAATCAAATATGATAATCTTTGAAGGATCAGACATCAGTTCCTTGGCCTGTCGGGCTGAACTATAGGTAGCCGAAAGTTTAGAAGTTAAAGTAATAACTAATACTTTTTCAAGCCTTTCAAGAACTTTTTTATAGGCCTTCAAATAATCTCCAGGCGAGGGAGCAGAGGTTTTGGGAGTGGCTTTGGTTTCTTTCATTATCTGATAGAGATTTCTCTCAGGAAATTTCTCCCACTCAGGGAAAAATAACTTGGTTTTAACAATTTCTATCTGATATTGATTAACCAGTTTTTCTGGCAAAGAACAAATGTCATCTGTCACTAATCCGATTTTTTTTCTTTTCGTATTTTCCAAAACCATTTTGGTTCTTCTCCTTTTAACATAGGAATAAACCTTGGCCATTGTCTAATAAAAATAGGAATGGCCATCAAGACACAAAGCCAGAAATATTTAGGTGCCAAAAAATAGGCAATAATAGGCAAAGAAATTGTCCCTAAAAATTGGCCCAAAAAGAGATAACCTGAAGCTAAAATGGAAATAATAGCCACTCCTCCCCAGGGAATTAACAACCACTGCCAATTCAAAACGCCTAAAATGCCGATTAAAGAGGCCTGAGCTTTACCACCCTGGAATTTTAAAAAAACAGGATAACAATGTCCCAGAACTGCTCCAAAACCAGCTAAGGTAATACCTAAAACTAAGTCATGTCCCAGGAAAGCTAACCACTGAGGGATTAATACTGCTAAAGCTCCCTTTCCTGCATCAATAGCTACCGTCAACCAAAACAAACTACCCTTACCCGTAGCCCGGGAAACGTTCATTGCTCCTACATTACCGGTTCCAATTTTTCTAATATCCTGACCAGTAAATTTTTTAACAATCAAATAAGCAGTAGGGAAAGACCCCAACAAGTAAGCTACAATAAAGATTAAAATTAAAAAAAGATTAGACATTAGAAATTAGAAATTAGAAATTAGAAATTTTATAAGGGGATGTTGCCGTGCTTTCTGGCGATTTTACCTTCTCTTTTATTCAAAAGTGATTCCAGGCACTTAATTAAAATGGTTCTGGTATCTTTGGGATGAATTATCATATCAACCTGACCTAATTTTGCTGCCTGGTAAGGGTTAAGGAATAATTCCTTTAGCTCTTGAATTTTTTCCCTCTCCAGTTTTTTGGGTTCTTTACTTTCGGCTATTTCTTTTTTATAAATAATTTTCACTGCCTGCTCTGGCCCCATTACGGCAATCTGACTCGAAGGCCAGGCAATAATTTTGTCGTAACCAAGCTCACGGGAAGCCAGAGCAATATAGGCCCCACCAAAAGCTTTTCTTAAAATCAAACTAATCTTAGGAACAGTGGCTTCAGCAAAAGCATAAAGAACTTTTGCTCCATGGCGAATTATCCCTCGGTGTTCTTGGTCGGCTCCGGGAAGGTAGCCGGGGGTATCAACCAGATTGATTAAAGGAATATTAAAGGCGTCGCAAAATCTAACGAAACGGGCTACTTTATCTGAAGAATCAATGTCGAGGGTGCCGGCCATAAATTTTGTTTGGTTAGCAATAATCCCCACTACCTGACCAGAAAGTCTGCAAAATCCTGTGATGACGTTGGCAGCAAAACCAGATTGAATTTCAAAAAAGGTACCTTTATCAAAAATTTCCTGGATTACTTCTTTCATATCGTAACCTTTCTCTTCCTTTTCGGGAACTATTTTTAATAAATTATAATTTTCTCTTTCAAACAATTCGGAGAGGAAACTTTTTTGCTTAGGCGGGTCCTCCAGATTGTTCTGGGGAAGATAAGAAAGGAGTCTTTTGACTCCGGCGAAACAATCCTGTTCATTTTTAAAAACAAAATGGCAGCAGCCACTTTTTAGACTATGGATAGCGGCTCCGCCCAACTCATCAAAAGAAATCTTCTCACCGGTTACCGCTTTAATTACTTCGGGGCCAGTAATATACATCTGAGAAATTCCCTCAACCATAAAAACAAAATCGGATAATCCGGGAGTATAGGAAGCGCCACCAGCTGAGGGACCGGCGATGACGGTAATTTGAGGAATAACCCCGGAGGCCTTAATTGTGGAGCGAAAAATAGCGGCGTAACCATCAAGGCTCGAAATTCCCTCCTGGATTCTAGCTCCACCGGAATCAATTATTCCAATAATAGGAGAACCAGTCTTTTGGGCAAGCTCAATGACTTTGACAATTTTATTACCGTGCATCTCGCCCAGAGATCCTCCCATTTTAGAAAAGTCTTGGCTATAAAGATAAACCTGGCGATTATTAATTTTTCCAAAACCAGTAATTACGGCATCGCCGGGAAATTTCTTTTGGTCCAAACCTAAGATGTTAAAACGACTCTCAACAAAGGGATCGAGCTCGGTAAAACTTTCCGGGTCGAGGAGCAAACTAATCCTTTCCCTGGCCGTAAGTTTTCCTTTTTGATGTTGCTTCTCAATAAATTCAGGTTTTTCAAGCTCGGCTCGTTTTGAATTTAATTTTTCGATTTCCTTTTTGTAATCCATAAGCCCTACGAATTACGAATATCTACGAATCTACGAATACCTTATTCGTAATTATTCGTAGCCGAAGCCGAAGATTCGTAAATTCGTACAACGGCTTCGGTTTATTCGCTAATAGTTTTTAGTTGCTCTTTTAATTCTTTAACGATTTTCTTTAAAATCTTTTCATTGTTCACCTCTCTTCCTAATTCTATTTTAAGTGAAGTGGCCCGGTTTTCCAACTCTTTTGGGAATTTTTCAATATTGGTATTTAAACCAATCCCGATCACTGATAGTTTTACCTCTTGACCAATAACATTCTCAGTCAGAATACCGGCAATTTTTTTACCATTGACCCAGACATCATTGGGTAGTTTTATAAAAGGTTCTAAGTTAAAATTCTCTTTAATCACTTTGGCGACAATAAAAGCTGCTAAAATAGTCAGGGTTTGTAAATCTTCAATTACCCGAGCCCTCTCTTCACCGAAGAGGGGGCGACGGGTGGAGATGAACGAATGTTCATCGACTTTACTTTTTGGTAAAATAATTGAGAAATAGAGCCCTCCTTGGGGAGAGAACCAGGGAACTTTTCCTTTGCCATAGCCAGCGATTTGTTTTTCAGCTACTACAACCAGCCAAGGCGCAGCTCCATTGAACGCCAATTTTTTAGCTTTCTGATTAGTTGAAGAAATTTCTTTAAAATTTTTAATTTTAAATTCCGGGTCTCGCATTTTGAATTACTCTAAAATAATTAAAGTCTCTCCCTCTTTCACTTCTTGATTTTTTTTAACTAAAATTTCTTTCGCTTTCCCATCAAAATCAGAAATGATTTCATTTTCCATTTTCATCGTCGATAAAAAAAGGATTTTTTGTTCCCTTTTTACAAAATCTCCTTCTTTGACAAAAATTTCAGAGATAACGCCAGCAATTGGAGCTTTAATTTCTTTTTTAGAAAAGTCTCTTTTGGGAATGGAGGTTTGAATAAGGGAGATTCCTTTTTTCTCTTCTTCTTTTCCGAAAATAAACTCTTTCTCCCCCACTTTTATTTTCACTTTATCTTCGCCCTCTTCTAAAATTTCCACCTCCCATTCTTTTCCTTTAATTTTTAATTTCAATTTCATATTTATTCGAATATCCGTATATTCGTATATTCGTAATAAATTCGTAATTCGTAGGGTTTATTCAAGCATTTTTAACCTCTCAGACATTACCCAATTTGAAGGACTTTTTCTTTCCGGCCCCCCACCAGGACTGGTGGGGGGTGATTCTTTTATCGCTTTATAGATTTGGAAAATAATTTCGGCAGTTTCCTTTTCTTCCATTTCTCTCATTTCTGGGATTCTTTTTCTCGGCTGGGGCAATATTTTTCCCAAAATTCCACTTCTTTCAATAAAATCGGTAGTGAAGTTTCCTTTTAGGAAATCTTTGTTTTCCAGAAGAACTTTAAAAAGGGGAGTAGTCACTGGCACCCCTTCAATGACCATTTCTTCTAAAGCTCGCTTTAATTTGGAAATCGCCTCCTCCCTAGTCTTATCCCAGGAAATTACTTTTGCTAAAAGGGAATCAAAATAAGGATAAATTTCCTGGCCTTCGTGTAAAAAAGTATGTAAAAAAATTCCCTGACCACCGGGAGGAAGATATTTTTCTACTTTACCTGAAGCTGGTTGGAAATTTTTTTGAGGATCTTCGGCATTAATCCTGGCCTCAACCGCAAAACCCGAAAAGAAAACGTCATCTTGAGAAAAGGAAATTTTCTCTCCCTGACTGATTTTAATTTGCTGCTCAACAATATCGATACCCGTGATTGCTTCGGTCACCGGATGCTCAACCTGGAGCCGAGGATTAACTTCCAAAAAGTAAAAATTTTTCTCGCCATCCATCAAAAACTCAACGGTAGCTGCCCCTTTATATCTTAATTCTTGACCTAATTTCACGGCCAGGTTACCAATTTTTTCTCTTTCTCTGACATCTAAAAAAATAGAAGGAGCTTCTTCAAGTAATTTTTGAAATCTTCTTTGAATTGTACATTCCCTTTCTCCCAAATGAAGAATTTTTTCTCCGTCGCCTAAAATCTGAAATTCAATATGTCTTGCTTCGGGTAAGTATTTCTCAAGAAAAAAATCGGTATCGGCAAAAGCCATTGCCATTTGTCTTTGGATTCCCAAAGAAATTGAGAAAATTTGACCAAAACTAATTTCCCCATTAATTACTCTAATTCCAATTCCTCCCCCGCCTCGCCGAGCTTTAAGAACAAATGGTGGTTTAATTCTTAAGACCCATTTAAAAAGATCCTCTTTGGTCTTGATTGAGGAATCTGAGGCTGGTAAAGTAGGAATTCCTATCTTTTGGGCAATTCTCTTTGCTTCAATTTTATCTTCTAATTTCTTTAAAATTTTAAAATGGGGTCCAATGAATAAAATACCATTTTTTTGGCAAAGTTTGGCAAATCTCCAATTTTCAGCTAAAAATCCATAACCCGGGTGAATAGCGTCAACCCTAGCTTTTTTAGCAATTTCAATAATTTTCTTTTGATCAAGATAGCCCCGAGCTCCTTCTCTTTCTAAAAAATAATATTCATCAGCCAACCTTGTTTCGAGGAAATTTTGCTCTTCCCCTGGTAGGGAGCAAAGGGCAACAGTTTTTATTCCCATTTCTTTACAGGTTCGAATTATTCTTAAAGCAATTTCTCCTCGATTGGCAATAAGAATTTTTTTAATCTCCATATCCATAGGTTTTCTCTGAGAGTTTGGCAATTTCTCTCATTATTTTATCAGTAATTTCCCTTAGATTTTGACAATTTTCGCTTTTTCTAAAATATAAGGGCCGGCCGATATTAATGCGGACTGGCAGGCGAGGGGGGTTATTATTTTTGTAGATTAAACCAAGAGGAATCACTGGGGCTCCACTTTTTACAGCCAGTTCAGCCACTCCGGTTTTACCCTCGAATAACTCCTTTTTCCTGTTTCTTTTCCCCTCTGGATAAATAATAATTATTCCCCCTTTTTTTAAAACTTCGAGAGCTTTATCAAGAACCCTCCTCTTATCTTCTGCTTTTCGGTTAATGGGAATGGTTTCAGCCAACCAGTAAAACCAGCCCCATTGGAGAGCTTGCCATTTACTATCCAATTTACCAATAAAACGAACTCTTTCTAATCTATCCCTTATTGGAAAGGGAACGAAAAAATGGTCAAAGTAACTTTGATGATTTGAGGCTAAGATAAAATTAGTGTCTTGAGGAATATTCTCTTGACCTTTAACTTCCTCAATAAAAAATCTTTTTATTGTCGGACCAAGTAGGTTTCTGGCTAATATGGCGAAGGTCGATTTCATATTACTTTAAAAGAGTTTTCTATTTCCTTGACAATTTCGGCTATAATTTCTTGGCAGTTTTTTATTTCTTTTATTCCGGCTGCTGATAATCCGGATAGCAGCGGGATACCCTCCACATCTTCTCCACCGAGAGAGCCGGCTATTTTTTCTGCCTTTATCTCTTCTGGGAAAGCGCCTCTTTCTTCCAGTTTTTTCATTTCCTCTGACCATTGATTTTTAATTACTCTTAAAGGATGGCCGGTAAATCTTAAAACAACATCGATATCATCAGCAGTGGCTTCAATAATTTTCTTTTTATAACTTTCTGAAATTTTACATTCAATTGAAGCCAAAAATCTTGTTCCCATCTGAATTCCATCAGCTCCCAGTAAAAAGGCGGCGGCAGCAGTTTTTCCATCATAAATTCCACCAGCAGCAATTAAAAGAATATTTTTTAACAAGCTCTTGGCCTGGGGAATTAAGCAAAGAGTGGTATTTTGGCCAATATGACCACCGGCTTCTAACCCCTCAACCACCACTCCATCAGCTCCATTCTCTTCCATTTTTTTAGCTAATCTTGGTGAGGGGACAACCGGAATAATTTTAATCCCGGCTGCCTGGAAATAGGGAAAAAGAGGTAAGGGATTTCCGCCACCAGTAAAAACAATCTCAACCCGATTTTTAATTATTACCTTTACTAATTCCTCAATTTTTGGATTTTGTAAAAATAAATTTATAGCAAAGGGATTCTTTGTTAATTCTCTCGTCTTTTTAATCTCCTCTTCTAGCCAGCTGACTGGCATCAAGCCAGAACCGATTGTCCCTAATCCTCCGGCATTAGAAACAGCCGAAACCAATTGACTTTCAGAAATCCCAGCCATTCCTCCCTGGATAATTGGATATTTTATATTTAAAAGTTGACAAATTTTATTATTTTCAAACATTTTTTGCTTCAAACTCCTTTTTGTCGACAATAGCCACAGAAAATCTGGCTTCAGATTTTAATTCTTCCCCTACTAAGGCCTGAGTTTTAAGGTGGGCAATTTGGGTTTTCGATTCAGGTAGAGGATAAATTCCTAAAACCTCGGCTTTTAAAATAATTTTATCTCCGGGAAAAATTGGTTTATAAAATTGGCAATTCCTGACATCGTAGGCTAAAAAATGGTAATCTTTATGGTTCTCTCCTATTTTCTTTCTTAAAAGGATGGTTGAAAGTTGAGCCAAGGCCTCCACCACCAATACCCCAGGCATGATAGGGTAATCTCTAAAATGGCCTTTAAAATAATAATCATCTTTTGAGGTTTGATAAAAACCAGAAATAGTATTTTCTCCAATCTCTTCAACTCCGTCAACAAATAAAAATGGTTCCTGATAAGGAATGATTTCCTTAATTTGTTTTTTGTTTAAAACCATGGATTACAAAGGTAGTCCCCCATCAATATTAACTACCGTTCCAGTAATAAAGTTTGCTTCTTCAGAAGCCAAAAAGAAAACTAAGCTTGCCACCTCTTCTGGCTTACCAAAGCGTCCCAAAGGAGTAAATTTTTTGACGGTTTCTTTGACTTCTGGAGGAAGATTTTCAGTTAAACGAGTTTCGATAAAACCCGGGGCAATGGCATTAACTGTTACCCCAAATCTTCCAACTTCTTTAGATAAGGCTTTGGTAAAACCAATAATCCCAGCTTTAGCTGCGGCATAATTTGTCTGGCCAAAATTTCCTAGA
>Ga0210057_1006713_pt1 | contig 14224 bp, 16 predicted proteins | sample CryGeyCG2114_010_2_FD_183968 | JGI IMG/M metagenome (GOLD analysis project Ga0210057, IMG submission 183968) | Groundwater microbial communities from aquifer - Crystal Geyser CG10_big_fil_rev_8/21/14_0.10 (SPAdes) (version 2) | ecosystem: Environmental > Aquatic > Deep subsurface > Groundwater ... | reverse complement strand
ATTTTGGTAGTGGTTGGTATTCTAGGAATTGTTTTACCTCTGGTTCCTTTTGTTATTTTATTTCCCCTAGGATTAGAACTTCTAGGGTTTATAAATTTTTCTAAAAGATTTAAAAAAGACTAAGAATCTACTCTTTCCTAATTGGAGAGTTTTTAATAATATCAATAATCTCATTTTCGTCATCTGTGACAGTGTATAGACTCATATCCTCCTGGTCTATATTACCAAACTTTCCATAGAGTAAGTTTTTTATCATATTGTGTACTTCACTCCAATATTCTTTACCAAACAATATAATAGGTACTTGCTCTATTTTTTTTGTTTGAACAAGTGTTAAGATCTCAAAGAATTCATCAAGTGTTCCGAAGCCACCCGGAAAGAAAACGTAAGCTTCAGCTGAAAAAGCCAAAGAGACTTTTCTAGTAAAGAAGTAGTGAAAATCAACACTTTCATGCACATATTCATTCACATTCTGCTCTTCTGGTAGCTCTATATTAAAACCAACAGACTTACCACCTCCTTCGTAGGCACCCCTGTTTGCAGCTTCCATTATACCTAAGGAACCTCCTGTAATTACAGTATAATTCAGCTCTTCTGCTATTTTTCTGGCTAAATTCCTAGCCTTTTCATAACAAGTATGATCTTCCCTTGTTCTTGCTGAACCAAAAAAAGAAACAGAACGAGGATTTTTGTCGATAATTTTTAAAGCCATCAGAAGTTCTTCGTTAACAGTCCTAAATCTGGCATCTCCGTTTGCTAACTCTGTTTGGCAGATGTTTCTAAACTCCTCTCTTGTAAGTGTCTTTAATTTTTGTAATTCATCCATATATTTTTTGATAATTTATACTATAAGCATATTAATATTATCAAACATTAACAGATATTAAAATGTCTATATACTACAGTATATTATAGTATAATATACTGTAGTATAGACTTATTAAAAATAGTATTTTGTGAGTTTTAAAATATAAATAAAAAATATGCCACACATTTCATCAAAAAAAATAGACAAAAGAATATTAGAAAAGTTATATAAAAACTTAGGCTCTACTATCTCCAAAATTTCTTCATCAAATTTAGGCCAAGATTTTATATCTACTCTAATGACTCATACAGAGAGAATAATGTTCGCAAAAAGAATCACCATCATTTGGTTATTGTATAGAGGTGTTTCATATGAAGAAATAGAAAATAAATTAAAAGTCAGTCCTATGACTGTGGCAAAATTCGCACACAAACTTGATGGTGGTAAATACGACAAGTTTATCGATTTATTAAAAAAAGAAGAAAAGAGTTTATTTAATGAGATTTACGACATTCTCCATCTTAACGGATTGTTAAGACCGTATGGTGTTAGAAAGAGTATTTCAAGAAAAAAGAAATAAAAAGAAAACAAACACCTTCTTAAATTTATTTATTACATCGTTAGTACTACAGTATATTATACTATAATATACTGTAGTAAGTTTTCGGGTTGTTATCTGCTGCTACTACTCACTATTACCACCACTATTACTCACTGTTATCACTACTATTACTCACTACTACTACTACCACCACTCACTGCTACCACTATTACTCACTGCCACCACTACTCACTGCTATTACTCACTACTACCACCACTCGCTACTATTTACTACCATTATTAATCATTACCACTTATTGTCACTACGATTGTTGTTCCTTTTCTTCTCCAAAATCAAGGGCGCAAGAATTAATGCAATATCTTTTACCACCTTTGTCCTGAGGCCCGTCATCAAATAAGTGGCCCAGGTGAGCTCCACAATTTTTACATAAAACTTCTGTTCTTTTCATGCCATGAGAATTGTCTTCCTCTAGTCTAATATTCTCTAAATTTTTAGGTTCAGCAAAAGACGGCCAACCTGTGCCGGAATCAAACTTTGTATTTGAAGTAAAAAGCTCTTGTTTGCAAACTATACATTTATAAACTCCAGCTTCTTTATTATCTAAATATTTGCCTGTAAAAGGAGGTTCTGTGGCTTTTTCTTGGGTTACTTTATAAGCTTCTTCTCCCAATTTTTCTTTTAGATCTTTCTTTTTCATGAATCTCATTTTATCAAACATTAGAACTTATTAATATTCACAAAATAACTCAAAAATACCTCTATTTGCTGGTATTATTTTCTTAATGAGTTTTGAGATTATTAAAAAATTTATAGTCGGCCTTGTTCTTTTTGTTGGGGCAGATTTTTTATGGTTTAAGTTTGTAGCAGCTAAACTTTTTCATACACAACTAGGTAATTTATTGTTAAAAAGCGAGAGTGGTCTAGATGTCCGTTTTGTTTCAGCCGCTTTAGTTTATCTCCTAATAATTTTTGGAATTATCTACTTTGTCTTACCAAGAGCTTATCGACCAGTAGATGCTTTAATAGCAGGTGCTATTTTTGGTTTTGTGATCTATGGAGTTTATGAGTTAACCAACTACTCAGTTTTAAAGGATTGGACAACTTCTTTGGTTTTGGCCGATATGATGTGGGGGACAATTTTAACTGCTACTGTTGCTTTTTTGATGCGAATTTTCAGGCTTTAATATAACTACTTTAACTTACTCAGATAGGGCTCAGGTTAGCCCCACTAAATGGCTCACTACAGTGAGCCATTTAGTGGGGCTATACAAAGCCATTATTTTGGCTATATTTTATATATGTTTAGAGTGCTCAAAATTACAGTTTTTGTATCTATACTCGCGTTTATTTCTCTCGCAGTCTTAATAGGAGGGGAAGAACTTTATATTAATTTTTCTAAACACGTTGACCGCCGAGAAGTTAAAATTATTTTTGGTGGGGACTTGATGTTTGATAGACATATTAGATCTAAGGCAGAAGAAGGTGATTATAACTCTATTTTTGATGATTTGAGAGAATATTTACTTAGTGCTGATGTGGTTTTAGCAAATTTGGAAGGACCTATTACAGAAGCCACATCAGTCAGTCAGGGTAGTAAGATTGGTAGCCCAGAAAATTATACCTTTACTTTTTCTCCCGAAATCATCGATGTCTTAGAGGAATCAAATATAAGGTTAGTTAATCTTGGCAATAACCACATTCTAAATTTTGGTGATTGGGGATTAAATCAGACCAAAGAGTTTTTAAAATATTCTAGTATTAAATATTTTGGAATTTTAGGTCGAGAAGGACATTTCTATAAAAAAAACGGTTTAAACATTTATTTTATTAATTACAATGAATTTCAAAATATTATTTCGAGAGACGACATCTTAAAAGAGGTTTCTGAGGCTAATGAAGCTTTTGATTTTGTTGTTGTTTATACTCATTGGGGTGATGAGTACAAAGAAGAGCCGAGGGAGGATATTCGGGAATTTGCCCACAAACTTGTCTTGGTTGGGGCAGATCTAATTATTGGTAGTCACCCTCATGTTATTGGAGAAATAGAATATTTTGAAGATGTTCCAATTTATTATTCTCTAGGCAATTTTGTCTTTGATCAGTATTGGGAGGAGAGCGTCAGAAAGGGCCTTCTGGTTGAGGTTTCTTTTAAGAAAAAAGGGCTTTCTGTTATCAAGGAAACTAAAATAGAAAACAAGTTAGACGGACGGGTTTATTTATCTAAAAATTCTTTGGCAGAATAAATTTCCCAATTATTTGAGAAGTAGCAATACCTATTAGAATTATAATTGCATAGAAGATTAATATTTCTGAGACAGAGTAGGGGACACCTCTAAGAGCGCCTAGGACAATAGCAAAAATCCAAGAAATTAAAGAGAGAGCTCCACTAGAAAGCAAGATAGATTTATTTTTAATAAAATCTCTATTTTTTCTTAAATCAACGCCGATAGATTTTTTGATTATTGGAATATGTAGAAAATGAAAAAGTATTCCATTTAGGGTAATAATCAAAACGATGGTCATTTTAGAAATAAATTTTGTAGATTCCATATAAACATCCGGTTTTAATAGAAACAAACCTAATCCGGAAAGAATTAATAGAATAAGTCCTACCCAAACCATTTTGCTTGAATTTTTAATAAAACCAAACTCCTCTTTGGATATTTTGTGGTCTTTGATACATTGAAAAAATATATAGTCTCCAGCAAAGGCTCCTCCAGCTCCAATTGCTACACCAAATAAATGGCCTATTATATAAATTGTTTTTAGGTCGATAAAATCAAGCATTCTTTAATTTTAACAGTTTTAATAAAAAATAGATTATTTTTAAGATGTGCATAATTATGATGTAATAAGTTTTTCTTAGGTCTATAATACTAAGTGTATTATAAGCTATTAAAAAAATATGATAGAACCAAGAACATATGAAGGCTCACCTTATTCTAGATATGTCTTCAACACTACCAAATTTTCTATTCTATGGCTCGTTATAAGACTTTATGTTGGAGTTTTATGGATTGAGGCAGGAATTGAAAAAGTTATAAATCCAGCCTGGACTGGAGATGCTGCTGGTGCAGCTGTTACCGGTTTTGTAAATGGAGCATTACAAAAAACTGGCGGGGCTCATCCAGATGTTCAGGGGTGGTACGCTGCATTTTTAGAAGGCTTTGTTTTACCAAATGCAGGTGCTTTCGGGTACGTTATTGCTTGGGGAGAGTTATTTGTCGGTATTGCTTTAGTGCTAGGTATTTTAACAGGAATAGCTGCATTTTTTGGAGCATTTATGAACATGAGCTTCTTGCTTGCAGGAACTGTCAGCATAAATCCAGAAATGTTGTTTTTAAGCATTCTCTTAATTCTCAGTTGGAGAGTGGCTGGTTATATCGGATTAGACAAATATGTGGTTCCTAAGATGGGGGTATCTTGGCAGAGTGGGCATATTTTCCGTCGTTAAAAAATAGTGTAGAATAAATATCCATGAAATTAAGTGTCCCGAATCGGGTAGTAAATTTATTTTTGCTGGTTTCAATGATTGGTGTTATTGATTCTGCTTATTTAACCTATAGCCATCTTGTTGGGGGAGATGCTGGGTGTTTTTTAGTAGAAGGGTGTGACCTAGTTTTAACTAGCCCTTACTCCGAGGTTTTTGGCATACCAGTCGCTCTTTTTGGACTCCTTTTTTACACAGGAATTTTCTTTGGTTTTTTATTTTATAACTTTAAGAGAGGCGAGAGACTGTTGAAATTACTATCTTATAGCACAGCGTTAGGTTTATTAGCTTCTATCTGGTTTGTTTATCTCCAAATGTTTGTTATAAAAGCCTACTGTACCTATTGCTTATTATCAGCTATTACATCAACCATTTTGTTTATTTTAGGAGTGTATGTTTTGAGAAGTGGGCCAAAAGATGTTGTTGTAAGAGAAGACTTGACGCCTAGTGTATAATTAAATTAATTATAAATTTAAAAATAATTTTATGCCAAAAGTAGAAATTTATTCAACGCCAACTTGCCACTTTTGTCAGATGGCCAAAGCTTTTTTTGGAGAGAATAATGTAGAGTACTCTGATTATAATGTTTTGGAAGATATGGATAAAAGAAAAGAAATGGTTGAAAAAAGCGGACAAATGGGGGTGCCCGTTATTTTCATCGGCGAAGAAATGATTATTGGTTTTGATGAAGATAGAATAAAAGAACTTCTAAAAATTTAATAAACAATAAAACAGTCCCGCAACAAGCGGGACTGTTTTATTTTACCTTTTAAAGAGTGTCTTTTATTGTGAAAGCATATTTTAGTCCCCACAAAACCATTATTCCAAGAGATAAGAATAAATATCTAAAGTCTATAAAATAAAGCAAAAAAGTGGCAATTATTGGCCCAAATATGTAAGCCAAGGGTCCAGTCATTCTGAAGAAGCTAACTAAACTCGAGTCTCTCCCATCTATCTTTTTAAAAAAATAAGTTTCGTTCATAGCTTCAACAAAACTGGCTCCAACTCTGGTCATAAATAATAAACCGCCCCAAACCAGGACACTTGTTGTTGAAATGAAGGACAAGGAGGCGGTTGATACAGCAAGAATAATGAAACCAATAACGAGCATCTCCTTCTCCCCAAATCTTTTGTCAGCTAGTTTCCCTAAAGGATATTCAAAAATAATAAAAGGCAAAAGCATGATGGTAAAAATTATACCTATATCACTCCATTCTAGGCCTATATGGTCTCTTAGGTATATTGGAGTATAGATGACCATCCAAGAATAGAAAAAGCGCAAGACTGTATTTGAAAGTATAATTTTTCTGACATTATCTTTTTTTTCAAGTAAGCGGAAACTTTTAATAAGGGTCATCTCTTTGTATTCCGGATCTTTGAAGTTTTTAAATTTACCCAAAATTATCAAGAATAGGGGAATAAGAAACAAAATTGAAACAAAATATAATCTAGAATACATATCGTCCCCCAATATATACCCAGCCACTATAGGAGATAATACCCAGGCAAAGTTTGTAGCCGCCAAGAAGAAGCCTCTAGTGCCCCCAGTATTTTTATCGTTAGAGTAGTTTTCTAAAAATAAATCAGTATTAAATCCTATAATTCTAATTAATATAATGCTTATAATAAAAGAAACAAAAACCACTAAAGCAGATGGGGCGATTGAGAGCATTAAGACGGCCATAATTTCAATACTCATAAAAAATATAGTTGTTTTGTACAACCCAAATTTCTCTAATATTTTTGGCAGAGACCAAAAAACAAAAATAGAAAGCACTGCAGCGACTGTATATAACAGTCCCACAACTTTCTCTGTAGTGAATTCGGCCAAGAATGTTGAGTGTACATACCCAGGTAAAGCTGCGTGCATATTTAAAAAGAAAGTCAGGAGATAAAGGGCGCTGAGAGTTTTTATGTTTCTTAAATTTGGTCTAAGCATATTACACCCCGATTATAACAGGTATAACAACAGGAGATTTTGCTGTTTTTTGGAACAAGAATCTTCTAACATCATCGGTAACATCGTCTTTCAAGATATCAAAGTTTATCGGATTCATTCCTTTTGTGTTTGTTTCTATACTTTTTTTGATAATAAGTCGTGTTTGGGCCAGGAGTTCTTGAGACTCTCTTAGATAAACAAAACCTCTTGATATTAAGTCTGGAGATTTTCTTAATTTTCCAGTTCTTGGATCTATAACTGCAACAATAATGAAAATTCCATCTTCCGAAAGCAGTTTCCTATCTCTGACGACAACCTCTTGGGTATCACCAACAGAAAATCCGTCAACCATAACTGTACTTGCTGGAGCTTTAGCTTTTAGCTTTTCTATTTTATTGCCCTTGTCACTAATCTCAATAATAGATCCATTGTCAGGAACAATAATATTTTCTTTTGCTGTACCGAGAGACTCCGCTAAATTAGCATGAATTCTTAGCATGTAATGGTGTCCGTGTACCGGCATGAAATATTTGTAGTTTATTTGTTTGTGTACCCACTCCATCTCTCCTCTATACGCGTGTCCTGAGGCATGAACCATTTCATCTAAATAAGTAATAACTTTAGGAGCATTTCTATAAAGATTATCTTTAAGTTTTACAATCGATCCTTCATTTCCAGGAATTACTGAAGAAGACATAAGGATTGTATCTCTCTCTGTAAGTTTAATGTATTTGTGGGCCTTATTTGCCATTCGCATTAATGCAGCGAACTCTTCTCCTTGAGCACCAGTCGCGAGTATAAGTATTCTGTCTGGAGGATAATTATCCATTTCGGTTATAGGGATAACATTTCTTGTTTTAATGAGGCCAAGTTTTTTTACTATTTCTAGGTTTGATTTCATACTTCGCCCCTCTATTACAACTTTTTTGTTTAATTTATCAGCATAATTAATGAAGGCTATAATTCTTTCTATTTGAGAAGCAAAGGTGGCTATTATCATCCTACCTTTTACATCCCTCATTATTTTTTGAACATTTTCTATAACAATATCTTCTGGTAGAGAAAAACCCGGCCTCTCAACATTTGTTGAGTCAAGAGTCATTAACAAAACTTCTTTATTTTTAAATCTGGCGTACACCTCTTCCTGCTCTTTTGTTGGTACACCATCAACGTGATCTAGTTTTAAGTCTCCAGTGTTTACAATATCTCCAAAAGGAGTTTCAACAATAATACCCATTGAATCGGGGATGGAGTGCCCTACTGGAAAGAAAGAAACACTCAAGTCTTTAAACTTAATTCTTTCGTCTCCTTTGACCACTCTCATATCAAGGCTTGGCTGATGTGGAAATTCCTCTTGTCTTTTTTGAATCATCATTGCTCCGAATTGTCTTGTATATATCGGAGGGTTACCAATTTTGTCCATAATGTAGGGAATTGCACCAATATGATCTAAGTGACCGTGTGTAATGAACAAACCCCTTATCTTCTCCTTTCTATCCTGAAGGTATTTTGTGTTTGGCAATATGAAGTCAATTCCTGGGGTACTCTCGTCTTTAAATTGGAATCCGGCATCAATTATAACGATGTCTTCCCCATATTCGATTAGCATCATGTTTTTACCAACCTGCTCCACACCTCCAATAGGAACAATTCTAACCACATCTTTTTTTAAAGGCGGTATTTCTAGATTTATGTGTTGGTCGCGCTCCTTTTCCATAGGAGTTTTACCCCGAGGTCTCTTCATACCCATTTTTAATTTTGAAGGTTGGGTTATTTTTCTTTTTCCAACTTTGTTTCTATCTGTCCTCGTAGAATTTCTTGAAGGATTTCTAGACGAGTTTCTTGTCGTATGCTTTTTTTGAGGCACTTTTTTATTTAATATTAAATTTATAATTTAGATTAGCAATTAGGCGCTTTGTGCGCTTAATGATTTATTTACTCGAAGATAGGCCAGACTTTATCAGTATTTATATACCATTTTTCTACATTCAAAAATCGTTCGGCTGGAGTAGTAATTGTTCCTATTTCTACTCCTTTTATCTTACTATCTAGAATATATATAAAATCTGGAGAATACAAGAAGACCGCTGGTACGTCCGCTTCTATTTCGTTTTTAAACTCCTCAAACTTTTTATATAGTTCACGGGCTTCAAAACTTTTTCTGACACTCTCTAGTATTTTATCGACTGTGATATTTGTATAAAGAGCGATATTTAGACCCGGATCATTTCTTTGAGAAGAGTGCCAGAAGGCAAATAAATCTAAGTCTCTACCAATAACTTCTCCAAAAAGAAGAGTATCGTATTCTCTTGGTCTAATAACCTCCTGGTTTAATGTGCCAATATCAAAGACTTTTATCTCTACCTTTGCACCAATTTTTTCCCAATTTTCTTTTATGATTTCAGCTACTGCTTTTAACTCTGGTGAGTTTGAGGTTGATACAGAAAAAGATAATAGAAAGTTGTCTTTAGCCGTTTTCTTAACAAAAAAACCTTCTTCGTTTTTAGTCCAACCATTTCTCTCTAATATGCTTATTGCCTCAGTAATTTTTTGATCTATATCTTTATCAGTTTTGGATACTTTTATTGTGCCAGTCTGTCTGTATTTTTCCATTGCTCCTGGCGGTATTGGGCTATCTATTATAGATCCATATCCATGCAAAACCTCATTTATTAGACGCTCTTTATCTACAGCGGTTTCAAGTGCCACACGAACCTCTTTGTTGGTAAAAAGGGGAGCGTGGTTTTGATTAAAAAATACACCAAAGACTCTTGGTAGGGCAGGGCTAATAATATTGTCTTTATCGTTTTTGTTTTCCTTTATTAATTCTGGAGATACAGAATTAATGTTATCAATAGACTCTTTTTTATAGGCACTTATTAACTCGTCTTCATTTTTGTAAAACTTGAATCGGATTTCATTTAAATAAGCTTTTCCAAAAGTGTATTTTTCGAAAGGTATCAATTTATATTGTGTAGGGATACCTGCGGAATCTTTTTTTAAAGATTTAAATTTAAAAGGACCAGAACCAATTGGCTCACTGTTTAGATCGCTAAATGCCATTTCTTCTGGAGAAAGGGCTCCCCACAAATGCTTTGGTAATATACCTATTGTTGTGTTTTCTAGGAATGGGGAATAGGGTTCACTTAGTTTAAAAACAACCTCTTTATCATTAATTTTTTCTACAGAAACTCCTTGCCAGTTTGCTCTTCTGGGACTTCTTAATGCATCTGTTTGGGCCATGTTTATTGTAAATATAATGTCGTCTGTCGTTATAGGCTCTCCATCATGGAACACTACATTCTCTTTTATTTTAAATGTATAAGAAAGACCGTCTTCCGAAACACGATAACTTTCTGCTAGATCATTTACTAGTTTTCCTTCAGGAGTTGCTTTTAATAAGCCAGAATATATTAATTGAGTAAGATCTCTATCCGCATCATTAATTGCAAGTAGGGGATTTATAAATCTAGGTGTACCAATAACCCCTTCTGTGATAGAACCTCCCTCTCTAGGAACTTCTACTTGTACCAAGCTAACAACTTTATATATAGAAAATAATGAGCCAAACAGTATGAGAGCTATAAATATAAAAAACAAAACTTTCTCAAAAAAATTAAATGTATGATAAAGAGAAATCAACTTATTGTTGAAAGAATTATTAAGATCTAGATTTAATTTTTTTAAGATTTTTTCTTTCACGGAATATTTCCGAGTTTCAATAGCAAGAAAACCGATTTTCTTATTCAATTAAAAGGATAGAATTTTTTTGATTATAAAACAAGAGCAATAACAGTAGAAACAAAGAAAAGAATAGCTATTATAATAGTTGCTTGAAATAGAAATTTCTCAGCTCCTCTTCTAGTATGATTTGCGCTACCATCGCCACCACCAAAAGCTGCACCAAGACCAGCCTCGCTTTGTTGTAATAGTATTCCTGAAATTAGCAATACTGCTAAAATTATTTGAATGTATGGAAGTATTTGGGCCATATTTACTGTGTAATCATACCTAATATATTGATTAAAATCAATACTATTTAAAACCAGTACTATTTATTAAAACAATGGGCCAGTAAAGGTTTTATCCTACCTGGCCCACTAAGAGGTCATCGAATTGGAGGAGTCTCTTCTCCCTCGAATTCTTCAAGACCAATGTTCTCGGAGATTCTTTGGAAATGTTGACTCTCCAATTGAAGAATTCTTTGTCCCGTAGAGGCTGTGTATATCAAACCTACGCAGACTCCAGGGGATCTAGGGTCTTCAACAGGGAAGACCACCGGGCCGCTTTCTTTGCCCAAGACGAGACTAAGGTTCTCGACCAACTCTTCGAGAGCCATATTTTTTGGGACTAGGTATCTTTTCTCTGACACAGGCGCACTCCTTTTAAGGTTTCCGTCTAATTAATGTTTACTTTACCACCATGATTAAGTCAACACCTTTTTATCTTATAGAAATTTTGGTAGTAAAAGTTCTAGTAAAAGTTTTGGTAAAAAGTTTAATAAAAATTTTAATAAAGACGCTATTGAAAATCTTAAATAAAAATTTTAAAACTCTAAAAAAATCTAAAAAAGAAGAAAACCAGAGAACCCCTATTCCAATTCGCGCGAATTGTAATAGGGGGGAGGATGTTTTTTGCGGGTAATTTATAGGCAAAATAAATGGGGATAAAATTTGACTTATTTAATATGGGTGTTATGATTAATCACTGTTCGTTCCTTCAACCCTTAGCTTCCGGCTGGTAGCCGGAAAAAGGTTGCTTATGTCAATCTTGGGTCTCCCGATTCCCAGTTTCAACCGCATCCCCGAGGATAGCGGTGTCGAGGTCCCACCGACTCCGGCGAGTGTCCTCAACGGGTCGAGCATTCTTGGCGGGCGACAAGTGAGTCGCCTTCAGAAGAACGCATCGGCAGGAGAATCGAGCGAGACCGCTCCCCGGAAGGGAAGCGAGAAGAACAAGTAAGCACTACAGGAGGCGCGAGTATTTCGTGCCTTCATCATGAGTCCTCGGTAGAGCTCTCTAGGTACCACAATGGTACCGTGTCCCAAAAGTGGACGAGAGCTAGCCGGGGCTCTTTTTTTTACTTATATTTATTTCTAAAATTTTGCTATAATAAAATCATTAATAACTTATTTTAAATATTATTATGTGGATCATTCTTATAATTATTGCTGTTCTAGCCATTTTGGTTATTGGTATTTATAACGGCTTGATTAGATTAAGGACTCGCTCAGAAGAAGCTTGGGCAGATATTGATGTTCAGCTTAAAAGACGATATGACCTTATTCCAAATCTTGTTGAGACTGTTAAGGGTTATGCAGAGCATGAAGCGGGCACTCTCCAAAAAGTAACAGAGGCAAGGACCGCCGCCATGAACGCAGAAGGTATAGAGGCTAAAGGTGAAGCAGAGAACATGCTTTCTGGAGCTCTTAAGTCTATTTTTGCTCTCTCCGAAAGTTATCCTGATCTAAAAGCTAATCAAAATTTCTTGGAGCTTCAAAGAGAACTTTCAGACACAGAAAACAAAATTCAAGCAGCTCGAAGATTTTACAACACTAATGTTCGAGACCTTAATATTAAAATTGAAACTTTCCCTTCAAACATTATTGCTGGAATGTTTGGTTTTAATAAAAGAGAATTCTTTGAGTTAGCTGCGGGTAGTGAAGAGAGGGAAAACATTAAGGTAGATTTTAGTGGTTAGTGATTAGCCACTAGGGCGTAGAGTGTGGAGTACCAAATATAATTTTATGGTTTTGTTGAAAAGTTACCCTAAACCCTAAACCCTAACCACTAATGACTAACTTATACACACATCAAGATAGTAATGTAAGAAAGACATGGATTTTAATGTCCTTGTTTTTCTTTGTTGTCATGGCTTTGGGTTGGTTTGTGAGCTATTTATACCAAGCTCCAGAAATTCTTGTTCTCGCTGTTCTTTTTAGTATCTTTATGAATGTTTTTAGCTATTGGTATTCCGATAAGATTGTTATAAAAGTGACAGGGGCTAAGCCCGTTAAAAGAGAGGATAATTTAGAGCTTTGGAGAATAGTTGAAAATCTTTCTATTACAGCAGGTCTCCCGATGCCAAAACTTTATATTATTAATGACTCTGTACCAAATGCCTTAGCTACAGGTAGAGATCCAGAACATGCTGCGGTTGCTGTCACAACAGGCCTCTTAGAGCTTCTTGATAAAAATGAATTAGAAGGAGTTATTGCTCATGAACTCTCGCATATTGGAAACAGAGATATTCTTATCTCTACTATTGTGGTGGTTTTAGTTGGTTTTGTGACTCTTTTGTCAGACTTCTTTTTACGCTCTCGTCTTTACGGAGGGGGAGATAGAGACAGCAAAGCTGGTGGGTGGTTGGTCTTGGTCGGTGTTGTTTTAATGGTTCTCTCTCCAATTATCGCTTCTTTAATTCAGTTAGCAATTTCTCGAAAAAGGGAATTTTTAGCCGATGCTTCAGGGGCGCTTTTAACTCGCTATCCTGAGGGTCTGGCCAGTGCTTTGGAGAAAATTTCTACAAATAGCGGTAAGATGAAAAAAGCCAATAAGGCCACCGCTCATATGTATATTCACAATCCTTTTGGAGAGAGGAGTAAAATGAAAGGAGCTTTATTAAAATTATTTCAAACGCATCCGCCTACAGAGGAAAGGGTCAAGGCGTTGCGAGGTCTTGAAGTATAGTTTTTTATGAAATTAATCAATCCTACATTTTCTTTATATTTTTTTCTGATTATTCTTGTGGCGAGTGGAATAGTTTTTCCAACACTTCTCCCACACGATCTCGGTTTTTATTTATTTATCCTAGTCCTTTCTCTTGGAGGTCTTGGAGTAACTACTTATATTAGGAAAATTAAAGCTGAAGGAGGTCAGCTCGTTTGTCCTGTTGGATCTGATTGTAATGTGGTTGTAAATAGTAAGTACTCTAAATTTTTTGAAGTTTCTCTCGAGTATTGGGGTATGCTTTACTACACTTTCATTTTTCTTTCTTATCTCTCTTTGATTCTTGCTCCACAAATTTTTACTGACACAATGATTCTCTTGCTTTCCTTTGCCACGACAGGCGCTTTTCTATTTTCTCTCTATTTGATTTTTGTCCAAGCCTATTTATTGAAAGAATGGTGTATTTGGTGCTTACTCTCAGCTTTTATTTCGGTAGGTATTTTTCTTATTTCTCTTGGAAGTGTGGCATACACAAAAGAGATTTTGTTTAGAGCATTAGAGTTTACAAGCTTCTTTCATTCACTCGGCTTTGCCTTAGGAGTTGGGGGAGTAACCATAGCCACTTTTATGTTTAATAAATTTCTTTCTGATAAGAAAATTGAAAACAATGAACTTTCTTTATTGAAAATTGTGTCAGAGACAATTTTCATCGGTCTTATATTTGTTATCGTCAGTAACTTTATTGTTATTGTGGC
>Ga0210057_1006709_pt1 | contig 14229 bp, 15 predicted proteins | sample CryGeyCG2114_010_2_FD_183968 | JGI IMG/M metagenome (GOLD analysis project Ga0210057, IMG submission 183968) | Groundwater microbial communities from aquifer - Crystal Geyser CG10_big_fil_rev_8/21/14_0.10 (SPAdes) (version 2) | ecosystem: Environmental > Aquatic > Deep subsurface > Groundwater ... | reverse complement strand
GAAGGTTTAGGCGGAGATAATTAAACAAAGCATTATCTGAAAACAAAAGTTTATCCAGCTAAGTCGGGATGAAAACTTCAGATGATGCGTAAACGTTAGCTGAAATATTCCTTTTCTTTTTTGGGCTATCGCCCAATTGTTTTAAGAAATTTTAAAATTTTTTAAAACAATTCCGACTGCTGTCGAAAAAAAGAAGAGCAATACATCCGATAACACGGCATATTTAGTTACGGCTTTTTACAAAATCCCCCAATAAATGTGTCGTTATCCAAGCGATAGTTATTTAAACGACACATTTATAAAATAAAACAGGAGGCGAGCAATCGCCTCCCTTTTTTGGGCTGTACAAAATATAGAATTAGGCATTAAAAATGCCAGTCTAATCTCATATGCTTCTCATACTACATTTTCTTCTTCCGTACATCGTAATTTAACAACGTAATTAATCTCAGGATAATGGACTTCATCTCCGATTTGTTTTGCCATTTCCCAAAATATCGTACTCCCAAATTGATACCAATTCCCCTTAGGTATCTTTGGAATTTTTAGCACTCTTATCATGTCACTCACCTCTAAACCATACAACATGGGGAATGCATTGAAAAGCAAAGCTTGAGGACTTTCAGAAAAATTAATCCTCCTGTGACAGTCAACCAATAACTTCTCTTTTGGCAATATCCCCCAAGAATGACGGATAGCCAATCTCCAATATAAAGTTTCTGGAGATAGAAATTTGCTTTCACCAATCTTCATTGATAATCTTGCCGACCTTATGCACTCTCCAACATCTTCAATCTCCAAATTACGCAAACGCAAATTGCAATTCCCTCGCTTAGCTTCACTAAAAAATGTCAGGGCGTAATAAAAAACCACCCCATCCATTATCTTAAAATCGACTCCTTCGCGAGATAATTTAACATTTAACGTCCTAGTTATTTCATAGCACCGATAAAAACTCGGGCTATTCCATAGAATATCTTGAATTAACATCTTAAGATTCTTGACATTCATCATAATCCCCCCTTATTTATTTTTAAAAATTATTAGATTAACGCCCAAATAAAACTAGTATATAAATACCATCTTTATTCTATTTTGTAAAGTTTTGGAAAATAGGCTTTGATCGAAAAGACGCAACCAATGCTATTGCCGCTGCATCTGAAATATCATCTGGACCAACTATCTTATCTATTCCTAAAATTCTAGAAACCATTTTTGATACAGCTTTTTTATCCGCGTTTCCACTTCCAGCAATATTTAATTTAACTTCCGTAGGAGCAATTTCCATAAACGCAATTTTATTTTTCAAAATAATAAATTTTAAAACTCCTCTGGCTTCTGAAACATCCATTCCAGTTTTTATATTTTTAACGAAAAATAATTTTTCTAAAGCCACTAAATCTGGTTTTTCTTTTTTTATTAATTTTTCAAATTCACTGGCCAATTCCAAAAGCCGTTCATTTTTATCTTTAGAAGAAATCTTTAAAATTCCGCTTTTTAAAAGGATTAATTCTCCGCTTTTAGATTCTATAAGCCCATATCCCGCCCTAGTTGTCCCAGGGTCAATACCTAATATCTTCATAAAATTTTAACTTGTAAATAATAAGTTAGTACAAACATTTAACAATTTTGGATTTAAATATTATTTAAAATTTAGAGTTTGTGATTTAGAATTTACATAATTACAAATCTACATTTGTAATTATATTTTCCACATCATCGTGGTCATCTAACGCTTCTATTAAAATTTCTAACTTTTTCATTCCATCTTCAGAAATTTTTTGAGGAAATTTTGCCCTCCATTCATTATTAAATTTTTCAAAAGCCCAAAGAACACTCCCCGGATCAGCCCATTTAGCATCATAATCTTTTAGAATTTTTTTAACTTCACTAACCGTCCTATTCCTGCTGTCAGTAATTGCTTCTATTAATATGGCTGATCCTTCTGGGCCATACGCCTCCATTAATAATTCTTCCAAATTTTCTCCCACTTCAGATGCTTTTTTAATAGCTCTTTCTATATTATCTTGTGGAATCTGATTTTCTTTAGCTTTTTCAATAGCTGATTTTAACTTTATATTAAACTGTGCGTTCGGCTCGTTTTTAGCAGCAATTGTAATTGCTTTTGAAAGTTTAGAAAAAATCTGCCCGCGTTTTTTGTCAGTTATGCCTTTTTTATGTTTTATTTGAGACCACTTATTATGCCCAGACATAATTTAAAAATTTAATTCGTCTAACTCCATATAACATTAAAAACTTAAGGTCTAAAAACAAACCAATATGTTTTATAAAGACAATATGAAATTTTACATAGTACTTTTTTTACTCATAATTAATTATCTAATTTCTATAATTTATAAACGATTTTTTTAACTACTTCTAAATATATTCTTTGATTAATTTTATGCTTAGCTTCTTTTATGATAATCAAATCACTATTCTTAATTCTTTTTCTAGCATCTTTAGCTCTCTTTAAACATTCCTTTCCTTCTTCTGCTCCAACTATTAAATAAGTTCTAGCTTTTATTTTTGGAGCTATCTCATTGAAGGAATAATCACTATCCTTAAAATTCTTTTTCCACCATTTTAACCAGCTCTGTTCAAGAGTTTTAAAGTCTTCAATAAAATATGGGGACAAAGAGCATAAAATTAGAGTTTTTGGTTTTAATTTAAACTCGCTCAATAAAGCTATAATTGCTCCGTAAGAAAATCCTAAAACGTAAATCTCTGAATTTTTGTATTTATTGGCTTCCTTCAAAACATACCTAATGTAATTTCTGAATTTGTATGGTTTTTTAGATATCCAATCTATATTCACATGCACTGGTTTAATATTTCTTTCTTTAAAAAATTCAGCTATTTTATTATAACCTTTTTGTTTTAAGTGTGATTCTAAAAAACCAGGAATTATAAAAACGATTCTATTTTTCATGATTTAATAACTCTTTTTTTAACAATTGCATTAATTGTAAATATACTATTAATAACCTATGTTAAATTATTTTAATATTTAATTACGGATATAAAATTTTATTGAAAAATATATACAAAATCTTAAAATAAAAATTTTTGTATTTTCACCTCTTTTTTAAATAATCCATAACCAAACGAGCGGAATTCATTCCATCATCCATCATACCAATCATCCTAAAAGAACCCTTGCCAAATGATTTTTCTATAAACTTTGCAATTATTAGTAATTTGCCATCAAAATGTGCCCTAAAGAATAATCTCATTACATCATCCTTTGATTTAAATTGTTCTTGGTTATCTTCATATAAACGATCAACAATATAATTCAAAACCCGCCTTTGCTCATAATATGGATAAAAACAAGAGCCATCTTCATCTGAACAAATTATCTCATCAATATTTTTTCCTCTTTCCTTTGCTATTTTCTCTTTTTTTTCTTGAACTTCTTTTGAATTTTGTACAATTAGTTCTTTTTGTAAAACCTCATTGCCATCTAAAAGCTGTGGGGAATATCTTTTTTCTATCTCTGACACAATTGCCTCATTAAGTCCAGAAAAAGCAATAAAAAATCCAATTTGATCTTCTTTTTTTGCCGTTGCACTAATTTTTAACCCACTTCGATATGACTTACTTGAATCTTTATATGCTTCAAGCGACAAGAAATTCTTTAAATGTGTAATCTCGTGAAAAATTGTTGACGCTCTATTAAGAGGGTTTATAAGTTCGTCTGCGTTTAATGCAATTAATTGCCTATCTTGGAAAGTTGTAGCTACTTTATATGGAGAACTATTAACTTCTTTGAATAACTTACCGGGAACAATATGAATATTTTGTTCTGGTATATCAAATTGTTTTAACCCAAATTCGATAAGAAGATTATTAGTAATTTCATTGGCTTTATTAATAGTCAATTTTTCATATGGTTTTTTCTCATATTCTAATGCTTCTAAAATTTTCCGCTTATCTTTAGGTATTTGGTCATAGTGCTTTTCACCAAAATTATCTAAAATTTTTTCTTGCAATTCCTTCTTTTTTTCCTCAGAGCCTGAGCCCACTACTATGGGCTTTGGTCGTTCAAATTGTGGCATTCTTTCACTCATAAGAAAATGATACCAAAAAATTCTAAATATTGTTAGAGCATAGAAATAACTTAATATATTCCATTTAAATTAAAAACAATACATTTCCTAATAAGATTTTTTCAAACAAAAAATCGTGCCCCAATAAAGGCAGGGCACGATTTCAATCACCGTAGGGACACTCATCCCACTTATCACAATCAATGAAGTTTTCACAAACTCCATTTTTTTCATGCATATCCTTCTTACCCAATAAGCAATTCTTAATTAATCGTAAAACTGGTGGACTGCCTAAATCCTTAATCTTAACCATCATAACCCCCCCCTTATTAAAGATTAATATTCTAAACTCAAGGTATCAATTATTCTCTGCTGATGTTAATTCAATTTTATCTCCTATTTTAATGATATTTTTTAAAACAAATCCGGCATTAACTTCTAAAACATACTGCGATAATTTTTTTGAAGAATATGTTGGACAAATAAATTGCGATGTCGGACATGGCTCAAAATTTTCTTTAATATCTGTTACGACTAAATCTTTAGAAATAAAAACAATGTCTATCGGAATAAGTGTATCTTTCATCCAAAAAGTTCTAGTTCCTTCGCTTGGGAAGACAAAAAGCATACCAGTATCATCTACTAAATTTTCTCTAAACATTAGTCCCTTAGCCCATTGATACGGCGTGGTTTCTAATTCTACTTTTATTATTAAATTTTTATCCACAAAAGATATGCTTGGTTCACTGTTTTTTGGAATTTCTTTTATATCATTTTTAATATCTGCATTAAAAGTTATTTTTCTAGAAAGAAAAAAATTCGGATAAATAATAAACAATAAGACAGTTAAAATCACCGCTCCAATAAAAATCAAAAATAATGTTAAAAATTTTCTCATACTTAATTTTATTATTTTAATGCTGATAAAACCATATAACAATGAAAGACGCACTAACAAAATAGCGAATTTTTTGTATAATGAATTATGGACAAATTCAAAATATTATACAAAAAACACAGTATAATCTACTCAATTATATTAATTATTATAGCTTTATTAATAATTTACTTCGCTTTTATTAAAAAAGGCCCTGTAACTCCTAATTTTGCCGTCGCTAAATATGCGGATATAGTTCAAGAAGTAAGCGCAACTGGCAATGTAAAACCTGCCAAAAGCGTTGGACTAACATTTCCTAAATCAGGAAGAATTTCACAAATATATGTTTCTGTTGGAGAAAAAGTTTATGCTGGGCAAACACTATCCACATTAGATAGCAGTGAAATAAAACCACAAATACTCCAAGCTCAAGCCAATTTAGAAAACCAACAAATAAAATTAGATGAGCTCAAAAAAGGAACGCGACCTGAACAAATCGCTATATCAGAATCTGAACTATCAAAAGCGCAACAAGATTTAGCTAATTATTATAACGGGGCAATTACTGTATTAAATGACGCATACGCAAAAGCAGATGACGGCGTTAGAAACCAAGCAGATACACTTTTCTCAAATCCGAATTCTGACTCACCACAATTAATAATCTCTTCAAACGACTCGCAAGCCGTAATTGATGCAACAGCGCAAAGAACTTTAACAAGAGATGCAATGAAAAAATGGTTTACTGACCTTCAAATATTAAAAAATTCTCCATCTCAAAGTTCAATTGACCAAATACTTATAAATTCTAAAAATAATGTGGCTGTTGTAAGAAATTTCTTAATTAGAGTTTCTGATGTTTTAAACAGCCCAGTGGGAATTTCATCAACATCTCTTGCAACTTACAAAACAAGTATTGCAACAGCTAGGGCAGAAGTAAATTTAGCAGCATCATCTATAGACAGCCAACAACAATTAATAAATTCTCAAAAAATCACTGTTCAAAAAACAGAAAACCAATTAGCTCTTCAAAAAGCTGGGAGCACACCCGGAGAAATCTCATCTCAAGAAGCATTAGTAAAACAAGCCCAAGCATCATTAGAAAATCTACAAGCTCAATATGAAAACACGATTTTACGATCTCCAATCAACGGTGTTATCACAAAAATTATTCCAGAAGTAGGAGAAATTTCTTCAGTAGTTTCACCTTCTATTTCTCTTAATTCTGATGCTAATTTTCAAATTGATGCAAATATCCCAGAAGTTGATATAACTAAAATAAAATTAAACAATCCAACAAGTATAACCTTAGACGCTTATGGAAATGATGTTATTTTTGAAGCTAAAGTTATATCTATTGATCCTGCGGAAACAATTGTAGAGGGCGTTCCAACATATAAAACAACTTTTCAATTTATAAAAGAAGAGGATAAAATAAAATCTGGAATGACCGCCAACATAACAATTAAAACCGCCGAGAAGAAACATGTTTTAACTATTCCACAAAGAACACTTCAAATTAACGATGCTAATAAAACAGTTCTTACGCTTAATTCAGATAATAAAACGACAAATGAAGTAGAGGTTAAGATAGGTCTTCGCGGATCAGATGGAAATATAGAAATACTTTCCGGACTCAAAGAAGGAGACAGAGTTATAATCCCGATTCTTTGAGATTAAACCCTAAAACACAACATCTAAATCCTAAATAAATTTAAAATAAAAAAATATTAGAATGTTTTAAATTTTAGTATTTAATATTATTTATAATTTAGTGCTTATAATTTAGAATTTCATTTAAATGTCTTTAATTGAACTTAAAAATATCATAAAAACATACACGCACGAAGACGTAGAAGTCCATGCATTAAATGATGTTTCTTTTAAAATAAATAATGGCGAGTTCGTCGCCATTATGGGACCTTCTGGCTCTGGCAAGTCAACGCTTCTCCAAATTTTAGGATTCCTAGACAAGCCCACTTCAGGAAAATATTTTTTTGAAGAAAAAAACACGGAAGATTATTCTCAGGATGATCTTGCGCGCGCAAGAAACGAAAAAATGGGTTTTATATTCCAAGCTTTTAATTTACTCCCAAGAACAACAGTTTTAGATAATGTAAAACTCCCACTTCTTTATTCAAAAATAAAAGAAGGTTTATGGGATGAGATGGCAAAAGAAGCAATAGAAAGTGTAGGACTTTCTCATAGAATGCGCCACGAACCGTCCAGATTGTCTGGGGGAGAACAGCAAAGAGTAGCTATAGCAAGAGCACTAGTAACAAATCCACAGGTTATTTTTGCTGATGAACCAACTGGGAATTTAGATTCTAAATCCGGGCATATGATAATGAAAGTCCTACAAAAATTAAATGAAGATGAAAAACGCACGATTATTTTAATTACACACGAATCTCATACGGCAGAACATGCGCAAAGAATTATAAAAGTTTTTGACGGAAAAATTGAAAGCGACACATTAATAGAAAAACGAAGAGAAGCAAAAGATTTTATTAAATAATAAAGGGCTTTGTCTGAATCCCTGCCTGCCGGCAGGCAGGCGCTAAAAGCAGATGAAATTACAAAACATTTACCCCATTAGATAAAAATAATAGGTATAGTACATACAAACATAAAAGCATAAAATAATTAGCTATAAGTTAAATCAATATAAAATATTATCTAACGGGGTGCTCAATTTTATAATTGCTCACTCTGTTCACAAATAAAATTGGCATGACATTTAAACACAGTTTTAAAACAGCGCTCACAGGACTTAGAACAAACAAATCTCGTTCTGCTTTAACAATTCTTGGAATTGTTATCGGCATTACTGCAATAATTTTAATAATGTCTTTAGGGCAAGGAGCGCAAGACCTAATACTTGGACAAATTCAAGGAATTGGTTCAAAAATTATAGGAATAGTACCAGGACGACAGCCAAAAGGGCCATCTGATATTTTTTCTACCTTTACTGATTCTTTAAAAGAAAAAGACTTAGAAGCTCTTGAGAAAAAAGGCAACGCGCCCAATATAGTGAAAATAATGCCTATAGTATTTGGAAGTAATAGCGTTAGTTATGGAAGCGAAGTTTACCGCCCTACATTATTTGGAGTAAGCTCAAACTTTGCCGATATTTATAATATTCATCCAAAAGAAAGCGGAAGAAATTTTACAGAAGATGAGATTAAAGGATATTCAGATGTAGCAATAATAGGTGACAAAGTAAGAGAAAAACTTTTCGCCAATCAAAATCCAATTTCTGAAAAAATTAAAATAAAAAATAGAAGTTATAAAATAATAGGAGTTCTTGAAAAAAAAGGCCAAATGTCTTTTTTAAATTTTGATGATTCCGTAATAGTGCCATACACAAACGCACAAAAATATATTTTTGGAATTAAATATTTCCATAGAATAGCCGCAGAAGCAGATAGTGAGAAAAATGTAGCCCAAGCCGTAAGTGATATAAAAGCTACAATCAGAAGTTCACATAATATAACAGATCCAGAAAAAGACGACTTTTTTGTAGAAACACAAGCAGAAGCTATGGAAACTATAAAAACCGTTACGGATGTTTTAACATTATTTTTAATAGCTGTAGCAGCCATATCTTTAATTGTAGGCGGTATTGGGATTATGAACATAATGCTTGTTTCTGTTACTGAAAGAACCAAAGAAATAGGGCTTAGAAAATCTCTTGGTGCAACTGAAAAAAATATTATGACTCAATTTTTATTAGAAGCAGTTGTATTAACAGGATTAGGCGGTTTAATTGGAACAATTTTAGGAGCTTCTTTTTCTTTTATTTCTTCACTTATATTAAGCCAACTTGTTTCCGCATCCTGGAAATTTTCTTTTCCTATAGAAGGTATGCTTATTGGTTTAGCTGTGTCAGCATTTGTTGGTCTTGTTTTTGGAATTTACCCTGCCCGCCAAGCTGCTAAAAAAAGTCCAATGGAAGCATTAAGATATGAATAAAATACCAAAAAAAATAGTGGAGTTTTTTATAACTAGCACCATAAAGACAAAGTTTTTTATTTTACTTTTTGTCTCAATCCTATCTCTTTTAGTATGGTCATCTATAACGCTACAAGATGCCATAAAAGAAATTGCTTATTTATTTGAAAAATACACTGGACAAAATATTTATCTTGGAATGGTTATTTTTATGGGGCTTGGGGCTATTTCAACAATGTTTACAGTGTTCTCTAGCATTCCTCTTGTGCCTATTGCTGTTTTTCTTTGGGGCGCTTTTAAAACTTTTATTTTAATATTTTTTGGATGGTTTATTGGTAGTTTAGTTACTTATGCCATAGCCCGTTATGCTGGGTATCCTCTTATATCAAAAATAATTTCAACAGAACGGATAACTCGCTATGAAGAAAAAATTTCTAAAAAAACTCCTTTCTTAACAATCTTAATTTTCCGCTTAATTCTTCCAGCAGAAATTATGAATTATCTTTTAGGAATTATACGCTATCCTTTTTGGAAATATTCTTTAGCGACTTTTATTTCTGAAATCCCATTTTCTTTAATAATTGCATACTCCAGCGAATCCTTTATACAAAAAAATTCATCATTATTTATAATTTGGATAATTATAGGAATTGCATTGCTGTCCATACTTCTCAAACTTTCTAAACAAAAATTAGACCACTTAAACTAATACGGATAAATTTTTTTGCGATGAATATTAAAAAATCATTGATAGTGCGCGCTCTAGAAAATCCACTAGTTCGCGAACTAGTGGATTATTGTAAGTAAGCTCTTGAGTATTTATTTTTTTAATTTTAGTAATTCCTTATTTTTAACAATCTGCCATAATCAAAGAATTATGGTAAAAATTTATTAGTAATATTTTAAAAAATAATCTATACAACCGAGCCCCTCTGATTTCAGAGTGGTTTCATACATTTAAAACAAGCATTAATTACCAAATTCTAACTATTATTAACTATTTTCTCATTTTTAATCTCTATGTGATATAATATAAATATGAATACCCCACTAATTAAAAAACTTATAATTGTAGCAGTTGTAATCGCAATTGGCGGTATTCTTTTCGCTTACTCTATGAAAAATTCGCCGACCAATACTCCAATAGAAACTTCTACTTCTACGGATTCAATCGCAACAACCACTTCTTCATCCACCGAATCTAAAACACCTCCAACATATAAACCTCAACCACAAATTCAAAAAATTAGCAGAGATCAAGCGTATAAAACTTTTTCTCAAAAAGGTCTTTATATTCAATTAATAGATTGTGTTGGATACCCATCTTCTTTAATTATAAAACAAGGGACAAACTTTATGATTGAAAATAAATCGGATCTTTTATCTAGTATTGTAATTAAATCCCAAACCGTTTTACTGCCAACAAAAAGTTTTATAATTATTTCTGCTAAAGATTTAGGCTTTTATAAAATACTTTGTAACGGAAAAAATGCGCTTCAATTACAAGTATCACCATAAAATTTAATCTTATAACAATAAAATCCCCCAATTATTAGGGAATTTTATTTACTTTAAATATTATATAGCGAGATACATTAAAACTCCGATTATAAATAATGAAACATAAAATAAGAAAAGGTGTGGTTTAAAAACCGTGCCTATCATTTCTAAATCTCTTATTGGTGGAAGTTCTGGACAAGTGAAATTTTTTGGCCATTCACCTGTTTTAAAATAACTCTGAAGAGCGTCTGAAATCTGTCCCCTTCTTATTTTATAATTTGTTCTAAAATTTTTATTAACTGCGTCTATTATCCAAAATGCGATTGAAACAAATAATCCAACTAAAAGAATTTCTTTGTTTTTAGTTTGTAACGCCCAACCTATTGAAGCGCCCCACAATGTTACCGCCCAAGTTTTAATCTTCGCAGAAATATTATCATATTTATCCATTTGGTTCTGTGTAAGCCGAAATTCAACTTTAACAATCTCTAACTGCTCCAATGTCGCTTTTTTATTTATTTTTATCATAAATTTATGATACTATTTGATTAATAAAGTTTTTGATTATATTTCTCTAAAATTAATTTGCCGTCCTTACCTTGTCCTGATTGCCCGCGATAAATAGTAACCCCGCAATTTATAGGCTTATCGTCTTTGTCCATTCCAATAAATTTTTCCCTATCCCATCTTTCTAAATTTGAACGTAAAGAAAGCAAAGTAAGATGATGAGATATAACTAAAACATTTTGACTAGAATTTTCTCGAATTAAAGTAGTTAAAAAACTTCGCACGCGATCACGCACATCAGCCTTATTTTCACCGTTTAAAAATCTATATGCATAATTACCTTCTAATTTAAATAACAATCCTTGAAGTGGATTAAACACATAATAAATGCGCCAATCATTGAAAATCGTGCCTATGCCATGCTCTTGTTCACGAATTCTTTCTTCATAAACAATTTTTACATTACTTAATTCAGGCCATTTTTCTTTTATTGCCTCAAATGTCTGTCGAGTCCTTAAATACGGTGAAACATAAATTACATTAGGTAAATTAATTTTATTAACAAGTGCTTCACCGGTTTTTCTCGCTTGATTAAAACCCTCATCAGTTAAGGGGGTATTATAATCACTTGCAGATAATCTTGTATCTTGCCAAATCTTTTTTGCTAAAATTTTTAATTCTTCACTTGGCCAATTTTCATCTTGTGCAAAAGCAAACTCTTTATCAAAAAGCTCATAAAAAATTTTATACTCAGGATTTTTCTGTTTTTTAATCTTTAAATAATTAAAAGTTGATTCGCCATGCCGTATAAACGTAAGGGAATTAGGCCATTTCATATATAAATAAAAATTTTTGTGTTTATGCTATGTGAGTAAAGCGATCCGAAGTGTGCGCCTGCTTGGACTCGAACCAAGGACCCTCGAGGTATAAGCTCGATGCTCTAACCAACTGAGCTACAGGCGCATATTTATAGATATTACTATAACTCAATTGTTTTATTTTTCAACTAACTAAAATAGTCATCCGACTATGGTCGGAGGACTATTTTTTATTCCTTACACATTGGGTCTTAAATCGGTTTAATCTTTAGTGTTTTTATTAATACATCAAATTCTTCCCTTTCAATTGTTTCTTTTTTTACTAATCTTTTTGCGATTTCTTTAAGTACATCCTTTCTGGAAGCCACTATTTTTTTAGCAGTTTTATGCGCTTCATCTAAAAATCTCTTAACTTCGTTATCTATATCAGTTGCTACTTTTTCTGAATAATTTTTTTCCATAGAAAGTTCTCTCCCAAGAAAAACGGCTTCTTGTGTCTTGCCAAAAGTTATTGGCCCAAGTTTATCGCTCATCCCATATTTCATAACCAATCGTCTAGCAAGCTCTGAAGCAGTTTGTAAATCATTAGAAGCTCCAGTTGAAATATCGCCAAAAGTTGTTTCTTCTGCGGCATAACCACCCATCATTGTTGCTAAATCAGATAAAAATTGTTTTTTAGTTTTTATAAATTTTTCTTCAATAGGGAGTTTCAATGTATATCCACCGGCGTATCCACGAGAAATTATAGAAATTTTATGTACAGGATCTGCATTTTTTAAACTTGCGATTACAAGCGCATGCCCAGCTTCGTGATATGCTGTGATTTCTTTTTCTTTTTGTGAAAGCACGCGGCTCCTTCTTTCTGGTCCAAGTAATACTTTTTCTATAGAATCATAAAAATCTAATTGATCTATCTCTTTTTTATTTTTTCTAGCAGCCAAAATCGCAGCCTCATTCATAATACTTTCTAAATCAGCTCCAGAAAATCCTGGGGTTCTTACAGCAACTTGCCTTAATTCAACATCTTTAGCGCACGGCTTTTGACGACCATGAATTTTTAAAATCGCTTCTCTGTCATTTATATCTGGCAAATCAAGTAAAATTCTTCTATCAAATCTTCCTGGGCGAAGTAATGCAGAATCTAAAACATCTGGCCTATTTGTAGCTGCTAAAATTATTACATTAGATTCTTTATCAAAACCATCCATTTCTACTAAAATTTGATTAAGTGTTTGCTCTCTTTCGTCATGTCCTCCGCCAACCCCAGCTCCTCTTTCACGCCCGACAGCATCAATTTCATCTATAAAAAGAATAGCTGGCGCGGCTTTTTTAGCAGTTGCAAATGCATCTCTAGTTCTCGCAGCCCCAACTCCAACAAAAAGTTCCACGAATTCAGACGCAGAAATATGAAAAAATGGCACATTTGCTTCTCCAGCAACTGCCCTGGCTAAAAGTGTTTTTCCTGTCCCAGGAGGACCATAGAGCAAAACTCCACGCGGAATTTTTGCCCCCATATCTAAATATTTTTTAGGATTTTTCAAAAAATCTACTACTTCAATAAGCTCTTGTTTTGGCTCATTAAGACCAGCGACATCTTTAAATGTAATTTTATTTTTAAACGATGAAAAAAGTTTTATATTCGCGCGAGAAAATGAAAATGCTTGATTTACCCCGCCCTTTGCTTGTCTAAATATTATAAAGAAAAATACTCCAATCAAAAGTACTGGTAAAATTATCGGCAATAAAACACCTGCCCAATAATTAAATCCTGATTCACCTTGAATAGAAAAACTTATTTTTTGAAGAGCGTCTTGATTAACTCCATAATTTTTTAAAGTTTCCACTAAACCGCTTTCTAATTCTTTTTGCGAAATTGCTTTTTCTCCATTTTTTAAATCAATATCAATATTACTTCCGCTAACTGTAATTTTAGAAACTTCTCCGGCGTTTATCTTTTGAACAACTTGGTCAATTGAAAAATTAGTTGGCGCCTTACTTTCTTTATAAGCAAAAGAGAATATAAGTGCTATGACAAATAAAGTTATAATAGCCCAAAAAATATTTTTTGTTAGTAATTTCATTTTTTTATAAAAATATTAAATAATACCAATCATATATGATTTTAGAAAAAAAAGAAATATTTTTTAATAACCAAGTCGCTAATACTTATTAAAATAAAAAAATAAAATTAAAAAGTTCCTTCGCTTCCAAAACTTAACAAAGTATTATTTCCGGAATTATAGTCTGCTTTTACCCACGAAGCGGAACGAGAGGTAATAGATGCGCGCACCTCGTCAATCACAGCATTTGGGGCCTGATTTGTATTTTTACCAATATGTAAATCACTTACAACACTTGGTGTAGAAGCAGGGATATCACCACCATAAAAATCTAATGTCTGTAGAACGCCGTCATAATAAAATTTTAAACGATTAGAATTTCCAGTCTGCGTCCCGTCAAAAACCATCGTCCAAAAATGCCAACTGCCAATACTACCTGTTAAATTCAATGACGGGGTTAA